>ERZ772974.1816-NODE-1816-length-13512-cov-4.753808_pt1 | contig 13512 bp, 13 predicted proteins | sample MGYA00580671_ERZ772974 | MGnify/ENA primary metagenome ERZ772974 (study PRJEB29015, sample SAMEA2738065) | human oral metagenome | biome: human oral; feature: human-associated habitat; material: saliva | place: China | collected 2218 ... | reverse complement strand
TCCTCCGCGAAGCAATACTTTTTTTCATTGCCCGCCTAGTTACACTTGGCATTGAAGTCTTTATCATGTGGCTTTCCGTCGATATTTGCGGACAGAACAAACTTATTTGGAAAGTTATCTGTAATATTATTGTCATCATCGTAAACTATACTCTCAGTAAAGCCGTAGTTTTCTCCAGTAGCCGCACCTCCAAGCGCCTCGGCAAACGCCAAGACAAAAAGAATAGTCAATAATTGCTTCACCTAACCGCGAAATCAATTCGATATATCTACTACAAGAAACCGGACACTAATTCCGCTTGCCAAAACATCCAAAAAGATGTATAATATAAATATTGTTGGGCACCTACCTACAAAGGGGGAAATGTAAAATGATGAATTTTAAACATGAGGATCTACCTTATAGAACATTAACTGCCACTGATAAGAAGTGCATGATACCTGGAATATTAGAGTGTACACCTGATGGTAGACTTACTTTTGGCCAAGTAGTTGAGCTGCATGAATCCGCAGCTACGGCTGAACGTTCATGGCGTATTAATGAGCATAAGTCTAATCATCACTTTGATGAATGTTGCAAAGAACACAATAAATATCCTAATTGCAATTACCAGAAAGCAGGCTACCACGAGGATAAAGCTGAATGGTATGCCTATATGGCCGAACTACGCCATAAGCAACATGACGCTTTTATGGAACTCTTAAGAAATTAGCATTTTAAAAGATTTTTGATTGCTTAATACATTCAAAATATTTAAAAAATTTCAACGTAAGCCAATGCCCAACAACACGGGAGCCAGCAGGCTCCCATTTTTTATCCTTCATAAAAAACTTACTCTTCGGTTTGCGTTTTATGTTAAATCTGGTATAATATATAAGTCACGTATATGCGCCTACATTTTTGGCGTGCACATTAACAAGGAGGGTGTTTATGTCAGAAAATTCTGAAATTGCCGTACTGAAAATAAACTTATGCGAAACTAATCGCAGTATTGAGAAAGCCGAAGCCAATCATGACTTAATTCGTGCCGAGTACGATGCCACCATTAAGCGTCACAGTGCCTTTTATGGGCCGATTGAAAGACTACGAATTCAGCTTGCCTCTGAAAATCTCAAATCCAGACCCCAGAGAAGTCTTATTGAGGCATTGAATCAGGAACTTGAAGATCTGCTTAAAGAGCAAGGTGTTGTAAAGTCGGAAATCGATAGCCTTAAGCGCAAAAAAAGTCGTGCTTACAGTGAAATTCAAACTTTGAAAAACAAATTAAAAAAGTTAGATGAAAAAATTCGTTCCAAAAGTGGTAACCTAGAGCCGTATAAAAGGCCGCGCAGAAATTAAAAACAGAGAGGGGAATTATGCCGCAAAAATTCATCACTGAAAAATTAATACGTAGTAGCTGACTAATCATTCAACTTGAAATTTTTAAGAACCGGAGTCTCTTCGGTTCTTTTTTATGGACAAAAATTAGTAAAATAAAAATTCCAAGTCTACTTACAAATTTCGGACCAGAATCCCCATTTGCTTTTGATGTATTTTTATCTGTTATCAAGTTGACTCTATCTAGAAAAAGTTATAGAATATTAATAATTAATAACAAGAAACTACAAAGTTGAGATGTAGTTTTATAAATAGAGAAAGATCGAGACTCACGAGATGAGCCAAGCAGAAAAATCCAAAAAACCAGTTATTGTTGCTCAAATTATGGGCAAATGGATTGGCGGCGGCGTCGAATCTGTGATTATGAATTACTATCGTCACCTTGATCACACCAAAGTCCAATTTGATTTTATCTGTGACGAAGATTCTACTCGCATCCCATATGACGAAATTAAAAAACTTGGTGGCCGTGTCTTTCTAGTGCCAAAATATCAAAAATTACCTCAATATCTCAAGGCCCTCGAAGGTCTATTCCACAAAAACCAATATCGCATCGTTCATTCCAACGTAAATACCCTCTCGGTTTTTCCACTTTACGCCGCGAAAAAGGCTGGGGTTCCTGTCCGCATTTCTCACAGTCATTCCACCAGCAATCCTAAAGAGTGGAAACGTAATATCATCAAAAATATTTTGCGTCCATTCAGTAAAAAATACGCCACAGATTATTTTACCTGCTCCGAACTTGCAGGGCGTTACCTATTTGGCGATAAAACCTTCGACCAAGGTAAAGTCAAAATCATCCACAATGCCATCGATCTCGATAAATTCAAATTCGACCCAGAAGCCCGCAAAAAACTTCGTAAAGAACTAGACATAAAAGAAAAAACCGTCGTTATCGGACATGTCGGACGTTTCGTCAAGCAAAAAAATCATAATTTTTTGATCGATGTTTTTAACGAATATCACGCAAAAAATCCAGACTCTAAACTTCTCCTCATCGGCACCGGCCCACTCGAAGAAAAAATCAAAGCTAAAGTCGAAAAACTTAATCTTTCAGACTCTGTGCTATTCCTAGGCCAACGCGATGATACCAACAAACTTTATTCCGTGATGGATGTGTTTTGCTTACCAAGCTTATATGAAGGGCTAGGTATGGTGCTTATTGAGGCGCAAATGAACGGGCTACCATGTCTAGCTAGTAATGAGGTACCAAGGGAAGCCAAGATTACAGAAAATATTGATTTTATAATATTCGACATCAAGAAATTCATAAAGAAAATACACACTAAACGAATAGAGCCAAATATTAGCCTATTAAAAAAATACAATATAATCAATAATATATTGACTTTGGAATCAATATATTTAAATCAAATCGATAGCCATGAAAAAGCTAAATCCTAATCCAATTAATCAACTAAAACATTCTAAGAGAGACATCATGAGTAAAACTAAATACGACCACAAATATTTTAAAGATAATCTACCAGAATGGAAGAGAGTCAAAGACCCAATTCTCTCTAGAATTTTTTATCGTCCAATCTCATTCTATTGTGCTAGTATAGCCACTAAGCTTAATATCTCAGCCAATACTGTTTCATATTTTTCCGCCATTCTTTCGATAATTGCTTGTCTTTTTATTGCAATACCAAATCATACGATCAATATTATTGGTGCAATATTAGTTAATGTTTGGCTCATTCTAGATTGCACGGACGGAAACATCGCAAGATCAGTTAAAAAGCAACCATTTGGTGGTTTTGCCGATGGAATTAGTAGTTACATTTTAGTAGCTTTGCTATGTAGTTCGCTTGGAATAGCTGCATATCAAAATGATGGTCCAATTTTTAGTGCAAATTCCACAATAATCATTATTATCTTAGGCGTACTTGCATCCACTTCTGATACATTAATGCGCTTAATCTATCAAAAATATAAATCAACCGAAAGAGAACTAGTCGATCAAGGCAAAATGAAAGCCGAAATTGAAAAAAGAACCGACGAAAAACAAACAAAGTCATTATTAGTTCACCTGGAAGCTGATTTTGGCGTTGGTGGCATACTGCCAATTCTCGTACTTTTGGCCGCAATCTTTAAGGCATATGATATTGTTGTAATCTATTGCTTCGTTTACTATGTTGGAGCCGGAATTTTAATGTCTTTTAAATATGTATCGAAAGCTATTAAAAATACTAAAATTATTGAAAAAGGAGAGAAATAATATGAAAAGAATATTAACCTACGGAACTTTTGATTTACTACATTTTGGTCATATTGAAATCTTAAGAAGAGCAAAAGCCCTGGGAGACTACCTAGTTGTTGCAGTCTCCACCGACGAATTTAATGCTATCAAAAATAAAAAAGCTTATCACGATTACGCCACCCGCAAGAAAATGCTTGAAGCAGTTCGTTACGTAGATTTAGTTATCCCAGAAAAAAACTGGGGTCAAAAGCGCGATGATGTCAAAAAATATGAAATTGACACCGTAGTAATGGGCAGTGATTGGGAAGGTAATGAAAATTTCGAAAAACTTAAAGACCTCTGTGAAGTCGTCTATCTTCCGAGAACCGATAATATATCTACCACTAAAATTAAAAATGATCTTTCAATAAGAGAATAAGATGAAAAAGACTATTATGCCAAAAATAAGTATCGTTGTTCCAATTTACAACATACCAGATAACTTTTTGATGAACAACTTGAATCACCTTGAAAAACAAACTATGAAAGAAATAGAAATAATCTTGGTTGATGACGGATCGCACAAAAAAACTGCAGACATTTGTGATGATTATGCCGATCGAAACAATAACTTTAAGGTTATACATAAGAAGAATGCTGGACTGAGTGCGGCTAGGAATACTGGAGTCGATAATAGCTCTGGAGAATATATTTTATTTGTTGATGGTGACGATTATATAGAATATAATGCATGCGAACAACTTTATCCAAAAGAAAATAAACCAGACGTAGTTTGTGGTTGCATATCTAAGGACATGGGTGGGATAATAAAAAAATACGACTATTCACTGTTTAAAGATAATAAACTCTACAGAAATGAAGAATGTAAATTTTTTAGAGATAATGTATTAAATTTTTATGCAAATATATCAGGCGTATATGCAAAATTGTATAGGCGATCATTTTTGTCAAAAAATAAATTAGAACATAATGAAGAGCTTAAGACTGGAATAGAAGGTATAGATTTTTGTTTTAGACTATTTGATAAGGCAAAATCAGTATTATTCCTTGAAAAATATATATATAAATATGTATTTAATAGTAATTCCATAACAGAAACTCCAAGCACTAAAAACTACCAACTAATCCTTAAAGGTTTTTACTGTATAAAAAACTACATTAGTCTTAATGAGAAAAATATAGATAATAAAAATAGATTAGATATATTATTGTATAATAGAATAGTATTTTTTCTTGTCACTACGATGATAAGTGGATTCTTTAACCCCAAAATAAAGCAAAAATATGTAGAAAGAGTAAAACTCTCGAAAGCATTTATTGAGGATAGTTTATTAGTAGAAAGTTTGCAAAAATACGATAAATCTAAAATAGATTCGTTTAGAAAAATTGTAATATTTTGCATAAAAAATAGACTATTTCTAATAATTTACATACTTTCAATCATCCGTTATATACAAAAATATAAATTAAAAAGCATATAAATGACTAAGGATTTAAGACATGATTAAAAAGAATCAATTTATTCCAAAAACTATATACTATTGCTGGTTTGGTGGCGGTAAAAAGGACAAGCTTTTTGATAAATGTCTATCAAGTTGGAAGAAATTTTTACCAGAATACAAGATTATTGAAATAAACGAAAGTAATTTCGATATACATAAAAATAAATACGTCAAAGAAGCATATGAAAAGAAAAAATGGGCTTTTGTTTCAGACTATGCAAGACTATGGTCCATATATAAAAACGGCGGCATATATCTTGACACTGATGTTGAATTAATAAGGGAACTAGATTTGACAAATGTCAAAACTTTCTTTTGTCTTCAAGATGAAAAATTAATTGCTACTGGTCTAGGTTTTGGATCAGAGCCAAATAATATACTCATCAAAAAAATGATGGACGACTATGAGAATATAAGGTTTATAAAAAAGAGGAACGAGTTAGATTTAACAAGCTGTCCAGTTAGAAACACAAAATCTGTTGAATATTTCTTTTCTGAGAATGGGGTAATAGAGATAAAATCTAAAGGAGATATAACCATCTATCCCCCAGAATATTTTTGCCCGATCGATTTTGAAACGAAACAAATTAAAATTACTGAAAATACTATTGCTATTCATTGGTTTAGTGGGACATGGTTATCTGCTGATAAAAAGATAAAATTACTAATTAAAAAAATATTTATAAAGTTATTTGGATATAATATTTTTAATAAGATTAAAAATATTAAGAAGAAATATAAGGCCTAATAGGGCAGGATGTAATATATAAATATGAAATTGGGTAGAATATGTTAATTATTTATCTGCTAATTCTATTAGTCTTAATATTTTTTATTAATCTAAGAATTAATAAAAAATTAATGCATCCATCGAATATTCTTCTCATGGCATATATTTTTTCTATATATCTTGCTACTTTAAATATTGAGAGTTGGAAAATCCAACTACATCAAAATACATTTTTTCTAATACTTTTAGGTTTAACTTCATTTATCTTTGGTAGCCAACTTCCAACAATGATTATTAGACTTAAAGGAAAAAGTCTTAAGATTAGAAACGATTATAAATATTATGAAATTAATAGGGTCTTAAGAATATTCTTGTTTTTATTTCAACTCATAACTTGTGTTATTGCATTTTATTTTGTATCTAATACGGTTGGAGGCGTGTCTTTGGCGAATTTTGGTACGGCAATGGAGAAGTATAGACAGATGAGCGCTTATGATGTTGAAGCTGTACCATTTCCAGGGTATTTGAGTCAAATGATACGAATTTCTAATATACTTGTTTATTTTATAGCTTATATTTTCTTTGAAAATTATTTTTACATAAAAGAACATAAAGAACATAGACGTAATAGCATTAAACGATTATTTATTGCTACTATGCTAATGCAGGCATTTTTATCAATTATTACAGCAGGTAGATTTGCATTAATTCAACAGATTATCGGAGTATATGTTTTATATTCTATAATATCCAGCCAGAACAACAATAGTATCAATAGAATTAATCCAAAAAAAATATTAACAGTTATACTCGGTAGCTTTGTTATACTTGCTGCATTCTCTAGTATGCGTGGACTGGTAGGAAGAACCAACGAAAGTGATTCATTTGATTATATATCTGGATATATAGGTGGATCCGTACCATTATTGGACAGCGCAATAAATAGGAATATAGTAGATGGTGAGGATCTGGGGTTTGGATATAATACATTTTTTCCTCTCTATAGGCTTCTTTACAACTTAAATATAGTAAACAGTCATAGAAAAGGCAATCTTGAATTTACGCAATCAGGAAGTCTAAACGGTAATGTTTATACGTCGCTTTATATATTCTATCTAGATTTTGGAATAGTAGGAGCAGTAATCCTACAGTTTATCTCTGGAATCATCTGGAGTGTAGTTTGGTATATCGTATATAATAAAAATGATTTTAAAAAGAAAAAAATTATTTTAATGTTACTTTACTGTCTCCATATTAATTCAATCGCTCTGCATTTTTACTCCGAAGGATTCTATAGTGCAATTATTGCACCCTCTTTCGTATTTGAGTTAATATATATTTATATATTATATAAAGTCATCTTTGAAATAAAAATAAGGTATTACCATGAAAAAATATAAAGATTTAGCAAAAAATATAATACTGTTTGCAATTGGTAACTTTGTACCAAAACTTATCAGTTTTGTGTTGGTACCGATTTATACGGCATTTTTATCTACAGATGAATATGGTATATCTGATTTAATAAATGTAACGGTGTCCTTATTTATCCCAATTATTACATTCAATATTACAGATGCAATATTGAGATATTCTCTTGATAAAAAATATAATACAAAAGATTGCCTTAATATCTCTCTCAGACTTTTATCGATAAATTTACTACTATTACTATTTTTGTGTCTTATTCAATATAAATTTAATATAATAAATATTAACGCGGGATATCTACTATATTTTTATTTAATGTTATCTCTTAATTCTCTATATAATATTTTCTGCGCATTCTGTAAGGGAATTAATAAAGTAAAGATAATTCTTCTCGCCAGTATTATAAATTCAGCCACAACGTTTATTATTAGTATTATTACTATTATAATTTTGCATCAAGGTATTTATGGGCTTTTCATATCAAATGTTGTAGGTTATTTACTTGCGAATTTAATATTTATTTTTGGTGGAAAATTGTATAAATATTTTTCGTTTAATTATTCAAAAACACAAATGAAATCTATGCTTAAATATAGCTTTCCTATGATATTTAGTGCAATCGCGTGGTGGATAAATAGTGCTTCCGATAAATTTTTTATCACTATCATTGCAAATGTTTCCGAAAGTGGAATATATGCAGTTTCTACAAAAATCCCTAGCATACTCACGACTTTATTGAGTGTCTTTATGCAAGCTTGGTCTATTTCTGCAATCAAAGAGTTTGACAAAGAAGACAAAGATGGGTTCATTAGTAATATGTTTAATATTATTTCCGGGCTTCTATGTATTACATGTTCATTGTTAATTATTTTCAACCAGCCAATATCCAGAATCATGTTCTCAAAAGATTTCTTCATTGCCTGGAAAAATGTTCCATTTCTGCTTGTTGCTATTACACTGGATGGCCTAGCATTGTTTATTTGTAATTTGTTATTCGCCATGAAAAAAACAAAAGTCAGAGCTGCAGCAACGATTATTGGAGCTATTATAAATACTGTGCTGAATATTATATTGATAAAAATGTGGTCGTCTTACGGTGCATCTATAGCGACATTCTTTGGGTACCTAGTCACTTATATTGTAAGTGCCTTATATATAAAGAAATACATTAAACTTAATCCAAATACTAGAAGAACCAGCATTGCGATAGCTATAATTGTGTTACAATCAGTGTTCGCAAGTACTGATAATACATTTGTTTTAATACAAATAATACTATTATTTAGCTTATTATACTTATACAGGGAAGAAGTAATAAAGATTTATCAAAAAATCATCAATAAATATATCCTAAAAAGAGCTGGTAAAAAATAGTTTAATAATACTCTATGAAAAAACAAGAATCTAAATTCAATAAAACACTAACTTATATATGTTCCTTGTTATCCATCATTACAGTTAGCTTAATGTTCTATTTTCTTTATCAATCACACCTACTTAATTCTGGTCTATTTTTTATAGTTATATTCATCACCTATATGATTCTCATTACGCTGATTATTTTCCGTCATCATATCATCTCGTTAATCCTCCAGATTATTACCGTATTTATCGCCTCCATTCTTTCATTCATCCTCTTCAAATACAACGACTATTTCTCGAAAATCGGTCAAAATGAAACCTATTTCGAAAAATATAGTCTCGTCACGCTCAAAGATTCTAACTTAGCAAAATCCGCCTCAAAAAACATTACGCCGCTCGGGCTTTTAACTAACGACCCATATTTTGAAACTGTGAAGCAATATCTCACAAATGCTAACCAAAATAACGCGGATCAGAAAAACTCCAACAATAAAAACGCCGACCAGAACCAATCTCGTCCAGACCTCCTCAAAACCCCCATCGAAGAAACTAATATCAAAACTTACGACAATCTACTCACCCTCACAACTGCACTTACCACGCCTAAAACCGTTAACGACAAACTCCAAACTATTTTCCTCGGCCATACTTATCTCGACACTCTAAAAGACAATAACGAATCTGTATATAACCAGCTCCAAATTCTCGCAGACGTCGAAATTAAGGTCACTCCTAAGCACGTCGAGACTACCACTCACGCTTCACTCGATACACCTTTCACCATTTACCTCAGTGGCATCGATAATCGTGACCACACCCTACCTTTTGCCGCCCGCTCCGACGTTAACCTCATTATGGTAGTCAATCCCGCCAAACACAAAATACTCCTCCTTAATACTCCTCGTGATTTTTATGTCCCCCTCGCCATGAATGGCAAACTCGACAAACTCACACACGCCGGCCTTTATGGTGTCAACGAATCTATTCATACTCTCGAGAATTTTTACGGCATTAAATTCAATTATTATGCCCGGATTAATTTCGATACCACCTCCGCCATCATTAATCAACTCGGTGGTGTCGACATTCATATTCCTTATGTCGTGAACACTTATCATGGCCACCGTCACTACGAGCCGGGGAATTATCATCTCAATGGCGACGAAGCCCTAGATTTTGCCAGAGAGCGCGTCTCAATTAGTTGGGCAGGTGGAGATCGCGAGCGTGGTCGTAATCAAGAAAAAATTATCACCGCCTTACTTCAAAAACTTCAGCAAGACAAAACCAATCTCACCAAGCTAGATCAAATTTTCAATTCTATCGCCAAAAACATTCAAACCAACTTCACTCCTGACGACCTAAAATATCTTGTCCAAAAACAGCTCAGTAATTTTTCCAATTGGCAAATCGAATCTATCGATGTTGATGGTAAGGCCGACATTACTTCGACCTACACTTATCCAAAACCAAAACACTTCGTTTGGCATCCATATCAAGACACCGTCGATAAAGCCAAGGCCAAGCTCCAAGAGTATCTCAACCAATAATCTAAGCTAGATCTAGAATATTTTAGATAGTAGCCCAATCCAAGCTCCCAGAATATCTCAAAAATGCTAAAATAGTTTAATGACTATCAAAATTCGTCGCCTCATTCTACCTGCGCTGCTCGTCTCACAAATGTGTTTTATTTTCATCATGTCCTCTTTCGGCCATAACTCTTCTGATGCACAAAGCAATCTTTTCGTTGACTTCATCGCCCAAAATTTTCCGCACGTGCGTCACGGTCTAGAGAATAACCTAATCAGTCTCAGCACTCTAATTTTTCTGGTGCGAAAAACCGCCCACTTCACCGAATATGCTATCCTGGGTGCTTTATTTTATCTAAATTTTATACAATTTCCAAGGTTAAATCGTCACTTTAAAAAAATTCTTTTACCAATCCTTTTCAGTTTCCTCTACGCCTATACCGACGAAATTCATCAAATCTTCATCCCCGGTCGCTCCGCTCAGTTTCGAGATGTTTTAATCGACACTCTCGGTGCGAGCTTTGGCTGTCTCTTAATCCACGCTCTTTTGACTCTATTCACTAAACTAAAATCTAAATCAAATTCAGAATCCAAAACTCAAAACCAGACCCCCCCAGCCAAACCTCGACTAGCCCCCAGACCAAAAACCAAATAAAATTCTAAATCAGCCTAAGCCATATAATAACTGTAGTAGTCGTTCTTTTTGCCACTACGCTTATCGACCACCTGATTCAAAATCACCCCCGGCATATTAATCTCAATCGCTTCCAGCGCGCGCTTCGAGTTTTGTAAATCTTCAATCGTGGTTTCATTCGCCGCACAAATCAACATCACCCGGTCGGAACGCTTCGCCAAAATCAAAGAATCTGAAATTCCTTCAATCGGCGTACCATCGATTAATACATAATCATAATGCTTCTTCACTTCGTTAAGCAGCATCTCCATTTTCTTCGATTCCAAAAGCTCGCTTGGGTTTGGTGGTACCACCCCACGCGTAATCACCTCTAGATTTTTTACATTAGTCTTCAATGCGTATTGACGTAGTTTCTTTAAGTCTCCTTCCGCCAAAATATTCGACAAACCAAACTGATTACTCAATTCGAAAATTTCGTGTTGACGCCCCAAGCGCATATCACAATCAATCAAAAGCACCTTCTTATTCGTCTTCGCAAAAGCCACCGCCAAGTTTGCAATAATAAAACTCTTACCTTCATGTGCTCTCGAGCTACAAAACAGCACTGTATTCGAATTCTGATTATTTAATGAGAAATATAAGCTAGTACGAATGGTACGAAAATCTTCCGCCACCGACATCTTCGGATTATCGCGTAGTACCAATTCCGAATCCTCATTCACTTCCACCTTCTCCGCCTCTTCCACATTGGCGATTTCCGCTTCTTTTTCCGCCGCAATTTTCTCTTGCTCTAGCGCAATTTTCTCTTGGATCGCTTTTTCTTCCGCAATAATCTTACGCCCTACCGCCTTAATCTCGACAAAAGGTCTCTCCGGTGTACCCTTCGCTTTTTCGGCCTCCTCTGCGGCTTTCTTCGCCGCCTCTTCTGCAGCTTTTTCTGCCGCCTCTTGCTCCGCCTTCGCTTTTAGTTCAGCTTCCTTTTCTGCTTCCTTTTGTTTCAATTTCTCGAGCCTAAGCTGTTCTTTCGCTTCTTTTTTCAAGCGCTTCGCCTCTAATTTAGCCAATTTCGCTTCCAATTTCTTGCGTTTTTTCTTCTGTTTATCGGTTTCTAGTTTATGCACCTGGCCAAAAATCGGCAGCTTGAAAATTTCGTCAATCTGCTCCGTCGTTTTAATCGTGCGATCAAAATAAAACAGCACTAAAATAATCCCGCCCCCCAGCACTATGCCAGCCACCGTATAAATAATTTCTTGTTTTACTACATCAATGTTGTATGGACCCCTCGGCTCCACCGCGTGATCGAGAATATTCACACTCGTATCGTTGTAAATCTGCGAAATTTCTTCCTTAAAAATATCTGCCACCCAGTTCGCAATCTCGTAACTTCGATAAGCATTCGCATCCACCACTGAAATACTAATAATTTCCGTATTTTTCAAAGAAGACACATTAATCTTCGCACTCAGAGCCTCATAAGATTCCTTCAAGTTATTTTCTTCAATCACTCGGTCCAGCACACGATGTGATTTCACTACCTCAGTATAGGTCTCAATCAAATTCTTATTCGCGGTGATTTCACTCTGCACCGTAGTCTTCGATTTATCCGAGCTCAAAATAATCGTCGCCCGTGATTTATATTCAGGTTTTTGCACCAAAATCGTGTAGGCCGTGCCTGCCGACACACAAAACACCACCATCGCAAAAAACAACACCAAGTGTTTTCTAAAGTAAATTAACAAGTCTCTCAAGTTAATCTCTTCCATATCAAATATTATAATATGGTAAGACTCATCCGTAAATAGTCTAAATATATTTTACCACAAAACGCAAATGCTTATTTTATAGTTTTCATTTTTAAAATTAAACTTTAAAATATTTTTTATCAAAAAACGGGGGCTCGCCCCGTCGTCAGGTGGACCCAGGTCTAATGACCAGCCCAGTAGTTACATTATAGCATATAAGTATATAAATAAGCAAATAAAATCCTGAACTTTTTACCACCTTGAGTTATAATTAAAGTGTCATTACGCCGGACTAGCCTAAGGTTTCGACCGACCGCAAATGCCGGCATTTTTGATGGTTAATCTTTTTGTATCATCTTAGCAATACGTTTGAGTGGTAAGATATAAGAAGCTAATGGTTGAAAAAGTGAAGAATAGAACTTAGTCGGCGTAATAATTCTTTCCAGTTTGCCTTTTCCCGCAAGATAATTAAATAAGCAAGTAAAATCACCATCCGAGGTAAAAACGATAGCTTTGTCGTAATTATAATATTCTATAGCCGCAGCGTGCAAAACTAGTTCAGCGTCAACATTACCCTTCATCTGACGCTTGCCGCTCTCATGATAAATAACTGTTGGCTTATGAATAAGCGTAAAGCCTGCGTCCACCAAACGACTATACGTATAAGTTCTATCTGGATCGTAGCCGATAAAGATAAACGCTTTCTTAGCGTTAAACTTATGAGTAAGATAGAGACGTAGCTTACGATAATCCAACTCAATTCCTTGCGACTTTGCGCCAAGATGCAGATTATTGCCGTCGATGAAGACATAGGTGATAGTATTTTGCATTTTTTTGGATTCCATTTGCCTTTATTATATCGAATAAAACTAATTTGCCCCAGAAAATATTAGAGTATTTTATATAGTAATTTACAGTGCAAAAAACAACCTCACGGTTGCCTTCATGCAAAATATTTGGTGGAGCATATGAGACTCGAACTCATGACCTCTTCAATGCCATTGA
>ERZ772974.1815-NODE-1815-length-13514-cov-13.063749_pt1 | contig 13514 bp, 9 predicted proteins | sample MGYA00580671_ERZ772974 | MGnify/ENA primary metagenome ERZ772974 (study PRJEB29015, sample SAMEA2738065) | human oral metagenome | biome: human oral; feature: human-associated habitat; material: saliva | place: China | collected 2218 ... | reverse complement strand
GGTCGGGTCCTATTGCTATCCGCTATCCTCGTGGTGCCGGCTCTGTCGTAGACTGGAAGCAGCCTATGGAGCACTATCCTTTTGCAAAGGCTCGCATACTACGAGAAGGCTCATCACTGGCGGTCCTATCACTGGGTCCCATCGGTGTCTCAGCAGCGAGAGTTGTAGAGCGCCTACAAGCAGAGGGTCACAGTGTAGCACATGTTGACTTGGTCTTTGCCAAGCCTCTTGACGAAGAGTGCCTGCGTAAGCTCTTTACCTCTGTACCCAACCTCCTCGTCATCGAAGAAGGGTGCCTCAGTGGTGGCGTCGGCTCAGCAGTACTACAGCTGGCTATGGAAGCTGGCTACAAGGGGCGTATCAAGACGCTTGGTTTGCCCGATGAGTTCATCTCTCATGGTACACCGGCGGAGCAGAAGCGCTACTGTGGCTTAGATGAAGACTCTATTTATGATGCCGCAAAGGCACTCCTTGGCACTACGATAGAAGGATAACGACGCCATGAGAATAGTCATCGCAGGAGCCGGAGAAGTCGGTACGCACTTGGCCAAGATGCTCTCCAACGAGGAGCAGAACATCGTCTTGATGGATCAAGATGGCAAGAAGCTTGAGCGAGCCAGTCACCATCTGGAGGTCCTACCTATCGAGGGGAGTCCTACCCTACTCTCTGATCTCGAGCGTGCTCATGTAGCTGGAGCAGACCTCTTCGTCGGGGTTACTCCCGACGAAGCGACCAACGTCATGGCATGTATGCTTGCTAAGCGAGTAGGAGCTCGTCATACCATTGCTCGCATCAACAACCCAGAGTACCTCGAGAGTGAATACAACATCCTCATGGAGGAGCTTGGTGTAGACTCTATGATCTATCCTGAGGAGCTCGCTGCTCGCGAGATTGGTTCGATCATCGAGTACCCCTGGGCACGTCAGTACGTCACGCTCTTCAATGGTGCACTGGCGCTCGTCGGTGTGAAGGTTCGCAATGGTGCCCCCATCGTAGGGCAGTATCTGAAAGACTTAAAGACGCTTCTCCCGGGTGATGATGGGAAGTACTTCCACGTCGTAGCTATAAAGCGCGATTTTGATACGCTTATCCCACGCGGGAATACCCGCATTGAGCACAATGACCTCGTCTTCTTCACCTGTGACGTAGATCATATTGATCTCGTTCGCAAGCTCTCGGGTAAGAAAGCGCCGAAGATCGAGCGTGTTGTCATCATGGGAGCCAGCCCCGTAGCTCTGCGTACCATCTCGAAAATTTCGGAAGACATTCAGGTGGCACTCATCGATATTGATAAGGATAAGTGCCTACGTCTCTCGCAGGAGCTTCCTCACAACGTCGAGATCTATCACGGCGATGGACGCGACCCAGAGATTGTCGATGAAGTAAATCTGGAAGGATCCCAAGTCTTCATTGCGCTGACAGAGAACTCCGAGACGAACGTCTTGGCTTGTCTCGCAGCGAAGCGCTACAACGTCTATAAGACGGTGGCTAAGGAGGAGAATATTGATTATATCCCGCTTGCCTATCGTCTCGATGTCGGTACACTGATCAACAAGAAGCTCCTTGCTGCAGGCTATATCTACCGTACACTCCTTGGGCAGGATACGGGACAAGTGACCTGTCTCTCATTGGTCAATAATGCAGAAGTTATTGAGCTCGTCGCTCGTCGTGACTCCCATATCGTGGGGCGCCGCATTAGCGACCTGAAACTCCCCGCAAACATGACCTTCGGGGGGATGATGCGCAATGGCCGCCCCTGTATGATCGATGGGAATACCGTCTTCGAGCCCTATGACCATGTCGTGATCTTCTATCACGACCTCACGATCAATACGCTCAAGGAGCTCTTTTAGTAGCCCCCACCCGACCAACCCATGCACTCGATAAACTTCCGATTCATTAGCCGTATCCTCGGGATGATGTGCTTCGTCGAAGGGGCAATGATGCTCATTGTCCTCATGGTAGCACTGCTCTATCAAGAGTCTCCCACCCCATGGATCATCACTATCGGAGTATTCTTCTTCGTCGGTGCACTCCTCCTACACCAGGGCTATAAGCTACACAAGAAGCGAGCCTCACGCCGTGAAGGTATGCTTGCCGTGACATCGGTGTGGCTTCTCCTCTCTGCTATTGGGATGCTTCCCTTCTTGCTGACGGGAGCATTGACCTCTCCTTTGGACGCCTTCTTTGAAACGATCTCGGGCTTTACAACTACGGGAGCCACGATCTTTGCGAAGGTGGAAGGATTACCGCACTCAGTCCTCCTCTGGCGTAGCCTCACACAGTGGCAGGGAGGTGTCGGTATTGTGGTCTTCACAGTAGCACTCTTACCCATCTTCGGCGGTGGGGCAAGTCAGATTTACAATGCCGAGACTACAGGGATCACACACGACCGCTTCCTACCACGTATCTCGGATGTCGCTAAGCGTCTTTGGGCTATCTATCTGGCAGAGACCGTTATGCTAACCCTCCTACTTTGGGTGGGTCCGATGAATCTCTTTGACGCTGTTTGTCATGCGCTCACTTGTATTTCGACAGGGGGCTATTCGACCCGAGATGAGAGTGTAGCAGCCTTTGACTCCATCTATACGGAATATATCCTCGCACTCTTCATGTATATCGGTGGCCTCAATCTCACACTGGTCTACTTCGCTGTGACCGGCAAGCCGATGCGCCTATTCAAGGATGAAGAGACGCGCTTCTTCACGATTTTCATTCTTGGCGCTACAGTCATTACCACCATTTGGATTAGTCTACAAGGAGAGTATCCTACCATGGAGGGAAATATCCGTCATGCGCTCTTTGAGGTGCTTACCCTGGGGTCAAGTACAGGATATTCCACAGCGGAGATCACACTGTGGGGGCCCTTCTTCTGGATGATTGCCCTACTCTTGATGTTCGTCAACGGCTGTGCAGGATCTACTTCGGGTGGGCTGAAGGCCTCACGCTTCTTGGTATTGATCAAGAACCTCTATAATGAGTTCAAGAAGCAAATACACCCTCATCTACTCACCCCCGTACTGATGAATGGTCGTCAGCTCAGTGTGAGCGTAGTGCATCAGATCCTTGCTTTCTGCGTACTCTATGTAGCTTTGATCTTCGTAGGCGCCATGCTCTTGATGCTTGATAATAATGGCTTCGTCTCCAGCATCAGTATCGCTTGCTCAGCTGTGAGTAACTCTGGTCCAGGTATAGGTGAATATGCCAACAGCGTCGCAGGCGCAGGGGCTTTCTCTAAAGGGTTATTATGCTTCCTTATGCTGGCGGGTCGTCTTGAAGTCTTTACTGTAATAGGCATCCTTACCCCACACTTCTGGAAGCGATAGTATTTAGAAGAACCCGCTTCTTCAGCTACTTATATCACCGTCCCGAGAGTCATTGTTCTCGGGACGGTGTCGTTTTGAGAGGGGCTATTAGCGTACAGGCTGCAACAAGCGTGTCCATTCTCTATGTATACAATTCACTGAAATAAGGACACTAACATCAAGTCATTAGTAGACTTAATAGGAGACCATTACGGAAGACCATCTCTTCACAGCTTGCACTTTCCTCCTTCGAGCTTCTCAGCCTAAAGACCCCGATTTTCGAGGGGAGAAGGTACGAGCAATAAAGAAGTAGGCTTGTGCAATGGTCTTATAATAGGTATATGAGGGCGTGGGTAGAGCTATATAGCTTTGTGAAGTGACCTCTATTAGGTAGTTGTTCCGCGTAGGAATAAAAGTTGTGGACGAGTGGCAGATAAGTTTGGACTACGTACGTGGCTCTAATATCTACGTACGTGGATATTTGGATTTACGTGCCTGGTCTTTAAGACTACGTGCATAGATAGAAGAATACCACTACGGGAAGGCGCTTTTTTCTTCACGAGAAGGGCACTTTCCCCTCCGCTGGATAAGAGGAATACGACCTGCAGATTAGGAGGGGACTTTGATGCGGAACCCCTGGAAATCTCATCACAAAATAAAACAAATGTGGTATCTTTGTAGTTGATTAGGTGCACGATGCTCTCTCGGGTATCGTGCGCGTATGCCTTGATGCGCTCCACCATCCATCCCTACGACACGGGACTCGTAAGGTCGGTGTGCCCCACTGAAGACAACACAGGGAGCACCATATATTATAGAGATAGGGATAGGATGCCATGAGTGCTTCACGGACTTCGCAAGCATAAGTAGGAATAGTAAACCGTCGCACGTGCTACACTCCCCGAGCGGGTCACGTGGGCTTCGTCGTCTTGTCCCCTACTCCACATGCAGGAGAGGCGATGAGCAGACTGAGCCAGACAATTAAGAAGTAGAAGAATGAGACAGCTAAAGATTTCGAAGTCGATTACTAATAGAGAGAGCCAGTCCCTGGACCGCTACCTCCAGGAGATCGGCCGAGAAGAACTGATCACTATCGAAGAAGAGGTAGAGCTTGCCCAGGCCATCAAGCGTGGCGACCGCAAGGCTCTTGACAAGATGACCCGTGCCAACCTCCGCTTCGTCGTATCAGTAGCTAAGCAGTACCAAAACCAAGGGCTCTCCCTGCCTGACTTGATCAACGAGGGCAACCTCGGGCTGATCAAGGCCGCAGAGAAGTTCGATGAGACCCGAGGCTTTAAGTTCATCTCCTACGCCGTATGGTGGATCCGTCAGTCCATCCTGCAGGCGCTCGCAGAGCAAGCCCGTATCGTCCGCCTGCCACTCAACCAGGTCGGTACGCTGAACAAGATCACCAAGGCCCTATCAAAGTTCGAGCAAGAGAACGAGCGTAAGCCCTCCAGCGAGGAGCTCGCTAAGGAGCTCGGCATCCCCGAAGACAAGATCACCGATACCCTCAAGGTATCTGGTCGCCATATCTCCGTAGACGCTCCCTTCGTCGATGGTGAGGACAATAGCCTCCTCGACGTGCTCGTCAACGAAGACGCCCCCAACGCAGACCGCACCCTGATGAACGAGTCCCTCTCGAAGGAAATCGATCAGGTGCTGATGAACCTCTCCGAGCGCGAAGCTGAGATCGTCAAGCTCTTCTTCGGTATCGGTGGTGGTCAGGAGATGACCCTCGAGGAGATCGGTCTGAAGTTCGGCCTCACTCGCGAGCGTGTCCGCCAGATCAAGGAGAAGGCCATCCGCCGTCTGCGTCAGGAGAGCTTCTGCGCCTCCCTCAAGCCCTACTTAGGCTAACGCCTCACATTCGCCTCCGCCCATCTCCCCCTAAGGCAGGAGAAGCAAGGCGCCCATCTATATGGCTACGCACGGGCTCTCGTGCGTAGCCATTCTTCTTTTTAGACCATTCGTTGCCCCACATCACAGGGCACTCCTCCTCATACCAAGATCTATGAAGCGACACCGTACATTCGATCTGGTCAGCTACCTCCAGCGTCTGCACCTCCTGCCCGAGCGCCTCACGCGCAAGACCGAGGCGGAGGACCTCCTCAAGCAGCTCTACGACCACGAGAAGAGCACAGGTAAGGCTCCCGACCGCCTCACCTCGCGCGACCTTCACCTCTCACCCGAGCAACTCGAAGCCCTACAGCGTGAGCTGGAGCGCGAGGGACTCACCGAGCCTGGAGCCCTGCGCCTCACCGAAGCGGGCCGACAGCGTGCCCTTGAGCTGACACGTGCCCACCGCCTCTATGAGCTCTATCTCGCCGAGCACTCGGGCTATGCCCCCGAGGACTGGCACCGCATCGCCCACACCGAGGAGCACAAGCTCACCGAGCGTGAGCATGAGCGTATCGCCCGCCTGCTGGGCAACCCGCTCTTCGACCCACACGGCGACCCCATCCCCACGAGCCAAGGCACCGAGCCCGCTATCCCTCATAGCCTCTCCATCGAAGAGCTCTCCGAGGGTCAGTGGTACTACGTCGAGCACATCGAGGACGACGAGCCGGAGAGCTTCCGCCTACTGATCGACGCAGGACTGACACGTGACTCGCTCTTCCGACTCGAGCGCCTCGAGAGCGCCCGCTCACAGATCTACTACGAGGGAGAAGCCTTAGAGCTCCCGACCTTCGCCTTTGTGGCACTCACCCTTCGCCCCGCGAAGGAGGAAGAGCTGAAGGAGAGCCATTCCGAAGACACGATACGTCTGACCCGACTGCCCGAGGGTGTAGAGGCCACGATCCTCGGCCTCTCCCCCTCCTGCCGCGGAGCTATGCGCCGCCGTCTCATGGACCTCGGCTTCGTGCGTGGTAGCTCGATCCGCATCGACATGCACAGTCCCTTAGGCAATCCCACAGCCTATATCGTGCGTGGAGCCGCTATCGCTCTGCGCCATGATCAGGCCCGATACATCCTCATCCAACGTCCCCATGCCTCAGCAACCGAATAACTCCGCCTGCTCCTCTTGCGCCGCCTGCCCCGCCTCTACCCTGCAGCGCCGTGGCGAGCACACCGAGGATGCGCGCTTCACCATCGCTCTGGCGGGGAACCCCAACACGGGGAAGAGCACCGTCTTCAACGCCCTCACCGGCCTCAAGCAGCACACGGGCAACTGGCCCGGCAAGACCGTAGGTAAGGCCGAGGGGTCGTTCGCCTACGCCGGTGACGTATATACCATCGTCGACCTCCCCGGCACGTACTCCCTCTCCTCCACGTCGGAGGATGAGGAGATCGCACGTGACTTCATCCTCTTCTCACGCCCCGACGTGACGGTCGTCGTAGCGGATGCGACCCGCCTGGAGCGCAATATGAACCTCCTCCTGCAGGTGCTCCAGATCACAGATAAGGCCGTGCTCTGCGTCAACCTCCTCGATGAGGCACGGCGCAACAAGATCGAGATCGATCTCAACGGCCTCTCCCGTCGCCTCGGCATCCCCGTCGTCGGGGCGAGTGCACGCTCGGGGAAGGGCATCGACACGCTTCTCTCGACGGTACGTGGTGTAGCCCTCGGCGAGATCCCCTGCACGCCCTACCGCAAGAGCCGCCTGCCCGAGCGCACCGAGCAAGCCATCAGCACGCTCGAGGCCGAGATACAGAGGCTCTACCCCACCGTACCAAATAGTCGCTGGGTAGCCTACCGCCTCATCGAGGAAGATCCCTCGATCATCAGCCGCTTCGACAAGCCTGAGCTACTCGACTTAGCCCGCCGCGTGCATATCGAGATCGGGGAGAACTTCCACGACCAGCTCACCGAAGCGATCTATGCCGATGCCTATCGTATCTGCTCCGAGGTCGTCGTGCAAGCCTACGCCTCGGGCCGTCTACCACTCGACGTGCGGCTGGATAGGATCCTCACCAGCCGCCTGTGGGGCTTCCCCATCATGCTGCTCCTGCTGGGTGGAGTCTTCTGGCTCACGATCATCGGCTCGAACTATCCCTCCTCGCTCCTCAGCGATATCCTCGTCGGGACGCTCCATCCCTTCCTCAAGACCACACTCGCTGGCTGGGGCAGTCCCTGGTGGCTGACGGGCTTCCTCATCGACGGCGTGTACCTCTCCACGGTATGGGTCGTCTCGGTGATGCTCCCGCCGATGGCGATATTCTTCCCGCTCTTCACCCTCCTCGAGGACTTCGGGTATCTCCCCCGTGTCGCCTTCAATCTCGACGAACTCTTCCGTCGCAGTGGCGCCCACGGCAAGCAGGCCCTCACGATGAGCATGGGCTTTGGCTGTAATGCTGCTGGCGTCGTCTCTACCCGCATCATCGACAGTGAGCGCGAGCGCCTCATCGCTATCATCACGAATAACTTCTCGCTGTGTAATGGGCGCTGGCCGACACAGATCCTCTTAGCCTCGCTCTTCATCGGGGCTGCCGTGCCGACGGCCTACGCTGGACTGGCAAGCATCGGTGCGGTGCTCACCATCGTCTTGCTCGGCATCGGAGTTATGTTCGCCTCCTCATGGGTACTCTCTCACACCGTGCTGCGAGGCGAAGTATCGACCTTCCACCTCGAGCTACCGCCCTACCGTCCACCGCAGTTCTGGCGTACACTCTATACCTCGGTCATCGACCGCACACTCATCGTCCTCTGGCGTGCCCTCGTCTTTTCCGCTCCTGCTGGAGCCCTCATCTGGCTGACGTGCAATGTGCAGATCGGAGGCGAAAGCATAGCAGCGCACCTCATCCGCCTACTCGACACGCCGGGCTACTTCATGGGGCTCAATGGCGTGATCCTGCTGGCTTACCTGCTGGCTATCCCCGCAAATGAGGTCGTCATACCCACAGTGCTGATGCTGACGACGCTGGTCATCGGCAGTGCTGGAGGCGATGCTGGCGTGCTGATGGAGGGCGGCGATGCAGAGACCTTCGCTATCCTGCAGAGTGGTGGCTGGACGCTCATGACGGGTGTCTGTATGATGCTCTTCTGCCTCCTGCACCACCCTTGTAGCACCACGATCTACACGATCTACAAGGAGACCCACAGCATTCGCTGGACGCTCCTCTCGGTGCTCCTTCCCCTCGGCCTCGGGATCATCACGACGGTCATCGTGGCTGGTCTCTGGCGCTTCCTCTCGTAGACGGGCATCACGACTCCATAAGATAAAGGCTGAGCCCTCCCACAGTGGGAGGGCTCAGCCTTTATTTATACGATGGATCGGAGGGGGTTAGCGCTCCGTCTTATCCTTTTCGTCCTTGGGGTAATAGCCGTACTCGGCATGATCACGGCGTCGCTCGCGGTAGCGCAGCACGAGGAAGAGCAGGACGATGACCAGTAGCGTACCGCCCATGACAGCGAGCCACTGCACGCCTGCGGGATCCGAGAGCGATGCGCCCTTGGGATAGAGGTACACCCCGAGGACGACGAGATAGAGGAGGAGCAGGAGAACGCGGAGTTTGATCGACTTCATACTGCTGAGGGAAGATTAAAGTTCGGAGGAAGGAGACGTGACGAGGGCAAGGAGTGCCTCGAGGTAGTGGCGGCTGTTGGAGAGACGTGGCACCTTGTGCTGCCCACCAAGCTTGCCTTCGCTCTCGAGCCAGCGGTGGAAGAGTCCCTTCGGAGCGACGTCTACCGTGAGCGGAAGGAGGGTCATATCCTCATAGCGCTTAGCATCGTAGTCGGAGTTCAGTGCGCGCAGAGCAGTATCGAGGTCGGAGGTAAATGTCGCGAGGTCACGAGGAGGCTCCTCGAACTCAATGAGCCACTCATGGCGGCCCTTCCCTTCGTCGAGGAAGAAGCGTGGCGCTGCCGTGTATTCGCTTACACGTGCACGGCCATCACGACGGCAGGCTTCGCTCAGCGCCGCATCGGTATTGGCAACCATCACCTCCTCGCCAAAGGCATTGATGAAGTGCTTCGTGCGCCCCGTGATGACGATGCGGTAGGGGTGGAGCGAGGTGAAGCGCACCGTATCGCCGATGATGTAGCGGTAGAGCCCACCCAGAGTCGAGATGAGCATGGCGTAGTCACGCCCGAGCTCGACCTCCTCCAGACGGAGGGCACGACAGCTCGAGTAGTCGCCCGAGGCGGGTAGCTCATCCAGCGGGATGAACTCGTAGAAGATCCCGTAGTCCAGCATCAGGAGCATCCCCGCCTCGGCTGGGTCATCCTGAATGGCGAAGAAGCCCTCACTGGCATTATATGTCTCCTCGTAGCGCATACGCTCAGAGGGGATAAGTTCGGCGTAGGTGCTGCGGTAGGGAGTGAAGCTAATCCCCCCGTGGAAGAAGACCTCCAGGTCGGGCCATACTTCGGTGATCGACTCGCGCCCCGTAGCTTGGAGCACCTCCTTCAGTAGGACGAGCATCCACGAAGGCACACCCGAGAGACTCCCCACACGAGCGGTGGCGACCTCCTGCACGATGGCCTGCATCTTCGCTGTCCACTCGCTCATCAGGAGCGTCTCGCGCGAAGGCACACGGAGCATATCTCCGAGAAGTGGCATGTGCTCGACGAGGATGGCACTGAGGTCACCCGAGAAAGCCTTGCCTCCGCTCAGGGGCATAGGGCTGTGACTCCCCCCGAGGACGAGCCCCTTCGTCGAGAAGAAGCGGGAGTCGGGGTAGTTCCTCAGATAGATCCACAGCGCATCGCTCCCACCACGATAGTGGCAGTCCTGCAGATGGAGATAGGGTACGGGGATGTACTTACTGCGGTCGCTTGTCGTACCGCTGGACTTGGCGAACCACTGGCAAGACCCAGGCACGAGGACATCACGCTCGCCACGGGTCATGCGCTCGATATCGTCCTTCAGCCCCTCGTAGTCTACGATGGGCACATCGGTGCAGTAGGAGCTGTACGTAGTCTTGCGGGTAAGGCCATAGCGACGCCCAAAGTCAGTGCGGGCTGCACGGGCGAGGATATGGCGGAGCTGCTCAGCTTGAAGCTCTTCGGCACGTGTAGCATACTGCTCGATACGGCGTAGACGAAGCTTCGCAACCTGATAGACGAGACTGGTCTTGAGATCCATAGACTAAGAGAGGGGGGTATGGGGATAGTTCTCACGCTTGGCGAGTGCACGGCGCACGTCCTCTACCTCGAGATAGCGGGTATAGAAGGCGGACTCGCGGGCATGGAGTGCACGCTGCCAGCTCCCGACGGGGCAGAGATGACGCAGGCGACGCCAGCGGAGATAAGCATTGTAGTGACGGAGGAAGGTGGGAGCACTCATCCCTTCGGTGCGCTGGGCATAGCGCAGTGCCAGCTTCGGTAGGCGGTGAAGCCAGAAGCTATCGCAGGCCGCCTCGAGGGCTGGCTGTACTACAGTAGGATCCCAGCCTCTCGCCTCAGCATAGGCACGTCCAAGAGCCTCGGTAGCACGCGGATGAGCAAAGAGGCGATCGAGATTGCGAATGCTTGCACGCAGGCTCAGCGGAGTAGCGGTGAAGTGCATACGGTTCAGGTCGACGAGCATGAACGTGTACTCCCCCCTCGCGCGATCATATATATAGGGGATATTCCCAGGCGAGAGGTCTTCGTGCACGATGCCGCACTCATGGAGCTCGGCGAGGAAGGTAGCCAGCGCACGCGTCAGTGACTCATTGACCTCACCCGAGCGAGCCTCATGCTGAAGGTCGGCCCCCGTGAAGGCGAGGTAGTGCGTGACGTAATAGCTGTCCTCGAGAGCACCTAGCGCGCTACGCTCTTCGGCATAGCCGATAGGCTCGGGGGTGGCAATGCCGTAGGCTGAGAGCTGCACAGCATTCAGCAGGGAGCGGCGTGCCTTGCTGGAGTTCGTCCAGCCGTAGTAGAGGCGGCGTAGGAGCGACAAGCGCCCGAAGTGCTTGATCGTGAAGTCCCCCTCGGGGCACTCGACACGATAGAGGACATTGCGCCCGCGGTAGATCTCGGTGATATGCACCGCAGGAGGGAGCTCGCTGCTCCCCCCTTCGTGGAGGTGAATATAGCTGAGGAGCTGGGTCAGAAGGGCCTCACCCTCGGGGACGACGCTGTGATATCGGAGCAAATCTTTCGTATCATTAGGGGCGAAGACCTTCGCCGTGGTTCAGTAGCAAAGATACAAACTATCCCCGCCCATTGCTTGGAGCGCGAGGCTCCTGCATCAAAATCGTCTCCTCACCGGCAAGTCGTATGGAGGCAAAGTTGATCTGCAAACCACTATTCGTTTGGTACACGAATGAATAGTGGAGCCTGCTACCGAGAGTCCGGCCCTCTATTTATTCTGCTAAGGTATCGCGCACCCAGCCCCCCCGATATACCTCTCCGAAGTGACACACAAGCCCTTCGCCTTATCACAAGTATTCCTCTCATCCAGCGGAGGGAAAAGCATCGTTCTCGTGAAGAAAAAACCGCCTTCACGTAGTGGTATTCTTCTATCTACGCACGTAGTCTTAAAGACCAGGCACGTCAGTCCAAATATCCACGTACATAGATATTAGATCCACGTACGTAGACCAAACTTATCTGCCACTCGTCCACAACTTTTATCCCTACGCAAAGCAACGGTCTCAGGATATAATTTTCCTCGCCTCACAGCCGAATTTTCGTGCTGAGGGGCGAGGATTTTTGTGGACAAGAAAATCAGTCTTGGAGGGCTTCGGGGGGAAGGTGGAGGGCTTCCTCGAGAGGGAGGAGTGCGTTGATGAGGAGGATGGCTTTCGCCTTGGAACGGAGCGTGCTGAGGGTAAGGTCGTCGGCTTCGGCGATAAGCCCTGCATGCAGCAGGCCTTCGCGCTGAGTGCCCTTGAGGAGCGGACGGGCGGGGGTGAGGTAGCCTGCTTCGGTCTCGATGAGGATGTTGGTGAAGCTGGTATCGGTGATGGTGCCGTCGGGGCGCACGAAGAGAGGCTCTTCGTCGTCGGCAAGCTCGGCCTTCACCCGCTCGAAGAAACGTCGATCAGCATACTTATAGCTGTACTCGAAGCCATCGGGGAGGAGGATGGGGCGCAGTGCGCGTATTGTTCGCTTGCAGTAGAGGACGAGGCGGATGGCAGAGAGCCCTGCGAGGCTATACTCGAGCGTGAGACGGTAGGTCGTGGCGGGGAGGATCGGTTGCGTCGTGAGGTAAGCCTCGACTTCCCGCCAAGGGGAAGTGCTAAGGAGACTTTGTAGTAAGGCACTACTGGCCTCTGCCCCTTGCTCTCGGAGGGTGCAGAGCATGCGTTCCCGATGGAGCTCACCAGCGATGAGCTCTCCACCACGGAGCATGAAGGTCTCGATGAAGCTCGGTGAGGCGGTGCCCGCTACTGGGGAATGTAGATCTTCTGCAGGCATTCGTGGTATTCGTCTTCTACGACGCTATTGATGGTGATGCCACCGCCCGAGCGGTAGAAGTGCGCTCCCGAAGCATCCTCCTCGACGAAGCGGATGAGAACGGCAGAGTCCAGACTTGCGCCATCGAAGTAACCGCAGACGCCTGTATAGAAGCCGCGAGGACGGCCTTCCGCCTCTTGGATGAGCGCGACAGTTCGCTCCTTTGGCGCCCCGCTGATGGAGCCTGCGGGGAGGAGCTGGAGGATGAGGTCGCCTAATCGGAGCCCTTCGCTGCGGTCAACGCTTCCGACGACTTCGGAGCTCATCTGCAGCAGCGGTCCCGAGGAGGTGTGGAGCTCGGTGAGGTACTTGAAGCGGCGGACGTGCACGCCCTCGGCTACGCGGCTCAGGTCGTTGCGCATCAGGTCGACGATCGTATGGTGCTCGCAGCCCTCTTTGTAGTCCGCTCGGAGCTTCTCGGCTGCATCGGGGATGAGGGCATCGATGGTACCCTTCATTGGGTGTGTGGCGAGTTCGTCCCCCTGGAGCTTCACGAAGCATTCGGGCGAGAAGGACACGAAGCGCCCTGGGAGGAGGACGCGGTAGGTCGCCTCGGAAGAGAGGTAGATATCCGCTAAGCTCGCCTCGGTCTTGATGGGCGTGCGGATGGTGAGATTCGTCAGGAAGCTATCTCCCTGCATCAGCCCTCGGTGGATGATGTCGAAGCGCTCAGCATAGCGCTCGGGGACTTCGGGCGAAGGGGTGAGCGTGAGCTTGCCCTTCGTGCCGATGGGATCGGGAGTCTTCGCCGTGGGGAAGTCGAAGAAAAGCGAGCCGTCGTGGTGCTGCAGGGGCTCAAGGACGAAGATGCCCTCCTGCAGCTCGAAGTCTAAGATAAAGAAGAAGGGCTGCCCTCTGTGCGATGCTTCGTTCA
>ERZ772974.1812-NODE-1812-length-13523-cov-7.561405_pt1 | contig 13523 bp, 15 predicted proteins | sample MGYA00580671_ERZ772974 | MGnify/ENA primary metagenome ERZ772974 (study PRJEB29015, sample SAMEA2738065) | human oral metagenome | biome: human oral; feature: human-associated habitat; material: saliva | place: China | collected 2218 ... | reverse complement strand
AGAAGGTCGTGATTTTAAAGAAGTTATTAAAGAAATCACAGAAATAGTTGATGGAGCAATAAGTGGTGAAGTAAAAGCAACGACTACTTGCTGGAAAGATATGGTAGAAGAAGCTAGAGAAATTGCTAAAATTCATCCAAACATGGTTGTAAAAATTCCTATGACAGAAGATGGATTACGTGCTGTTAAGATTTTAAAACAAGAAGGAATTAAAACGAATGTTACACTTATCTTTAGCGCAAACCAAGCTTTACTTGCTGCTCGTGCTGGTGCTACTTATGTTTCACCATTCTTAGGACGTTTAGACGATATTTCACATAATGGATTAATTTTAATTGAAGAAATCGTAGAAATATTCTCTAATAATGATATTGATTCTGAAATTATTGCTGCAAGTGTAAGAAATCCTATTCACGTGGCTGAATGTGCAAAAATGGGATGTGACATAGCAACAGTTCCTTATAGTGTAATAAAACAAATGATCAAACATCCACTTACTGATATCGGTATTGAAAAATTCAAACAAGATTATTATAAAGTGTTTGGAGAGTAATAAACTATTTGATATGATTTTCTAAAAAAAATTATGAAAATTAACATTTTATACTGGAAATATTAAGTAAGTTATGTTAAAATATATTTTGTTGTATGAAAAAGTTGTTAAGATTAAATTTTATAGGAGGTTATATTAATGCGCGTAAATGTAACATTAGCTTGTACTGAATGTGGTGATAGAAACTACATTACTAAAAAGAACAAAAGAAATAATCCAGACCGTATTGAACTTAAAAAATACTGTCCAAGATTAAAAAAAGTGACTTTACACAGAGAAACTAAATAATAAAGTTAGAAAAGCCTTAAAGTATAAACGTTTAAGGCTTTTTGTTTTGCATTTGACTATGTTTTGACTATGTTTTGTTATAAAGCCATAAATTTAGCAAACTTATCAGCCATATTATCTCGTTGTTTTTCTGTTACGTGAGCATATATATTCATTGTTGTTTTCAGGTCCGAATGGCCTAATCTATCTTGTACTTCTTGGATAGTAAAACCACTTTCAAATAATAAACTGCAGTGTGTGTGTCTAAAGCCATGTACTTTAATTAATTTAAAATCATTCTTTTTACAAATACGTTTTAAATTAGCGTTCATGAAGTTAAGGTATAAATAAGAGTTTGTTACTTCTTCAGTAAAACAAGATTGATTTTTCTTAAATCTTGTACCTATCATTAAAAATATTTCTTTTTGTTTTATCTTCCAACGTTTTAAGATATTAGCTGTTTGTTCATCTATACTAATATTTCTTATACTGCTCTTACTCTTAGGTGTTTGAACTACAACCTTTTTAGCTGTATTCAATGCTAAAGTCTTATTAATATTGATTGTATTGTTTGTAAAGTCAACATCAGACCAGTTAAGAGCCTGTAATTCACCCTTACGTATACCAGTATATGCTAATACCCTAAACATTGCAGTAAGCTTTATATCTTGTTCATTATCAACTAATTTAAGAAACTGTCTTAATTCTTCTTTAGAGTAATACTTATCCTTATCATCAGAAGTTATATCATTTTCTTTCTTAGGTAATAATACATCTTTCATGGGGTTATTATATATAACTTTCATTTTAACAGCATAATCAAAAATCATACTACCATAGATTTTTATTTTTTTAAGAACAGCAAGAGAAAATGTTTTGCTGTACCCATTTACCACCTTTTGGCAATAGGGTAGAGTTATCTTTTTTAATTGCATATCACCTAACTTATCAAGAACTAAATTAAATATATGCTGATTAACAAGTAACGTACTTTCTTTTATGGTATGTTGATACCCATCATACCATAGATCATATATTTCTTTAAATGTTGTAATATCAGTATTTAATAAGCCATTATCAGCTATTTCAGTTTTTAACCTTGCTTGAGCAATTTCCGCTTCTTTTTTTGTTTTGAAACCACGTCTAGTAGTGTATCTATCTTTTTTAGTTATTTCATCTTTACCTAAATAAAGTTGAAACATATAATATTTTTTTCCATCAGTTTTTTTAGTGTATTGTTTAATCATTTTTCATCATTTCCTTTCTATCTAGCACATATCAAAGAAATTAATAAATGATTGCTAAAAACAGCTTTTATAATCAATGTAGAGCTGTCTAAAAATAATTTTGGTGTAATTTTATATCAAAAGACTATTAGAACGCTAAAAAGCCGTTTAAATGCTTTGTAATTTTAAAAAAGTTGATAAACGTTGATATTACAAGGTTTGTATGATATAATATTAATATCTTGTTTATCATTTTTCAGCACTGGTATTATTTACTGGTGCTTTTTTATGATTAATAAAATAAAAAACCGTTGGCAAACAGTTACCAACGGTTGAGAGCATGCTGCTCTAGTTATGATTTGCGATAGATACAATTAGGTATCTATGTTAGTAACTTAATTATATAATAAAATATGAAAAAAATCAATCACTTTATTTATTTTTACTCGTCAAAAATAAATCTTTAATCCCATTATCAATTAATTCAAGTATTTCGTTTGTTATGCTTACTTTTGTTAAAGGGTCTAAGTCATCTTTCCGTTTGAAGATTTTATTTTTATCTATTGTGGTAATGGCATCTAATTTTATATACGTATCTTTGTCTAGGTCTTTAGAGTATTTTTCAACTCTTTTTAATGCATTTAAACTAATTTCTTGTGATAGTTTAATTTCTTTATATACATTATGTAATTTATCTAATTCATCATCTATTTCGTTTAATTTTTCATAATCTTGATTTTCTTCAGCTTTTTTTGATTGTTCTCGTAATACGTCTAAAACATCTTTAGCTTTGTTGTTTGTATCTTCAAGTTCTTGGTTTAGTTTAATAGTAAGAAAAAGAGTAGCGGCTGCTAAAGCTCTAGATATACTAGAATTTAATTTTAAGTTCCTTGATCCTTCTTTAGATGTTAATGGAACAACAGTAATGGTATTTTCTTTTCTATTATCGTAATTACTAAGTGTGATAGCATAGTGATACGAAGAAAATTCAGAACCATAATTTATACCAAAGTCAGCATATACCAATGTTCCCCGGGGAAATACGCGGTTACGTCTTCTTATCCCCTTTACATCTCTTTCAAGTTGAGTAGCATAATTTTTCATGCTGGAACCTAGTCTTTTAGTTTTAAAATGTTCAGGATTTTCATTAGTGATTTCTTTCATTTTATCAGTTGCTTCTTCAAGTTTTTCATTATTTTTTAGTTTTAATTCTTTTTTATCCATTCTTTTCGCCCTTCTTATACGGGATATTCAGTGAACAACACCGCTTCTTTAGTGGTTGTATACTATCAGTTGATAACCAGTATTTTCATTATGAGAAAAACAGCATGTTTTTCCATTTTGAACTGTTAACTTTTAGTTGATGGTTAGATTAATTATTTTCTTTGTAATATGAAACTAATTAAAGAATCAAAGAGTCCTTTTTTCTTTTCTTTACGATTAATCTCTGTTAATAGATTTTCTTCTTGTTGTATGTACAATTCTATTTCTTTATCTAGTTCTTCATAAGGATATTTTAACTTCCCTTGTTCTTTATTTCTTTTATATATTCTGTTTATAATAGCATCAACACCATAAGAATTTTTTAAAGCGAAAGCAGTTATAAGGCTTTCTATTTCTTCATTGGTAAAGTAGTATAATGTATAAATCTTTGTCAAATCGTTATAATATGTGGTTAAATTATTTTTCAAATCTGAATTAGCTTGCAATAAAATTTTAATTCTGTTAGTGTAAAAATCTATTCTTTTTACTTGTTCTTTGAATAATTTTAAAGAACCTGTTGAGTAGTCTAATGTATTACTAGAAAGATAATCAAAGCAACTTTTTAATAGATAATATAAGGCTTTATCTTTAGCGTTGTACTTGATTAGTACTTCTGATAGTTGACTGTAGCTACTAGCATTGTTTGAGTATGTATATATTTCTTTTTCGAATGTGATTTTACTTTCAACAAATTTTATTATTAAATCTACCTTGCTAAGTTCTTTGTTTGCTAAGTAGTAGTTATATACGTCGCAAGGATAGCCTAGAGCCCCCACATGTAGTAGTAATACAAAATCAGTATTATTTACTAACTCTAAACCTTTAGGAGTAATAACGAGTTCTTTTTTTATAAATTTTTGATAAGTATTTAAAGAAGAAGTCTTTATTATTCTTTCTATCAGTTCGCTTTTATTTCCTTTTAGTTTCAAGTCTTCTGAACGAAGTATATTTTTTAATTCATCTATTTTTAACTTGTTTAGTGAAATGAAGTAATCTTCTTTATACTCAATATATTGTCCCTCTAAAAGCCTTTGTATTGATTTTTCATTGTCATTATAATATCTATCTTTCCAAAAAGATTGATTGAGTTCAGAAGCGCGACTATTTTTGATAATATAGTGAAGTATTAAGATATCGTTTCCAATAAGTTTATCCATATTTTTATCCTCTTAGTTATTCTAACCTACCAATAACAGGTGCTATATAAATGCAGTCTGGTATTTCAGTTATCTTAGTTATTTGATATGTGTTATCATGGTTTAAAATAAAGTATTCAGCTTCTAGGTTTAGTGGTGTATATTAACTAAATTAATTCTTTAAGCGCATTTTCTATTTTAGCACCATCAAATATATCATGTAGATAAGGGGAAAGATAATCTTCTATATAGTCCAGTATATATCTCTTCCATTGAACAGAAAAATTATTATTTAAAAATTCTAAAAATGATTCTTCATCATCTGTTTTGTTATAAATCTTAAACAAAGCATACTTTTCTATTTTATTTTCTTCATCATCATTCGTTTGAAAAGTAATCACTCTCTCTTCTACAAAGAGTGTACAATTTAATGAATAGGTATTTAATTTCAAACCTCTATTATTGTAAACGTTTATGAATAAATCATAATTTACACTTTCTCCGACAAAATCGCCAAGTTCTTCAAACTTTGTTTCATCCTCCGAGTTTACAACGTTCACAGAAAATTCAAAAGGAATATAATCAAAAAATTCACATGGTGTAATATTAAAGTAATTACATAATGTATTCAACGTATCAAGTTGAACTCCTTTACTTTGTTCTTGACTTAAAGCTGTTAGTGTGGTTCTTGATAAATGAGTATCGTTTGCTACTCTTGTTATCTTTAATTGTCTTTCGGCCATTAATATATTAAAATTATTTCTTATCATTTTCAAACCTCTAATTTTGTATAATAACTAATTATATTGTAACACAAGTTGAACAAAATACAACTATTTTATATAATTTTTTGCTTGACAAAGAAAAACATAAATGTTAATATTTACTTATAAAATGTTAATAAAGGTGAACATTTAACACATAAAAAACAAGTTAAGTTTACAAAGGAGGACGAATATGCGTTTTAAAGTAAATATAATAAGGTTAAATCAAGAACTTGCGATAAAAGGATACAACAAAACTTCTTTCAGTCGTGCTAGTGGGTTAAGTTATCAAACATTAATGAATGTGTTTAATAAAACACAATTAGCAAGTCCAAGAGTCGCTAAAAAGATATGTGATACGTTACAGATTGAAATAACTGAAGTATTCACATTGACTAATGAATAAAAAACCTTTCAAGTACGAAGCTACCAACTACATTACTTAAAAGGTTAAAGACAAGTATTTAATTAAAAATACTTTCTTACAATTATATCATATTTTGAAAGAGAGGAAAAAAGAAAATGTTAAGCAACGAGATAAAAACATTTAGAGATGAATTTAATTTAAAACAAATAGATTTAGCAAACATAATGGAAGTAGACCAAAGTACAATAGCACGTTGGGAGAACGGTACAAGAAAAATATCAAAGGGTAATTTAAGTAAATTGATTGATATAGTCTACAGTTTTAAAGGTAAGATTTTCCCAACAGAAGATGAAACATTGTTATTAAAAGAAAGAGAAGCGGTAATAACTAAAGTTAATAGTTACCTTGCTATATGTATTGAATATAAAAACATACAAGACAAGAAAAAAATAATGAAAATATGTTTATCTATGCTAGATGAAGTAGCTTAAGGAGATGAGAGAAATGAGTAAAGAAGACAAAGAATTATTCGTAAATACCATATCTTTTGCAGTGATATTCATACCGTTTATAACAGCTTTAGTGTACATAACAGCATTATTTATGGACAGCATTTATTAAGGAGAATGATTATATGTTCAGTGAAGAATTTGAAAAGCAAGTAGTAAAAGCAGTACGTGAAGTAGTCAAAGACGTACTAAAAGACGAAATAAAGCAAGATAAACGCTATAATCAACGTGAACTATGTGAAACCTTAGGTATAGGAGTAGAAACCTTATCAAGCCTAAATAAGCGTGGTTTAAGACCTACAAAAGTAGGTAGACAATACATTTACTTAGAAAGTGAAGTAAATAAGTTTTTAAAAGAAAATACAATTTAAATTTAAGAGAACTAGCACATATCAAAGAAGTTAATAAATAAGGAGAACAAAAAATGAATAAACAAGAAATAATTAAAAGAATTGAAGATATAGAACAAGGACTAACAAATTTACAGCTTACAATGGAGTTATTATCTACTCATGCGGAAGTGATTCAAATATTTACAGCTGATGATTTAAACAGTTTAAACTTACCAACGGATGTAGTATGCAAACACTGGGATAAAGTAAAAGACGGTTGTAATTTACATAGGTTAGCTGTTGCGATAGCTAATAACACATCAGAAGAATTATCAAGTATATGTTATGAAAAACTAAGTGAACTGAAAAAGGTGATAAAGGATGTGATGTAATTTGAAAGAATATTATTTCTATAAACAAAAAGGCTTTAATGCTAATAATAGAGAAGAAATACAAGTTAACTTTACACCTTTTGAAATCTTAACAAGATATCAACCTAAAGATTATAATTTACCTAATGTATCAGATGAACAGGTTGAAACATATAAATTAGAACTAATAAATAAAGCTAAAGAAAAGAATTTTACTTTAAATTACAGTGAACAAGATTATTATTATCTGACTCAATGTAAGGAGATAAAAAAAGAAGCGGAGTACTTCCTAATAGGTAAATTTGACAAAGTAAATGGTAAATTTTCAACCAAGAAAGAAGATTTTATATATAAATACCTTGCAGTATTAGATTATGAAAACTTATCATTTACTACTGAAGAGTTTTATAAATTAATTCAGTCTAAACTAGCTAATTACTCATATACGATATATAAATCAGTATCGTATACTGAAACACATCCAAGGTTTAGATTAATAGTTGATACTAATAGAGAAATGAACGAACAAGAAAACACATCAACTATCAAAAATATTGCTAATCTGATAGGAGTTGAACCAGATACAGCAAGTTATACTTATAATCAAATACAAGGTTTGACATTAACTATAAATGGTAGTGAATATAAACCTATAATAAATCATGCTAACCCTTATCCAGTACAAGAAGCGGTCAAAGAAGAGAAAAAAGTTATTATTGATTATACCGCTTCTAATACTAACACCTTATTAACTGATGAAGACTATACAGAAATGTTTAACAGGTATTTAGAGTTAGATTATGAAAATATAAACACTGGAGATAGCGAAGAATATAACCGAGCTTTAAGTATACTATTATCTTTAGCACGTGATTTTTGCTACAACGTAATAACTTATGATGTTGCTTGTGAGTGTTCTGACTTATTAGCAAATATTGGAGCAAATCCCGACAAATATCGAGAAGATAACCTAAATAAAATCAATCATGCTATTAAATGCTGGCAAAACAACCCTAATTACTTTGAAAATGAGAAAAGTTATTCAATGTTACAAAGGTTTGAAATAGTTGGAAATAAGAAAGATAAAAACTTTGCCTATTTAGTAAGATGCAAGTTAAATAAATCTATTTCAAACACTAGCGAGCTACACTGGAGGTTGTTTACTATAGGTGAGCAATGGAGAAAAGAAAATACTATTGTGAATAAAAAAACAGGTAAAAAAATAATATCACAAATGCCATTTTACATAATAGCTAAATTCTTACAAGAAAATATACCTATAAAAAAAGGTGGGATATATGAAGATACAGCATTGTTATTTTTCTATGATTTTTCAAAGGGTATATATACTTCTAACGAAGATTATATAAAAACGTGTATAAAGAAATTAGAGGTTAGATATAAACTAACTAAATTAAAAGATATCACAGAAGATTTACGAGCAAATACCAAATTTGAAAAACCATATAGACCTGAACACCTAATTGCCGTTGGTAATGGTTTATTTAATACAAAAACAAAATTATTAGAACCTTTTAACCCCAAACATTTTATTACAGCAAAAGTTGATACTAATTATAATATTAATGCTTTAAAAAACTATGAAGCTATAAAAGATATCTATTTCAATTATGATAACTGGCTTAATTCAATAGCATGTGGTGACCCAGAAATAATCGCTTTATTCTGGCAATTAACTAATGAAGCAATTAACCCAAATAAAACTAGAAGAAAAATAGCTATTATGTTAGGAAGCGGTACAAACGGCAAAAGTACATTTAGACAGATGATTATCAACTTAATAGGTGATACTAACATTTCAGTAGCAACACCACATGAACTACAGAGTAGGTTTGGTTTAACTTCATTAGAGGGGAAAATATGTAATTATGGTGATGAAGTTGGAACAAAACCCCTTGATGAAATGGACAAATTAAAAAGTATTTCTAGTGGTGAAAGTGTTAACTATGAATTGAAGAATAAAGATGTAAGGAACTATGATTTTAAAACGCTATTAATATTTAATTCTAACGAAATACCTCCTATTAAAGACAAATCCGAAGCGGTGCTTAATAGGTTATTAATAATTCCATTCAAAGCTAATTTTGAAGGTGTAAAAGATGAAAGCATAAAAGATGAAAAATTAAAAGATAAGAGAATACTAGAATATATCCTATATACAGCTTTAAATCTTGAGTTTGATAAATTTATAGTGCCTAAAGCTGTACAACAACAATTAGAGGTTTATAAACAAGAAAATGATAGTATATACAATTTTATGCTCTCTTATATAGATGAGGGATACCACCGTGTGAGTTGTGTTCCTATTTCATTTATTACTAATGATTATGAAAATTATTGTTATGAGAACGGATATAATCCACGTAAAAGAATAGGTAAACAACTTGAAATTCATTTAAACAATAGATTTAAAGGAGATATTTATCAATATGAAGTTAAAAATCATAGGTTTACTAAAGAAAATACAGCAGAGTTGAGACGTTTTGGAAAAAATACAGAAACACTAGAAAATAATGTAAAAAGTGCTTTAAAGCGGGTGGAAAATAGATAATTTAGTAAATTTGTTATCTTTTGTTATCTTGAGTTATACTATTTTTTTTATTAAGATAACAACAAAATGTGAGTGTATTAATGATTTATAGTTACTTGTTATCTTGTTATCTTAATTTATTGGATTTAATATAAAATTTTAAAATATATAATATATAATATATATACCTTATATACATATATATAAAGAAAAAAAGTACAAAATAACTTAACAAGATAACAATCTCAAAAAACGTTGATATAATAATATTATTTTGTTATCTTACAAAAAAATTAAAATAACAAAGAATAACAACTAAAAAAGAGGTACGATATCTTAATTTACATTTGTAATATATAGCTAAAGAAAGGAAATGTAATAATGCAGTTATCAATAAAACAACAAGTCAAACTAGACCTTGTAATTGAACGTTATACGGACGATATAGCCATGAAAGATGGCAAGGTAATAGAAGACTACCTAAATACTTTGAAGTGTTCAGAACGTGAATTATTGATAACTGTATACATTTATTTAAAACGTACGATAAAGTCACAGCAAGAAAGAAATATAATCGAGAAACACAAATCAAAAATATATAGCTTGCTGTCAGAAAAAGGGAGTATAAAAGATGAGGAACAAAGAACTATAGGAAATATAGCCTCAGAAAATCTTAAAAAACCTAACACTGAAAATGCAGTTGAACAAAGAGCGAACAAAGAAAAAATAGAAAAACTGAATAGATATAAAAATCTAACTGAAATAGTAGAGGCTTTAGATAATAGGTTATGTTTACTTATAGAGAAAAAAGAAAGTCAATCACATGTTAAAGCCGTTGACTACTCAAAAGAAAGAACTAAAAGAAGTACAAAACAATATGAGTTTAATAGTATTAATCTATTATCTGCAATACAAGAAACTGAAGAACAATTGAAGCATTATATATCTGAATTACAGCAAGAAAGAACGCACTTACTAGATGTATTTGATAAACTTTCATGTATAAGAACAAGTGAAGTATATCGTTTACGATACATAGAGTTAAAAACATGGAAAGAAATCTCAGAACATTTAAGAATGGCTATATCATGGTGTAGAAAGAAACATAATGAATATCTAGAACAACTTGAGTTGTAAAAATGTATAAAAAGGTGAAACTAACAAAAAGTATCCTAACATTTCTAAGTCCCTAAAAAAAAAGGGAAGTATATATTTTAAAAAGTATTCGGCACTTTCGGCGGCCCTAAAAAAAGGGAAGTATATATTTTAAAAGGTATCTGGCCGTTTTGACCTCCCTAAAAAAAGGGAGTGTATATAAAAAAAGTATCCCGACATTTCCGATTCCCTAAAAAAGAGAATATAGGGGCGTTTATTTGCCTTGTAAGAAGTCAAGGGGTGAACTATAAGGGAAAGTAAAATCAGAACGCTTAGAACGTAAAATACAACGTGTATATTTATTAGGAAAATGATATAATTAGATGAACGATATATGATATTATAAGGAGTAACTTTTATGATTGATGATAAATTACTATATGAGTTCGATGGACATGCAACAGATAGTAGATATACAGCATCTGAAAATCTTTATCCTAATCTTGACATGGGAAAATTAAGTAAATATATAAAAAATAACAATTTAAGTTGGAAAGACTTGACGGAAGAAAAAATAGAAGAAATTTTAAAAAAAGAAGAACTTTATAAACTAGACGAGCTTTCTCCAGATGGTACATTTACAACAGAAGAAGATATACCAACACATTTTAATATAGGTAAGTTAAGAGAATATGTAAAAAAGAACAATATATCTCTAGATGATTTAACAGAAGAAGAAAAATATAAAATATTAAACACTTAGTAAATTTTGCTAGGTGTTTTTATTATTTAATAAAAGAAGCGATATAAAGTACATATAATAACTGTTTATTCAGGTGCTAGAGCACTTTAAGAGATGAAAGGTACAAATATATATCAAACAAGAAACTAAACACGTTATGCGGCGTTTAAATGGTTATAAGAAATTGTTAAATAATCTATGTAAATGTTGGAAAATGTTGGTGTAAATTACTAGCAAAATTAAAATAGAGGGTCTAAAACTCAAGCAAATAAATATTGAACAAAGAAGAAAGGTAAAAATAACAAAAAGTATCTAATTGTTATAACCACATTGAAGGTTTGCAAGAAAAGATGTACAATAAATATACTAGTATTAATAAACTAAGTTAAAGAAACTTACAGAGGTATTTATATGAATGATGAAAAAGAGATTAAAAATTACAGAGAGAGAATAAGATCGCATATAAAGAAAAATAAAAGATTTTATACGTGGTTATTTATATTTTTAATTCTTCCACTATTTGTAGAGTGTGTGATTTACTTTATAGAAAAAGGATTGAAAATAGAATTCATACAAGCTTTCAAAAAAATATTTTATATACTAAGAGAATACAAATCTTATTATGCTACCATTTTAACGTTGTCTTTTGCTATTTTTTCTTATAATAAACAGCAAGAAAAACTATTGGAAGAAAGACAAAAAGAGAATGAATTAAAAGAAAAAGAACTTGAGGCTAAAAGAGATTATTATAGACCGATATTTGTTATAGAAACAGATAAAGATGATTCTTCAAAAAAACAAGTAAAATTACTAATGAAAGATGATTCTTTGTATTTAGAAAGAGTTGGTATTCATTGTAACCTTTTTGATATAGATTCAGATAAATGTAACTTTAAATCTGGGGATATAATTCATAAATTTCTAGATAGTTCATTTTATATTACTGCACAAACACTAATAGGAGAAACTATACTATTTGGGTATCTAGCTGGTGGAAAAGTGTATAAGTATTTAAAGGATAGTGAATATCCTGATATTCCTTATGCATATGATGTAATTAATCAATACAATCAAAATAAAATTAATAGTGTATGGGGAGCTTATAATACAACTTTCTATGAATATAATAGTAATTTAGATCCAGTTTTCTTTTATTCTACTTATTTTATAAGAGCCTCTCTTGTTAGTGAAGGAATGGATTTCTTTAAGTTTTCATTAAAAGCAGAAACAACAACTGAATTTTTCAGAATAGTTTTTATTGAGATGGATAATCTATACGCTTCTGATATAAAAAAAAAGGATGTAATATATAATGCCTTGAAAAAATTTATTAAAATTTTTAATGAAAATAAAGATTACTTATATATGAATAAAAAAGAATATCGTGAGATTGGTAAGCATATATTGAATGATAACTTACCAGATGAGTTAAAGTTAAAAATAAAAGATTTAAATGAAAAAATATGCAGTAAAAATTTTTTAGAAAATTCAGAAGATTTAAAAAATATTGAGGAATGTATCAATCTTAGTCAAAAAGAGGATAGTAGTAGTTATTTAACAATAATATTATATATACTTAATGACTTATTTTATAATATTGAATTTGACTCAGCTATGAATATTTACCTACTTGGATACAAGGTTTATATCTTAAATTTAACGTTTAAAGAGTCAGAATATGATATAAGTTTTCTATATTCTCTTTAAAAAACAAAAAATAGTACTCATTATAGTTATGATTTTTAATTATTTTGTTGTAGAAATATGTAAAAAAATATAGTATCATTATAATTAGGAAATGAAAAGGAGCAATCGAATGACAAACTCAAAACTTACTTGTACACAATGTGGTTCAGAAAATATTAGCGTTCAATTAATTAACAAACAAGAGTTTAAAATTGAAAAGCATAGTTTAACATGGTGGATATTCATTGGTTGGTGGTGGATTCCGGTTAAGTGGGTTGTTCTATATATCATATTGGGATTGCTGGTGATACCATTTAAAATGATATTACCAAAAAAGAAAAAGTTAATAAATACAGTGGAAGGTCACAAGGTTTGCAATAATTGTGGTCATCACTGGCAATAAGTCGACTATTTTAGTTGACTTTTTATATGCAAAAAGATAGTTAAAAACCGCCCTTAATTTCTTTGATATGTGCTAGATAATTGAATATGTTTTGACTATGTTCTTTAAAAAATTATAGGTAATTATAGAGTATATAACAGTAAGAAAAGTTGATATATCAGCCTTTACAAACTATTGGTAATTTATGAAAATTTCAAGGTAAAACAGAGAAACTAAATAATAAAGTTAGAAAAGCCTTAAAGTATAAACGTTTAAGGC
>ERZ772974.1809-NODE-1809-length-13562-cov-13.591101_pt1 | contig 13562 bp, 17 predicted proteins | sample MGYA00580671_ERZ772974 | MGnify/ENA primary metagenome ERZ772974 (study PRJEB29015, sample SAMEA2738065) | human oral metagenome | biome: human oral; feature: human-associated habitat; material: saliva | place: China | collected 2218 ... | reverse complement strand
CTTCTGCTTTTGTATCTATCTTATTTTTTGCTGCTTCATAATCTGATTTTACATCAGCTCCAGCTACTTCTGTCTTTCCCTCTACTTTATCTTTGACTGCTTCATAATCTTTTTTTATGTCTGCTTTTGCTGCTTCTGCTTTTGTATCTATCTTATTTTTTGCTGCTTCATAATCTGATTTTACATCGGCTCCAGCTGTTTCTGTCTTTCCTTCTACTTTATCTTTTACTTTTTCAAATCCTTTTTTTACATCTGTCTTTGCTGCTTCATAATTTTCTTTTACATCAGCTTTTGCTGCTTCTAATTTATCAACAACTTTATCTTTTACCTTTTCATAACCTTTTTTTACATCTGTTCCAGCTGCATCTGTTTTAGTAACTACTTTATCTTTAACTGCTTCATAATCTTTCTTTATATCAGCATCAATACCATCAACATCTTTTTTTAAATCTACTTTAGCAGCTCCACTTTTAGTACTTGTTTTTTCAAAATCTTTATTTAAATTTACTTTAGCAGCTTCTGCTTTTGTATCTGCTTTACCTTTTATTTTTTCAAAATCTTTTTTTACATCTGACTTAACTGTTTCTTCAGCTTTTTTAATATTTACCTTAGTTGTATTATTCTCTGCCATTGCACTAAGCCCTAAAATCAATCCAATTATTAACACTAATTTTTTCATTCTTATTTCCTCCACCTTTTGAAAATTAAAGGAGCATTATTAGAAAATACTCCTTATAAATATAAAATACAAAATCCTATTGAACATCTTACAACTAAAGCCATAAGCCATCTAATATAATTTATAGTATTATTTTTTAAATTTGTTTAAAAGATCGTCTGCTCCACCAACAACTTTATCTTTTAATTCTGCTGCTTTCCCTTCAGCACCTTCTTTTAGTTCTTTTGCTTTTTCTTCGGCTTTATCTTTTAATTCATCTGCTTTCCCTTCAGCACCTTCTTTTAGTTCTTTTGCTTTATCTTCGGCTTTATCTTTTAATTCTGCTGCTTTATTTTCAGCACCTTCTTTTAATTCTTTTGCTTTTTCTTCGACTTTATCTTTTAATTCTGCTGCTTTATTTTCAGCACCCTCTTTTAATTCTTTTGCTTTATCTACAGCCTTATCTTTTAATTCTGCTGCTTTTGCAACTACTTCATCTTTTGCTTTTTTAGCTTCATCTACAACTGTATCTTTTAATTCCCCTAATTTTCCTGTTACATCATCTAATATTCCCATTTTTTCCTCCTTATAATCTTACTTTTTCTATTTTAAAACATTTTCTTTTTTTGGTTGCTATAATAATACACTTAAATTAAAGAAATGTCAACCTATATTTCATATATTTTACTATATTTTTCTTTTAGATAGTCAATATAGTATTTAGGATTTAATTCCTCCCCTGTAACTTCTTTTATAATAGTAGGAGTATCTTTTAACAGACCATATTTATGAATTTTTTCTCCTAACCAATCAGTTATCTTTTTCAAATCTTGATTTTCTAGAGCTTTTTCTACATCAAAATCTTTTTTCATAGTATTATATATTTGTGAAGCATAGGCATTTCCTATTGCATAAGATGGGAAATATCCAATTAATCCACAATACCAATGTATATCTTGCATAAGTCCTTCAGAATCATTTTGAGGTTCTAAACCTAAATATTCTTTCACTTTTTCATTCCAAATCTTTGGTAAGTCATCTATATTAACTTCACCATTTATTAACATTTTTTCTATTTCATATCTTAGCATGATATGTAAAGAATATGTTAACTCATCTGCTTCAACTCTTATAAGTCCAGGTTCAATTCTATTTATTTGTTTATAGAATTCTTCAAATTCTAAATCTTTTAAGAAAGGATAAAATTCTCCTGCCTTACTATATAGAGGTTTCCAGAAAGCTTTATTTTCTCCAACTATGTTTTCCATAAATCTTGATTGAGATTCATGAAGTCCCATACTTCCACCTGTACCAAGTAAAGTATCTATTAATTCATCAGCTGTTTGTTGTTCATAGATACCATGTCCTGATTCATGAATTATTGAAAATACAGTAGACATAGGACTATCTTTTTTATTTTTTGTTGTAAGTCTTACATCATTTTTATTTAAGTTCAAAGTAAATGGGTGTTCACTTGTTTCAACAAGACCTTTTTCAAAATCAAAACCTACATAGCTTGATAAAAATTTTGCAAATTTAAGTTGCACATCTTCATCAACAGGGACACTTATTTTATCTACTTCTTTTATAGTCTTTTTCTTTTCTTGGATTTTCTTTAAGAAAGGAACTATTTCTTTCTTTAACTCACTGAAAAAGACATCTAATCTTTCAGTATCCATACCTTTTTCATAATCATTTAGTAAGACATCATAAAGAGTTTTTTCATCTTTTCTTCTGTATGTAGCAAATTTTTTATTGTAATCGAATATCTTTTTTAATCCTTCTTTTACTATTGAAAAATCTTTTTTAGCCTTAGCTTCTTCCCAAACTGTTTGATTATAGCTTGTTAATTTTGCATAATCTTCATATTCATCAGCAGGAATTTTCTTTTTCTTTTCAATTTCTTCCATAGATAATTCTATTTCTCTTTTTTCTATTTCTGTTAAAGTTTCTTTTTGTTTATTTAATTCTTCCACTAAATTTACAAATTCATCTGAAGTAGATAGAGCATAGTCTTGCATACTTAATTCTCCAACCAATTCAGATAAATAAGGTCTAGACTTTAATGGAGTCTTTGTTTCTAAATCCCATTGAATAAGCTCTAAGTTAGCATGTATTCTATTTTTTCTTTTTACCAATTCTCTAAATTTTTCTCTCATACAAACTCCTTTCAACTATATTTATTTTCTTATTAATTGACCATTTCTTACTGTATAATTTTCTTTTAAATTAGCTATTATAGTTCTTACTAAATCATCTCTAGTTTTATATGTTTCTCCACCCATAACAACTATAATTAAATCTATACCTTCAAACTTAACTGCTACTGTTATATTATATTTTGCTTCTTTGTGGAATCCTGTCTTTATTCCATAGACTCCATCTTCACCTATTAAATGGTTTCTGTTTCTTATAGAAATCTTACCATTATATATCTTTGTATTTTTTATACCAGCTATTTCAATATATTTATGATATTTTAATGCTTCTATAGATAGTTTATAGATTCCTCTTGGAGTTCCTTCATCCATAGGCATCTTAGTATTTCTTGTTGGTAGACCAGCAGGTGTATGATATTTAATATCATTTTGTAAACCTAGTTGTTTTAACTTTTTATTCATTTTTGTCACAAAGTTAAATATGCTTCCTTCACCAACATATTCAGCCATAGCATAAGTTGCATTGTTTGCCGAATAAACTGCTGAAGCCTTTATTAAATCTTCCAACACGAAGATTTGTCCTTCTTTTAAAGGAATTCCACTACCTCCATATTTTAAAGGAGTTTTACTTATTCTTACATTATCATTTAAACTGATATTTCCAGCATTAATTTCATCAAAAGTGACTAATAATGACATCACTTTTGTTACTGATGCAAGTGGATACATTGTATCAGCATTCTTTGAGAATATTACATTTCCATTTAAATCTCCAACTAAAACTGCCCTAAAGTTATCTGGAAGTACCCATTCAACTCCATCTTTTGAATAATATGTGATCATTTCATATTTTTGTTTATCTTTTTCTGGATTTTCTGGTTCTTCAAGAGCTAAATTTTTAGTTTCTGTTTTCTTTTCTTCTTCTATTTTTTTAACTTCTTTAGTTTCTATTTTTTCAGGTTTTTTTACTTCTTCTTTAACAGCCTTAACTTCAGGCTCTTTTTTTATTTCTTCCTTTTTTGTTTCTTCTTTCTTTTTAGGCTCTTCCTTAACAGCCTCTTTTTTTGTTTCTTTCTTTACTTCTTCCTTAATTTCTTCCTTTTTAGCTTCTTTTTTAGTTTCAACTTCTTCTTTTTTTACATCTTCTTTCTTTTCTACATTTTTAATTACAGGCATTATTATAGTTTGACTTGTATCCTCAGCATCTTCTTCATCTTCTCCTAAAACTTGAGCTGAATACTCTTCTATTGACTGAATCTCCTTAACTGGACCAGAATATGAAGTTGTAAATATAAGTCCCAAAATTGCCATAACCAAAAACAAATTTTTAAATCTTTTAAACATATTTTTTACTCCTAATAATTTATAATACCTATATATTATAGCACAAGAATTATCATATCTTATAATTTATTATTATTTCTTATGTTTTATTAGAAGTAAAAAAATAAGATTGCTTTTATTTGCAACCTTATTTTTCTATATTTAATAGCTTCTTTTAAATTTATTCAGCTTTTTTTCCATCTCTTTTTGAGATATAATCTTCTATTGCCATTTTAATAGCTTCTTCTGCTAGAACAGAACAGTGCATTTTAACTGCTGGTAATCCACCTAAAGCATCAACAACTGCCTTATTTGTTACTTGTAATGCTTCATCAACAGTTTTTCCTATTATCATATCAGTTGAAATTGAAGAACTTGCTATAGCTGAAGCACATCCGAAAGTTCTAAATTTAACATCTGTTAAAATATTATTATCAACTTTTATAAAAATTTCCATTATATCTCCACAAGATGGATTTCCAACTTTTCCATATCCATCTGGATTTTCTATTACACCTACATTGTGAGGATTCATAAAGTGTTGCATAACTTTTTCTGTATATTGCATTTGATTTCATCTCCTTTAATCATTTAAAACAATTATATAATTTTTCCTTAGTCTAATTTCAATTTAATTCTTATTAAAAACTTGCTGTATCAGTTAACTTATTATCTTTGAAAGTTTTCCATAATGGAGATAACTCTCTTAATTTACCTATTATTTCAACTAAAGCTTCAATAGTATAATCTATTTCTTCTTTAGTAGTGTATTTACTTAAAGAAAATCTTAAAGTTCCATGTGCATATTCAGCAGGCACTCCCATAGCTAGTAATACATGAGAAGGTTGTAAACTGTCAGATGAACAAGCTGAACCTGAACTTACTGCTATTCCTTTTAAACTTAGATTTAAAAGCATTGATTCTCCTTCTAAGTATTTAAAAGTAATGCTTGATGTTCCTGGTAATCTTCTTGCACCTTTTCCATTTATTTTAATTTCAGGTATTCTTTTCGAAACTTCATCTTCAAAATAATCTCTTAAAGTTTCTTCTCTTACCCATTCTTCTTTCATGTTTTCAGTAGCTATTTTTAATGCTTTAGCTAATCCAACTATATATGGTACATTTGATGTTCCTGGTCTTCTTTTTCCTTCTTGGTTACCACCTGTGATAACTTTAGCAAAACGAATACCATCTCTCTTATATAGAACTCCTATTCCCTTTGGTGCATGGAATTTGTGCCCTGAAAATGATAATAAATCTATTCCCATTTTTTCAGGATATATTTCAACTTTTCCCATTGTTTGAACTGCATCAACATGGAATATTATTTTTCTTTCTCTTGTAATTTTTCCAATTTCTTCAACTGGTTGGAATGAACCAACTTCGTTATTTGCATGCATTACACTGACAAGAATAGTATCTTCTCTCAATGCTTTTTTGAATTCATCTAGGATCATAACACCATTTTCATCAACAGGCACCATAGTAATTTCAAAACCATCTTCCATTAAATCTATGAAAGTATTTTTTACTGCTGGGTGTTCTATTGTAGATGTTATAATATGTTTTCCTCTGTGTTTATATGCTTTAGCTATTCCTCTTATTGCTAAGTTATCGCCTTCACTTCCTGAAGCTGTGAATATTATTTCACTAGGTTTTGCTTTTAAAATATCAGCGATAGTTTGTCTTGCTTCTGTTACTGCAAGCCCTGTTTCATTTCCAAATAAATGTAGACTGAATGGATTTCCATAATAGTCTGAAAAATATGGCATCATTGCCTTTACTACTTCTTCATCAACCTTTGTAGTTGCATTATTATCTAAATAAACTTTCATTACTCTCATCTCCCTAATTGTATCTCTATATATGTTATAGCATTCTTTATTATCTTTGTCAAGAATAAATTATACTTTTTTAGTTCTCTTTTAATAATTTTATTTTACCATAGTTGCAACAGTCAGAAATTTCACAGTTTTTACACTGTGGTCTTCTTGCAATACAAGTTGCTCTTCCATGTAAAATTAAATAGTGAGAGAATACTATCCAAGATTTTTTAGGAACAATTTTCATAAGCTCTTGTTCTATTTTAATAGGATCTTCACTTTTAACTAAACCTATTAGATTTGTAATTCTTTTTACATGAGTATCTACAGTTATTCCATCTGCAAGTCCCCAAACTTCACCTCTAACAACATTGGCTGTCTTTCTTCCAACTCCAGCAAGTTCTGTAAGTTTATCCATATCTTGTGGGATTTCTCCATTGTATTTTTCTAATAACTGTTGACTACATTTTTTTATATTCTTAGCTTTATTTCTAAAAAATCCTGTACTCTTTATATAGTTTTCAATTTCTTCTATTTCCATATTGGCAAATTGCTCAGGAGTGTTTACTTCTTTGAACATTTCTTCTGTAACTATGTTTACTCTCTTATCTGTACATTGGGCAGAAAGTATAACAGCCACCAAAAGTTCAAAAGGAGTTTCAAAATTTAATGCACACTTAGGCTCACCAAATTTTTTATGGAGTTCCTCCAATATCTTTTTTACCTTTTCTTTTTTTGTCATTGTATCATATCCTCGTATTCATAGAAAACAGTTCATTATTAATCAATTTAGAAAGTAAAAAACAGTTCATTGCTAGCTAAATTTCTTAACGATGAAAAATTAACGTTTCGCTGTAATTTCGGCAAAACTTGCCAACAAGTTGGCTTCAAACACGCCGACAATTACTCGGCTCACTTGCTTTAATTTTTCATCTAAAATTTAGATGCAAGTTCACTTGTTTTTTACTTGTCTCAAATATATAACTCACTTATTTTCTAGTATTAAATTATTATAGTTTTCTTATATATTAGGTATTCTAGTTCATCTCTACAAATTTCTTTTTTATCATATATAAAAGATAAATTTTCAAAAATCTTTTTTGAAGCAAGATTTTCTTCTAATATACATGCCTTTAAAGTTTTTATATTTTTATTATCATTCAAAAATTTATCTATACTTTCAGCTAGTATTTCTTGTGAGTATCCTTTATTTCTATAGTCTTTATTCAAATAGATATTTATTTTAGCTGTATCTTCTAAAATTTCATAACTTGTCATTGCCACAAAATTAGCTTCTTCATCTTCAAAAATATAAATTAAGTAATCAAAAGAAGATATATGAGTTTTATACCATTCACTATGATTATCATGTATCTTTTTCTTTTCTTTATTATTTTTAAAGTATTTATTTACAAAATCTAAATGTAAATTTTTGTAAATAATCTCAATATCATCTTCTCTCATGTTTCTAATTTTGAATCTAGACAAGAATACCACACTACCTTAACTATTTTTATCATATTTTTAATCCATACACCAGTAAATTTATATAATTTTCCCCATCAAAAATTCCATCTTCTATACAACCTTCTAATTTAAAACCAAACTTTTCATATAATTTTATTGCTCTTTCATTATTTTCAAAAACATCTAAATTAATCTTTTTTATTCCTTTTTCCTTAGCCCAACTTATTAATTTTTCTAATAATGCTGTTGCTATTCCTCTCCCCCAATATTCTTTTAAAACAGAAATTCCAATAGTTCCATAGTGCTTCATTTTTCTTGCTGTATTTCCATTAAAACCAATACAGCCTATTATTTTACTATTCTTCATTACTACAAAATAATTACTTGTTTCAGAAGATTTTACTTTTTTTATGTGTTCTTTTTCATCTTCATAACTCATTTTTATTTCATTAGGATAACCAAGTAAAAAATTGGTTTCTCCTTTCACTTTCTTCATAAAATCCAAAAGCTCTTTATAGTCTTCTACTTCTATTTCTCTTATTTTTATTTCCATAGTAACACCTATTCCTCATAATGACCTTTACAAGCAATTATCCATATGAAACCATCTACAATTCTATAAATCAGTCTATTTTTTTCATCAATTCTTCTACTGTATGCACTTTCGTTTTTTAATACTTCTGGCTTGCCTATTCCTTTTAAAACTCCATTTCTTTCAATATCTTTGATTAATTCATTTATCTTTTTCAAAGTTTTTTTATCCTGAGTTTGCCAATATAAGTAATCTTGCCAAGCCTTATGCGTCCATACCAAATTATTCATCATCAACCTCTATTAAATCATGAATTTCTCCTTTTCCTGCTTCTAATTCAGCTATTCCTTCTCTTATTTTTGTCATATATTCAAGATTCCTCATAGCTTTTAAAAACTCATTATATTTATCAAGACTTAATAGAACAACATTTCTCTCATTTTTTCTTGTTATAATAATATCTTCATCGTTATCAACTGCTTTATCAAAATAGCTTTTTAAATTGGTTCTCAAAGTTGTATAATTAATTGCTAACATGTTTTACCTCCTTGCATTACTTATTTAAGTACTTATATAATAACATATTTATTAATATGTATCAATATTTTTGATGAAAAAATGAAAGGATTAACCTCTGTTACTTACAGAAATTAATCCTTATTAATACATTTTTTTAAGAGCTAGACAATTCTCTTAATTCAATTAGCTCTAGTATAAACTTTTTTATCAACACTATTTGACAAATAATAAATATTTTATCTTATTAGACTCTTGTGTTGCAATTTTATTATACCACTACATCCATCTCTTTTTACTTTTAATTTCCACTGCATATAAAATTTTTACATTATTTCCAAATTCACTTAATTTTTCTTTTACTTCCATTGCAACTTTTTTTATATCTTCTATTTTAATTACATCTATTGATATTAATACTTTTTTATGTACTCTTATAAAAAAATTCCTTTTTAATAAATAATTTTAAAAAAAATATATAATAGAATAACTGGTAAATAGTAAACTATTCCTGAAATTATAAATATTTTTAAAAATTCTTTCAAAGAAAAATTTATTTTTATTTTGTAAGTAAAAATAATTAAAGAAATTTGCATTGCACTAACTAAAAGTAAAAAACTTATTTTATTTATAGAAAAGAAAAAAAGTGGTTCTTTACATAGATAAAATGATAGTAATATAAAATTAATTAAAATATATTTATCTGATAATTCTTTACTTTGATTTTTTCTTACCCAAATAAAGTAATTTAAAATTAATAAAAATAGTAAGAATAAAATTTCTATATTTTTTATTGAAAATATTATATTTATTAGTATAAGAATATTTCTCAATATAAATAATATTACAACTGTATTAAAAATTTCCTGTATACTGTACTTCATAAATCTTCACCTTTAACTAATAATATTCTTTACTTGTTTTTTTCATTAGAAAGAGATAAACATTTTCTAAATGTATATTTCCAACTATATTTTCTATTTCTTCTTTTGAAAAATAAATATTACATTTTTTCTCTTTTTTATCAAAAATAAAATATTTTTCCTTATTTATTTCAGTACTTAATATAATATTTTTTCCATAAAAATATCTTTCATTTTCTCCTACTTCAACTACATTATAAAGTATTTTATCACTAAGAAAACCTATTCTTCCTTTTCCAAAATTTTGTAGAGAGTTATTTTCTAAAACATCATAGTCATATTTTTCAAAAAAAATAATAAATACTGAGGTAAATAAATATATTATAATAATTATTTGCCATTTTAAATATTCCATCATATTTTATTATTCCTCCTCTAATTGTTTTAGCATATTTTTTTTAATTTCTATTTCAATATCTTTTATATTAGTAAATTTTCCTTTTACACTGACTTCTCTAGGTTCAGTTCTAAAATTAAATGGAACTCCTCCTTCAAATTCCATTCCTTTATTTTGAGCTGCATTTTGAAAGGGATTGACATTTTTTACATCTTCAAATTTATCTTTATATTGGAATATCACCTTTATATCAACATCATATTCTACATACTTATCATATTTAGTCTTTTTTACACTACCATACGTTGACTGAAATAATAATGTTGTTCCCAATGCATAAAACTTACTGTTTTTAATACTCCAAGTAAAATCTGGACGTGCTCTTGTTGATCTCTCCCTATTATCATAATCTATTTCGTATTCTCCAAATTTATTTGCCTTATCATACCAAAAATATGTTACTTTATATAAATTTTCAAAAGTTTTGTCACTTTTCCATAATCTTTTAGTTTCTTCTGGAAAAAATTTATCTAAGACTAAAGTATCTACCATCTTGTTATTTTCCTTATCCAATTCCTTTTTTAGATAAATTTTTCTAATTTCATCTGTTGCCCCATAGATAACAAAGAATAATTTTGTAAGCTCTGAAATATTATTCTTTGCTCCATCAAATTCTTTAGTCATTTCATTTAATAAAGCTTTTTCTCTATTTATATTTTTTTATCAAATTTCCTTTAATATAAATGCATTCTTCTTTTAAACTTCCATCTTGGTAGTATTCTTTATACAAACCAGAAAACTTTTCTTCTTCATCAAAAGCAACTCTTATTTTTATTTTATTGTTTTCGTACTCATGCCATAATCCTACTTTCTTTCCATCTAAATATGCACCTCTTAGAATAATATTCCCATTTTTATCAAAAATTTCCCTTATTCCCTGAAACTTTCCATTGACTATACAATTTTTTTCTACTATCTTTTTTGTTTTAAGACAGAATATCTTTTGAGTTTTTACTTCATTTTCCAAATTATTTATTTTTATTTTATAGATTAATGAAATTTCTTCATAACAAAAATTTTCTTTTTCACTTGTTTCTTTAAATTTTTTATCCAAAAATTTTTTTTCTTTTATTTCATTCATGTCAAATCCTTTTTATAATAAACTATTAATATTTATATTCATCAAAATCATCTAAATCATCTCTTTTTTCACTATAATAAAAAAATTCTCCATTTACAACAATAGTTTTGTATAGTTTTTCATTAAAATCAAGTCTTTTCAAAAAGTAACTTTTACAACTTTCTTTAAGTTTTTCTTTTTTATATACAATTTCTCCATTTAGATTTTTTATCTCATAAAAACCTGTAAGCTTTCCATTTTTATAATTTCTTATTTCATAACCTTGACCTAAGATATAAAACTCCCATAATCCTTCTTTTATGTACTTATAAATATAACCATTATAGATTTTTTTACAACTTCCTTTTACATATAACTCTCCTGTTGGATAATATTGTTTAACTATTTCTATTTCTCCATCTGCAAGTGTTTTTTCAGCTACATTACCATTTTTATAATTATAATAACCCGTTATTAATTCATCTTTATACCATAAATTTTCTTGAATTTTTTTATTATTAAAACTATAAGATTTACTTATTCCTTCTGAGTTTCCATTTTTCCCTATTGCATATATTTCAAGTATTCCGTAATCTTTTCTTACTACCATTCCAGTATCATAGCCATTTACAAGTGCATTTTCAAAAATTATATCATCTTTATTATAATAATAATCTGCTCCTATTCTATGTTCTTTATAAGTCATATATTCTTCAACTTTATCTGTTGATAACTCATATAATTTATGAATTTTTATATCTTTATTTATCGTTTCTATATCTAAAAGCCAGTGTGCTTTAGTTTTATCGTCTATCTCTTTAAAATCTTCATTATAATATTTTATCACCTTCATAAAATCCTTGTATGATAAATACACAAAGTATTATCTATATAACCTCCTTATATAATAATATATTTAGATTGATAAAAGCAACCTATAATCTTTTCCATAACCCTTTACTATATCTCTCAATGCTTCTTTTAAGTCTTCTTCATTAATTGTTCTAGCTTTAAACTGTCTACCTAACTCTTCAACTCTTAAACCTATTACATTATAGAAACTTGTAACCCATCTTCGAGCTCTTAGATAAGAAAATAGCTAGCTTAAATTTCTAAACTAGCTATTATTTTTAATATAAATTTAAATACTTGGTAAATACAATTTTAGACCTCTGCTTTCATAATAAATAGATATATTATCTCTCTTTATTATAAAGGTTTCATTTGTTTTTAAATCTTTTATATAGATATCTATATAAAATCTTCCTTCTATAGTCCCTGTCCCTACCTTGTATTTTTCATTTCTTTTTCCTAGAATTCTTAAAAATTCTTTTTGTAATACACATTTTTTTCTTATAGATTTTTCTTTTGTTTTTTCATTAATATATGGTTCTGCAAAATCTTCTAATTCGTTTATATTTTTATTTACTTCTGCTGTTCCTATTACTTCATCATTAATACGGAAATTAACTTTTTCTAATTCTAAATTTATTGGTTCTGTATATTCTATATATAAATCTGTACTATACATAAATCGAATCTTTTTTAACTCAGGATAATCTTTTAATTTAACCTTTTCCGTTTGATCTAAAATAGTATAATTACTATAAGGTACTATATATAAAATTTTTAACCAAAAAAGTCCAAGTAATAAAAATAATATGATTATTAAAAATTTTTTCATTATTCTCCTTTCTATCATATCAAAATTAAGTTATTTTTTTATTATATTTATTATCTTTCTTAATTTTTTTTCATTGATATTGTTAATAATTTCTTGTAACTCATTAAGTGAAACTTTATTTTTATCTCTTGTTTGTAATTCTTCTTCTATTTCTTTGTAATAAAAACTAATACTAATTCCAAGTATTGCCCCTCCTATTTTTTCTCTTTCTTCCCTTGTTGTTGGGTCATTAGGTCCTGTCCCATATTTTTCCCATAGTTCCATGTCTTTTGTATGACTTACTAAATCTATAGGATTCTTAAGTCCATCATAGGTATGAAAATTATAAGTTCCTACAACTACTGGATCGTATACTGGCTTATTATTTTGATCTAATATTAATTCATATCCATCTTCGTTTACATATTTTTTATAACGAGTTTCTTCACTAAAATTAAAATATATTGTTCCATCTTTTCTTTCAATATTATGGTATATTGCTTCACTAGCTTTAATTTTATTCAATTTTAATTTTTCTCCATTATCTCTTGTAATTTCAATATAGTCATCTCTAATTTTATCAATACTTTTTACTTTAACAAAGAATTTTGCTTGATAAAAATAATAATTTAATCTTTTTTTTCTTTCCTAATTATATAAAAATATTTTATTGGAATAAAAAATTCAAGAAAAAATATAATATGATATCTCCAAATACTAAAGAAATCTTTTACTATAATTTTTATAATTTCAAATATCGACAACTCTTCTTTTTTTCTAAGAATATACCTAATATTAATTCCTATATTTAAATCATATACACAGTAAAAGCAAACTATAAGTACCAAGAAGAAAATAAAATAGCAAAAAAATAATTTTTTATGTTTATCTTTTAATAAAGCATTATACATAAAAATATTACTATATATACTAAGCAAAGTTATAAAAAAGTGAAATAATATATAAGTTATATCTGGTAGTATATCTATTTTTTCCAACTCTATTACATTATAACCAAGTAAAAAAAATATACTTATAATT
>ERZ772974.1808-NODE-1808-length-13566-cov-2.131152_pt1 | contig 13566 bp, 10 predicted proteins | sample MGYA00580671_ERZ772974 | MGnify/ENA primary metagenome ERZ772974 (study PRJEB29015, sample SAMEA2738065) | human oral metagenome | biome: human oral; feature: human-associated habitat; material: saliva | place: China | collected 2218 ... | reverse complement strand
TATTGTTGCCATTCTCGTCAAGGAAGATAAGACGACTGTCTGCATATACTGTCAGATATTGTTTGCCTTTGATTTGAATGGACTGTTGTGTTGTGGCAATTTCCTCAAATGTAGATTCTGTTATTTCAACCCAACCGTACTGTGCAGAACGTGAACGTCCAATATGATGATGACCGCATAATGCTTGGATGATAGCATCTTTATATTGCTTAGCCTCATTTTCAACCTCTACTGTGAAATACATAATGAGTCCTTTGCATAATGATTCATAGCCGAACATCTGACTATCTTTAGCTCTTCTCATATCACTGTCGTATGCCGATTTGATTGCAAAGTCTTTGTTAACAATAATCTGTGTAGCAAGATTATCTTGGCCGTATATGTAAAATCCTTCTCGGCATTGCTTCAGCTGCATTGCGCGAATGTCGTCATTATGCTTTGTCAGATGATGAACATAACAACCTGTTTCCATACCTTTTAACTTGGGATGGAAAATAGAAGCTGCGATACGTAACCCTCTTTTGCCGTCAGCTGATGGATGAGCATCACCAAAGCGGACGTGACCGCTATGGAAAATATTCCACGCATCATCGTCTGGTTCCTTATATAGTTGTGCTGCAACAATTCCCAGAAAATTGTTTCCAGGGATAAAGTCTAAACTTTTTCTTTTCCCCTCTGTTGCAGAAGAGTCGTTCAGAACGATGTCTGAAAGTAACTCGCATTTAAATTGTATCTTTTCCATAGCTTAATCTTCTTTTGTTATCTCACAGCGACCATATCCACGGTTGCGTCCTAATCCTAATCGTTTAATCCATTTGAAGGTCTGAAGCAAAATATCAATGTCTTGCTCGTCGACACTCATTACTCTACCATATACGCAGCAAGGAATGGTTGTCTCAATCTTTCTGAGTGAATGGTCAACAGCTATCCCATCCGTACCGATAGCTGTTGAGGCTACAGACATATAAAGATGCTTGGTCAGTTTGTTGCTGATTATACTGTTCTGTTCTTCCTCACTAAGTGTTGCATTGGTAAATGAGACTTCACTCCTAACTTCCAAAGCTTCAACCTTCATTCGGGCATCGATAACTTCACCTATTTACAAGGTGTTAAGGTGTGGATTCCTAAATGTATGGAGAAAACGGCTATTCAAAAGCTCAGCAATGGCTTTTATTCTATCAGCATGACATCGCCCTTTGACTACTATAGTTGGAACTATGCCGACGATGGAAGCAAAGCGGTTTCGACCTTACAAACCGACACTGATATCGAAAACTTAGAGTGGTTGATGGTGGGTATCGCTAATAACGACTGGGCAGGAACAAGCTCTAACGTCGTATTTAAAGCTGGAACGGCTGCTCCTTATCCTGATCCTACATTCTCTTTCTTCCCTTCTAAGATTAGTGCTAACGACATATTAACGCTCACTCGTCAATACAATGAACGCACAGCAGGCACATTAAAATACACAATCTCTACCGCTTCGCAAACCATTCAAGGCACTATGGAAGGCACAAGAGATAAAAGAGCGGCAACAATTAACTTGATGTCGATTCCCGAACTCAACAAAGCCACTGAAATACACGTCGTTATTAGTAAGGAAGATGGTCAACAAGTTGTTGACACAAAGATTCCTCTTGTGGTAGAAGACCAAAACTAAACCTATTAAACCATTACACTATGAAACAAATTAAACAATCCTATATGGCACTGATTCTTATCAATGTGCTGTTGTTTTTAGGTAATATTCAAGCCATGGCACAATCGTTTCTTGCAACAGGAAAGGTGCTCGACGGCAACAATGAGCCTCTTGTGGGGGCTACTATCAAAGTGGTTGGAGCCTCAACAGGCACTATTACCAATGCTGATGGACATTTCTCTATTCAATGTAACAATAATTCTACCTTAGAAATAAGCTATGTTAGCTATGTAACTCAACAGGTGAAGGCTGGTAAAAATATCACTGTCGTGTTGAAAGAAGACGCTAAGATGCTTCAAGAAACTGTGGTTGTAGGTGTGGGATACGGCACAATGCGCAAGTCAGACCTAACGGGTGCTATTGCATCTATCAACGCAAAAGATTTGAAGAAGGGCGTTATCACCAGTACGGAGCAATTACTTCAAGGTAAAATTGCAGGTTTATCGGTGATGCAAAGCTCTGGAGCTCCTGAAGCAGGAGCAAGCATTCGCCTTCGTGGAGGTACGTCTTTATCTGCAGGAAACGGCCCTCTTTTCGTGGTAGATGGCATTCCTGGCGTGGATATTAACAGCGTTCAGCCTTCTGAAATCGTTAGTATGGACGTGTTAAAAGATGCTTCTGCAGCTGCTATATATGGCTCGAGAGGTGCGAATGGCGTTATTATTGTCACCACTAACCGCCAAGGAAGCGATGTGGAACAAAAGACTTTGCAATATAATGGCTATGTGGCTATTGCCTCTGTAGCGAAGAATATGGATCTACTTTCAGCAAATCAATGGCGCAGTTACGTTCGTGAAAGGGGCGTAAATGGGGCTTTAGACTTTGGACATGCTACCGATTGGCAAAAGGAACTCGAAAGAACTGCGATCTCACATTCACACAATATTCTCTTTGGAAGTAACAAAAAGGATAATGGTTATCGTGCTTCTGTAACCTATCAAAATAACCAAGGTGTGATAAAGAACAACACTATGAATCGCCTTTCTGCAAGTCTTTCTGCCTATCAAAAGGCTTGGAACGGCAGACTTAGATTGGACGAAGGAGTGAATACCAACTTTGATAGCTGGCATCCAATAGACGGTCGTATCTTTGAAAGAATGACAAACATTAATCCTACCTTTCCTATTTACAACCCAGATGGCAGCTATGCGCAGCTAAGTGGTACGAATACGGAGAATCCTATCGAGCTAAATAACAACCGAACTGCCGACCATAAGCGTCATAGACTATTGGGTTATCTTAAAGCTGAGCTTGAGATTATACCTGGATTAACCACTACTATCAACACTTCTTATGAGTTTAACTCTGCAAAGAAGGGTCTTTATAAACCCACATACGCTAAGATGGAAGGTCAAAGTGAAAAGGGTTGGGGTCAAAGAACCTATGAGGATTATACCAATAAGCAATTGGAATGGTACTTTACTTACGATAAAGACCTATCTAAAGACCATCACATCAACCTCATGGCAGGCTACTCTTATCTCGATAACACATACGAAGGCTTTGGCTCAACACGCAGTGGTTTCGACACAAATGCATTCGGTTACAACAATTTAGCAGCTGGAACAGATTATCGTCAGGGTGATGTTTACTCGTATAAGGGCAACGCTAAGCTCATATCTTTCTTCGGTAGAGCAAACTATAACATGATGGATAAATATCTTATCACTGCAACTCTAAGACGAGATGGTAGCTCTCGCTTCGGAAAAGACCACAAATGGGGTACTTTCCCCTCTGTTTCTGTAGCGTGGAAGATTAGCAATGAGGCCTTTATGAAGGGCACTCAAGAGTGGTTAGATTATCTAAAATTACGCATTGGATATGGTATTACGGGTAATCAAAACGGCATTGGAGACTACAAGTCGTTATCTATTTTGAGCCCATCTGGTGCTGCTTACTACGATGCTACAACCAATTCGTGGAAGAATGCCTATGTACAAATACAAAATGCAAACCCTAACTTGAAATGGGAAGCTACTCAACAGTTTAATATTGGTGTAGACTTTTCGTTGTTTAATCGCCTCACTGGAACCATAGAAGTATATAATAAGAACACAAAAGACTTGCTTTGGACTTATCCAGTGCCTCAACCTCCATACCTAGTTGGCACGATGTTGGCTAACGTTGGCAATAAAAAATACTGGAGTAGAGCTTACTTTGCACTCAAACATCATTCGTTCTAAGGATTGGACCTTTGATGCTAACATGAGCTTTGCATACAATCACCAAAAGATTACAAAGCTATCAAATGACCTTTACAAAGCCGTTGGACTTCAAGCAGGCTCTTTGCACGACCTAAGAGGTATGTCTAACATGTATTCTCAAGTAATAAAAGAGGGCTATGCAGCGGGTGCTTTCTGGGGACCTGTATGCGAAGGAGTGGACGAAAACGGTAAATACATCCTCAAAAAAGACGAGAATGGCAAGGTTGTTAATGAGTTCTTAGGTTCTGCTCAGCCCAAAGTGAACGTGGGATTGTCGCTTAATGCATCGTATAAGAATTTCGATTGCACCGTAGCAGGATATGGAATGTTTGGTCAAAAGGTGCTTAATGCTACCCGAATGGCTATGTTTGACCCCACAAGATTCCCCTCTCAGAACGTTCCCGACGACTTTATGACAAGCGGAATCACTGATAATCCAACCTTCTCAAGCTACTTTATCGAGAATGGAGCATTCTTCCGACTTCAATCTTTCACTTTAGGTTATTCGCTACCTTGCGCTAATAAGCTTGGATTATCACGTTTAAGAGTTTATTTCACCGCTGAGAATCTCTTCTGTTTAACAGGCTATAAAGGCTTAGACCCTGAGGTTTCTATCCCCGATAATGTATTAGATTCTCCTGGAATAGAGAAGTTTAACGCTTATCCCCGCCCACGAACATTCTCTATTGGCTTAAATCTTGCATTCTAATTCATCACTAAAAGAAAGAACACTATTATGAAAAAACATTTGATATATTTATCGTTTGTCGGCCTGTTAGCATGCAATGCCTGCACAGACTTAAACGAAACGCTATACGATAAGGTGACAATGGACAGCTATGGCAAAAATAATTCAGAGGTACAAACCATCGTTGGAGGCGCATATGCAACGCTTCGAGGCTATGGAGCCAGTACTCCAGAAGGCAATAAGGTCAATTGTTTCCCCACATGTGAATATGTATTCTTCACCGCCGCCTGCTCAAGTGATGAGGCATGTATCCCTACTCGTGGTACAGACTGGTACGATGGAGGTCGCTATCAGCAACTACAATTCCACACATGGGACGCTAATAACACCGCTATTCTCTCGGTTTGGCGATACAATTTCACTGGAGTTTCGAAGATTAATGCCATTATCTATCAGGTTGAACAATCGTCTTTGACCGACCACGAGAAGAAAGTTGTAGAGGCAGAGTTGCGTGGCTTGCGTGCTTACTACTATTATAATCTACTCGATAACTTTGGAAATGTGCCCATAAGTACAAGCTTTACCGAGAAAGAATTGCCTAAAAACGCTTCTAAAGAGCAGGTTTTTGACTTTATAGAAAAGGAGATTAAAGACATTCTTCCACTCCTTCCTTCTGGCGTTCAATATGGTCGTTTCACTCAAAATGTGGCTTATACGCTTCTTGCTCGTTTGTATCTCAATGCCGAAAGCCTTATAGGTACAGCGCATTGGCAAGACTGCTTAGATGCATGTGATAAGATATCGGGTTACAGACTCACTGCCGATTACAAGGAAAGCTTTAAGATTAAGAATGAAACTTCACCCGAAATCATCTTCGCAATACCCTATGATCACAAGCAAGGAACAAGTGGTAACTATCTAGCTTCAATGAGTTATCATTACAATCAGAAGTATGTTTTCTCTCCAGAAGGCTCTTGGCAGTGGTCAGGAAACGGCATTTGTGCTCACCCTGGCTTGTATTCTTCATTCGAAGAGAAAGATGTTCGTCGTGCATCACTGCTCATTGGCCAGCAATATAGTGCCAAAGACGGTTCTGAAGTGCTGATGGACAATGGCGAACCGCTTAACTATACTGAAGAAATTAAGAAGTATACAGATGCGCTTCAGAATGAAGGTGCAAGACTAAATAAATACGAATGGAGTCCAACTGATATGTGGGAACGTGATAACGATTGGGTTTTGATGCGCTATGCCGAAGTACTTATGATGCAAAGTGAGGCTAGTTTCCGCCTAGGATACACTCAAACGGCTTTAGATTACATCAATCAGGTGCGCAAAAGAGCTGCTCTCGAACCATTAACAACGCTTTCTCTCGAGGCACTTGACAACGAATGGAAACACGAGTTTGTGTTCGAAGGCTTGCGAAGAACCACTAACATTAGATTTGGAACATTCTTTAAAGCATGGTGGAACAAAGAAGCTGACCCCGCAGACATGCACACTCGCTTCTTCCCCATACCCAAAGAAGAGTTGGATAAGAACCCCAATTTGGTGCAAAACACAGGTTATTAGAAGTGGAATGTTGGCTTTCTGCAACACGAGAAGCAACTAAAAAGATGTATTTTTTACATTATTTCCACAATAAAGAACGTTTTTAAACGTAAAATAAGCGTAAGGTTAGGTGCAGACAATGGGTTCTGCACCTCCTTAGCGTTATATAAAACGACCCACTTTTGCCTCTCTTCACCTGCCAACCCCTTATTAAATAAGGAATAAGCAAGATGAAACAAGGATTAAAAAGCACCTCAAGCGAGGCAAAATAGATCGACAAGAAAGAACAAGAAAACTGCATCATATCGCATTATTACAGGGAGAATATAATTGAAAAGAAATAAAAACAACAGGTATTATAGTATGATGAATAAAAACAAAATTACTCTATTGCTTTGTATCTGCGCAATGAGTTTAAGCTATTTAAGTGCATTTGCCACCTCAAAAGTAACGTCGCCCAATGGCCGTTTGTCGCTTTTAACGGGTGTAGACGCATCTGGTAAGCCCTATTTTGAATTGCTCAGAGACAACAAAAGCATTATTAAAAAGTCGTATTTAGGCGTTTCTCTAAAAGATGGACAATTGTTTGAAGATTTTAAAGTTACCAAAACATCTCGCAATCAGCTTGATGAAACATGGCAACAACCATTGGGAGAAGAGCTAAACATACGCAATCACTACAACGAACTCACCCTTCATCTTCAACAAAAGAAAGACAAGAAAAGAATGATGAACATTGTTTTCCGCCTCTTTAACGATGGAATGGGTTTTAGATATGTATTCCCTAAGCAAGCAAATCTCAATCAGTTTACCATTATCGACGAGAAAACGGCTCTCACTTTGCCTTGGGACGCCTCTGCATGGACCATACCTACCGAAGGAACTCACTACTATGAGGCTCTTTGGACCAAAGCTCCTATAAGCGAAAAGCCAACCGTTTCGACCCCAATAACAATGGAAGTGAACGACAGTTTATATCTTGTTTTTCACGAAGCCAATCTAACTGATTATGCAACGCTGAACTATCATCCTCAAAAAGATCAAAACGGACAAGTTATTTTGTCGTCTGAACTCACCCCATGGAGCAATGGTGACAAGGTATATGCAGCCACTCCGTTTGTTAGTCCATGGCGAACTGTCATCGTAGGAAGCACCATTGCCGACATCACTGCATCTCGCTTAATGCTCAATTTAAATGAGCCTTGTAAGATTAAAGACACCTCTTGGATCGAAGATGGTAAGTATATAGGTATCTGGTGGGCCATTCATATGGGCGATTACACATGGAGTCAAGGTGAAAAACACGGCGCAACAACAGCCAATACCAAGCGTTATATCGACTTTGCAGCGAAGAATGGCTTTAAAGGTGTATTGGTAGAAGGTTGGAATTGGGGCTGGGATGGCAACTGGGGAGCCGAAGGTGACAAGTTTAATTTTACCAAAGCGTACCCCGATTACGACTTAGATAGCTTGCAACACTATGCTCTTTCAAAGGGAGTACGCCTCATTGCGCACAACGAAACAGGTGGATCTGCCAAGAATTACGAGCAACAACTCGATTCAGCTTTTGCCCTTTACCAACGCTTAGGCATACGAACTGTGAAAACAGGATATGTAAACGACAAGATGGATAATCTTGAATTGCAACACAGTCAATATGGTGTTCGCCACTATCGCAAGGTTATTGAAACTGCAGCTAAATACCAAATAATGATAGTTAACCACGAACCTGCCATGCCAACAGGCTTAAATAGAACCTATCCCAACCTTATTTCGGGAGAAGGAGTGCGTGGACAAGAGTATAATGCGTGGTCGCAAGATGGCGGAAACCCACCCTATCACTTGTGTATTGTACCCTTTACACGTCAGTTAGCGGGTGCAATCGACTACACACCAGGTATCTTTAACTTCGAAAATAAAGCCGTTCCACAAAGTCACCCACAAACAACTATCGCTAAACAGTTGGCTTCTTACGTAGTGATTTATAGTCCTTGGCAAATGGCTGCCGACAAAATAGAGAACTATAAGGCACATCCTGCCCTCTCATTCATACAAAGAGTGCCCACAAACTGGCAAGAATCACGAGTGTTAAATGCCGAATTGGGTAAATATGTCACTATCGCTCGCAAGGAAAGAAACGGCAACAACTGGTATATTGGTGGTTTAACCGACCAAGACCCACGCACTCTTACTCTTCATTTCGACTTCTTAGATAACGATGCTCAATACGAAGCACTTATCTATAGCGATGGAGAAGGTGCCGACTATCGCACTAATCCCTACCCACTTGCAATCACTCAAAAACGTGTTCGCAAAGGCGATAGCTTGCAATTGAAGCTTGCTCCAAGTGGAGGATTTGCCATAGAGCTAAAGAAAATCAACTAAAATGTGGTGCTGTTCGGCACTATTAAAAGCCCAAAAGCAAATTATTTTATTGGGAATAAGAATTGAAAAGAGCCTCAACTGGGGCTCTTTTTTTATTGTCTACGATAGAAGTTTGAACGAAAAAGTAGAGCAACACACCTCCTCCACCTTGCTTTTAAGAGCGGATTTTTATCCTTTTCACTCCTCATTCTTACATTATAATCAAGAAGAACATGTCAGTTCGAGTAAGAGTTGTAATGAGTTGGTAATCAAAGCAAATAAAATAAGCCTTTTAAAAGCATTGCTTTTACATTGCAATAGCTATGCTTTTAGGGTGCAATTGCATTGAGATTAGAGTGCAAAAGCAATGAGATGGCTTAGCCTTTCAATATCTCTTGCAAGCCATGTGCGTCGAGAATGACAATCTCTTTCTCTCGAACAAAAATTAAATTGTCGTGTTCCAGTTCGTTAAGAGTGCGTATTAACGAGCTTTTTTGAATACCAAACACATCGGCAAGTTGCCTTCTCGACAGACTAAGAGGCACCGAATCGCAATGCATTACGGTGGCCTTTCGAAGTAAAAAAGTGGCAATCTTCTCTTTAATAGAGCTCATATACACCATACGAATCTTGCTCATTAAAAAGAAATTAATATGCGATAGAATGTGAATAAAGTTGTTTCGAACAGGCTCGCAGAAGCCAATTAGAAGCGAAAAATCGTCTTTCGACATACAAAATAATACGCTCTTCTCTATCGTTTTCACCTCAACAGGCACCTCACACTCATCAGAATACACAAAAGCAGGAGCCAACATGGTGCCTGGTTTCAAATAATCTACCATTAAATGTTTGCCTTTTGCCGTGCTCATTCCAGCCGAAACAAGTCCTTCAACCACCACAATTATTTCGCAAAGAGAGTCGTTTTCTGATATAAAAACAGTTTTAGCAGGCACCTTTTTCACGCTATATCGAAGCGTGTTCAAGTGTCTTTCGATGTCGTTAGCATCTAATCCAGAAAAAAGAGCAGACGATTCGAGTTGCGAAAAAAATGTTTTTTTCATGTGTACCACCAACTTTCGTCTGCAAAAATACACACTTTCTCAATTCTTTGCCATACCTATTTTTAGGTATTTTTTTACCCTTTTGAGGTATAAAAAGAAGAAAAGGAAGTAGAAAAACACTCTCTACTTCCTTTATTATCGATTATTTTTGTGCTTCGAAACTTATTAAGAACAAGCCATCTGATATCTCAACTAAGAGCGAAAGCTCGCTATCTGTAATCTTAGTAACACGCAAATTCTTCATTTCTAATGGTCCAATAGGTATTCTTGTGCTGATGTTTAGCACCGAATTGTTGATGGTCCATGAGCCATTTTCGTAGGTATAGTTCAGCGGACTGGTTACTGTAAAGATGAATTTGTTATTGGCTTCGAACTTAAAAGTTTTCTGTGCCACAGTCACAAACATTGTGTATGGCTTGTTATCGCTATTTGCAACAAGCACACGAGAGGTGCGAACAACCGAGTTCCATGCGTGTTTTGTAAGCATACTCACCAATTGTTGCTGTGTAAGTGTTTGTGTTGCAGCGGGCACTTTCAACTCTTTTAAAGTCGTTTTGGTTTCGTTCTCTTTCACAACCACCTTCAAATTCTGTTCAAATCCCACAAGCTGATCCACCTCAAATTGCTGAGTTCCGTCGGCATTCACTAAGGCTTCGCCCAACACTTGACCACGAGCTGTGGCATAAACCAATTGCAAATGGGTTTTAGCAGCAAGTCCACTCACCTTAATAGTGGCAGTCTTTGTCTGCTCATTAAGAGTCATCTGCACTGCAGGTTCTTTCTTATCAACAGGCAAATCTTCGTTTTTTGAACACGAAACAATGCTTATTGCGCCTATAAGTAGATATAGGACAACAAAAAAATTACATGTAATTTTCTTCATATCAATATTCTTTAAAGTTAAATTATAGTTTAATTGGGTTTAATCTTCACTCACAACATAGTTGCCATTGCCATCACTTACCAACCAAGAAGGTTTATTTTCAATCACCGTATTGTTGTTCACATCCCTCAAGATAATGGTATATCCACTCCAAAATTCGGTTGGTTCTCTTTTAAATGTACTTTTTTTAAGGTTCTTTGGCAAAATAACTTTCTTTATATACAACTCTTCTGAAGCTGTGTCGTCAAGGGTTAATGCTTCAAGTTGCGTGCAACGGCTCAAATCAAGCACTTCTGTTTTCAAATTATATAATTCTATTCGCTTTAGAGTTGCGGGGAAAACCATACTTTTAAACATGGGTATAGGCTTGCCATCTTTCTCTAAATGTCCAATATAAATATATCCTGAAGTGAGCTTTGTGTTAGAAAAATCGATGTTTTTAATATCTCCAAATGCCATAGAAGGAAAGAGATGGATAGAGTCTAACTGCTCTGGGAACTTCATATTTGCCGATAAAAACTTTCCATTTGAATAGGTCTTTAGTTTGGTTAGATGTGAATAATCGAACGAATCGTTATCTTTATAAGGCACATTTCCAGAACCACCAAGTACCAAAAACTCTATATTCTTTGGCAAATCTTTCGTTGCTACAGCACTAAAATCAGGATTATAGGCAAAATATTTAAGCTTATTCAATTTTGAAAGTCCCTCTAATTCAACACCTTCATGTAAGCTTACGATCTGATTAAGATATCCTCCTAGCGTCAAAGTGTCTATCTTATCGTTCAAAATAATCTTCTTCAAAGAATGTTCTTTGTCTGCATTTTCAACCACATAAAGCTTATGTAACGAGGTGTTGGCAACGTTTAAAAGCTTAAAAGCCTTGTTTTCTGCTGTATTAGTTGATATCGACAACGATTGAAGAGCTTTATTATTAAGAATCAATTGCTCGTCGGCTGCATCCGAACTTTCAATATCTATCACCTTTGCATGAATGTTATTAAGATTAGCATTGGTATAAACTCCATTCTTTAAACTTAGCGATTGAAGAGTGGTTGCAGGCACTTTAAGGTTGGTTAGATCTGCTCCTTTAAACGAAAGTGTTTCTAATTGATTGTTTTTCGACAAGTCGTAGCCCGCCATATCGACAGGTTTAAAAGGCTTATTAGTAAACCACCAGTCGTATTTTTCTTTGTTTGCTTCAAACCAAAAGACTTTAAGTTTGGTCAATTTATCGAGGTCTTGCACCTTAGAAACAAAGCAAGAAGGGAACGTTAACGTTTCTAATGAAGGGAAATTAGCCAATCCCCACAAGGTAACATCTTTGTTGGTGCTTTTCAATCCCACATAATCATAAAACTCAGTAAGGATCTCTAACTGATTAGAAGCAATGTTATCGTCGTTCTTTACCTTTAAAAATAGGGTGTCACCGCTTTCTAATATGTAGCCACATCCTTGCTTTAAAGCCTCTTGATAATATCTATTATACTTCAACCAAATATCCTTTTTAATTGCAGAATCGGTGATTTTAGCTATACTTCGTTTAGCTTCTTCAAAGCGATAGATAGCCAAATAGGTATCAATTCGCTCCTTTAAGTATTCTTGATACTCGCTTGAATTCTCGTTTAAGTCGATGTCTTGGTTCACAATATTTAAGATATCGCCTTTCTCGCACGATGCGAATAAAGCTACAGAACATAGCGATAAGATGGTATATATAAACTTTTTCATATTCAGTATGTCTTTCTTTACGTTAATTAAGTTCACGAACTGCGTCTTTAACTCCTACAAAATGAGATGTATCGGGCATCGAAGTCTTGAGCATAAACACATAATGTGTCTCTAAATCAGATGTAACTCTAAACCAAGAACCTTTGCTTGTCTCTTTCACAAGTTCTAATATATAATAGAAATGACGCCATGTATAAACTCCTTTTGAAGGTGTTTTTGAAGCCCAAAACATTGCTTGCGACTTGTCAGTGATGAGGTTAAAGGTTTCTTCTCCCATGCTTACCTGAGGCAATTCGTCTGTTTCTATAATGATTCTACTGCCTTCTATTCTCCAAGAAGCATTCACAACGGGATAATTATTCTCATCTAAACTACCCGAAAAGCTAGTAAATGCTGATTTAATTAGGTTCTTAGATTGAATAAAAGCCTTGTTATTTTCGCCCAAAGAGATCTTTAATCCATAGAAGAAAGCAGGTGTTCTGGTTAATAAGTCCTCTACAAATAAAGAGCGAATAGCCAACTGCGAGTTATCTTCTACAGCCTCTTTGTTCTCTGCTTTATAAGAGATTGTCTCCCAAGAGGTATTCACATAGTTGGCCAATGACAAGTTATTGTGATTCACTGGCATTGTTGCAAACCAGTCTTGACGTGCAGTTTTGCCTATACCAGGGAACTCATTATCAGGCTCATCACCATATATTGAGGTGTTATTAAAGAAGTCTAGCATCAAAACTCTATCGCCAACGTCTACCAATGCCGTAAGAATACTGACATTATCTTTAGCTTGTAGGTCTTTAACTTTTACCTTCATGTTAATGTATCCCACTGGAGTTTTAGAGTCAATGATGATGGTATTCTCTTCAGTTGTTGAGACTTTCCACTTTCCTTGACAGAAAATATAAGAGCTTTCTCCTAGCGGTGGGCGGAATAAAAGAGTAGAACTGCCATCTCTTCTCAATTCCATTCCCAGCCAAGCCATCATATATAACATGCTTTCAAAGGGCGAAGAAGCTTTCTCTTTGAATCGAGTTGTGGTCCAAACTACATTATTTTCGATTCCAATATTCTTATACCACGTTACATTTGTCAGCTTTTGAACCACCGGATTACTTAGATCTGGGGTGCTACTTGTTTCATAAACGTCAATAACATTGCGTTTATCACAAGCCGAAAAGATAATTGTTGCAAGCAAACTTGCTAATATTACTATATTTTTCATTGATCTTTTGTGTTTTATATTTTATACTCTAACGCCAAAGAAATATATCTCTTTGGGCGTGAAAATCTACTTAATGACTTCTTTCCGTCTTGAAAGAAGTAGTTAATATTAGAGAGTAAAGCAGGGTTTGTTAATTGTCTTAGGTCGTCCCAACGTAGATATTCGC
>ERZ772974.1797-NODE-1797-length-13629-cov-22.208781_pt1 | contig 13629 bp, 9 predicted proteins | sample MGYA00580671_ERZ772974 | MGnify/ENA primary metagenome ERZ772974 (study PRJEB29015, sample SAMEA2738065) | human oral metagenome | biome: human oral; feature: human-associated habitat; material: saliva | place: China | collected 2218 ... | reverse complement strand
GAAGTTAAATCAGGCCACGGATTATGCATTTCGCATGGTCTTGCATATGGCGCTACTACCTTCGGGCTCGAAGATAACTGGTGCTGTATTGGCTGAGCAAGAGTTGATTCCAGAACGCTTTTTGCTCAAGATTATGCGTAGTCTCATTGCAGCAGGAATTATGAAATCCTTCCGCGGTGTAGATGGCGGGTTTGCCTTGAATCGAAGCCCTCAAGAGATTTCGTTGCTTGATGTAATTAGAGCAGTAGAAGGGGATGCGTATTTACAACGTTGTTTATATGATGTAGGTTCTTGCTCTAAGTCTTGTAAGGGGCATTGCGCTATAAATGAAGCAATGGGCGTGATTCAGCATCAATTGGTCAATCAGTTGGAAGCGGTTAATTTTAAGAATCTTGCCCAACGAGAACAGTTGATTATCGCTGAGGCTTGAGCTTTTTTTATAGTCGCAATGATGCAAGGTTTTTTGTAAAAGCTCGTCAAGTGATGTTAGTATTTTATTCTAAGGAGGAAAACACATGTTTGAAGCTGTAGATTTAGCCCGATTGCAATTCGCGCTAACATCTATCTATCACTGGTTATTTGTGCCGTTCACACTAGGTATGACAGTGATTGTTGCTGCTTTAGAGTGGACCTACGTGTCGACTGGTAAAGAAGTATACAAAAAAATGGCTAAGTTCTGGGGCAAATTGTTCCTAATTAACTTTGCTATGGGTGTGGTGACTGGTATTGTTCAGGAATTCCATTTCGGTATGAACTGGGCAGAATATTCTCGTTTTATGGGTGACATTTTCGGCGCTCCATTGGCCCTTGAAGCATTAATGGCATTTTTCTTGGAATCTACATTCATGGGCGTTTGGATTTTCGGTTGGGATCGCTTACATAAATGTGTTCACGCCCTTGTAGCTACATTTGTAGCATTAGGTACAAATCTATCTGCGTTCTGGATTCTTGTAGCAAACTCTTTTATGCAACATCCTGTAGGTTTTGTATTACGCAATGACCGTGCAGAGATGGAAAATTTCCTGATCATCGTTCAAAATGGCTATGTACCTGGACAATTTTTCCATATTGTATTGAATGGTTTATTAACAGCTGGCGTAATTATTATGGCAGTCAGTGCATGGCACTTATTACGCAATAATGCGACAGAGTTCTACCGTCGCTCTGCTAAATGGGGCATGGTTATCGCTCTAGTATTCGGTACTTTAGGTGCATTAGCTGGTCATCATCAAGGTCAGTACATCACAAAAGTACAACCTATGAAAATGGCTGCTATGGAAGCGTTGTGGGAAACACAAGATCCAGCACCATTCTCTTTAGTAGCTAACATTGATACTAAGGCACAAAAAAATACAAATGCTCTTGAAATTCCTGGTGGTTTATCCTTCTTGACTCAAAACTCCTTTACGTCTGGTAAGGTAGAAGGTATCAAAGACCTTCAAGCAAAAGCGGAGGCTCAATATGGCCCTGGCAACTATATTCCAGATGTTCCAGCAATCTTCTGGACATTCCGTGTCATGGTAGCATCCGGTTCTCTTATGTTACTTGTTGCCTTTGTAGGTCTTATCCTAAATGCAAAAGATAAACTTGTTGAAAACCGCACATTCTTAAAAATTATGTTCTGGATGTTGCCATTGCCATTTATCGCTCACTCCACTGGTTGGTTTGTAGCGGAAGCAGGTCGTCAACCATGGCTTGTATATGGTTTGCAATTGACTGCAGATGGTGCGTCTAAATCCGTAACGGCTCCAGAAATTATGACTACAATCATCGGCTTTACACTTGTGTATATCGTGGCTGCTATCGCGGCCATCTACCTTGCTGTAGAACACATTAAAAAAGGTCCGGATGGCAACCCATCTCATGATGTAGTTGAAAAAGAGGAGGCGAGATTATGGAATTAATTTTTAATAACCTTGAAGTGGTATGGTTTATTTTAATTACTGTACTATTCGCTGGCTTCTTCTTATTAGAAGGTTTTGACTATGGTACTGGTATTTTGTTACCATTCATTGGTAAAACTGACGTTGAACGTCGACAAATGATCAATGCCTTAGGTCCTGTGTGGGATGGTAATGAAGTTTGGATGATTACTGCTGGTGGTGCATTATTCGCATCCTTCCCTCATGTGTATGCTACATTATTTAGTGGATTCTACTTGGCTCTATTCTTGATGCTTGCAGCTCTTATTATTCGTGGTGTATCCTTTGAATTTCGTTCTAAGAGCCCTAATTTGTTATGGCGTAAAACATTCGACTACTGCATCTTCTTTGGCTCTTTGATTCCTGCACTATTGTGGGGTGTTACAGTAGGTAACTTGATTCAAGGTACTCCAATTGATGCAAGTATGACATATGTTGGTACATTTTTTGATTTATTAAGTCCTTACACAGTACTTTGTGGTATTGCGTTCATTTTGGTATTTACATACCATGGTGGCTTATTTACTTCTATTAAAACAGCTGGCGCTATTTCTGAACGCGCTCGTGCTGCTTCTTTGGTAGTAGGTATTCCTACAGCTATCGGTGCATTAGCATTGGTAGGTGCAACTTACGTATATACAGATTTGTTTAATTCTGTATTAGCTGTAGTTTGCTTTGCATTAACTATCGTGTTCTTCCTCATTTCTTGGGGCGCAGCACGCACTCGGAATACAAAATGGGGGTTCCTATTCAGCTGTTTATCTGTTATTTCTGTAACAGCTGCATACTTTGCAGGTTTGTTCCCTCGCATTATGGTTTCTTCTTTGAATCCTGAGTGGAGCTTGACTATTACTAATGCAGCTAACTCTACTTACACGTTGACTTTGATGACTTGTGTAGCATTCGTATTTGTGCCAATCATTTTGGTTTATCAATCTTGGGTATATTGGACATTCCGTCATCGTGTAACAGAAAAAGATTTACACTATTAATAGAATAGCCTTATAACTCTTGTGAGTAAAAATTAAATCTTAATGTGAGGCGTGCCGTAGCGGCACGCCTCTTTTTTGTGGTAAGATGATTATAATATTGATAAATTTAGATTCACTTGGACTCTTTTAGGCCTATTTAAAGGAATTTAAATTTGTTTGATTTTATATATTTAAGTTGATTTACCATAGAGGATAGTATGATACAGCGTACCGCATTTAAAGCGCTGCTAGAACATAAAGGACGGCTTGGATTACTCGGTTTAACCTGTTTAATAGAAAGTCTGTCAATTGTTGGGCAAGCTTGGTTCTTTGGAACCTTAATAAATAACCTTATATTTTTGGAACATACACTAGCTGATGAAATGAACACCATCATTTATTTGTTTATAGCTATTGTTATGAGATTGGTGGCACATTACGTTCAAGAGGCAGTGGCAAATCACTTGGGGAGTGCTGTAAAAGCATCCTTTAGAGAACGCTCTTTGGCCCATATGTTTAAGCTTGGTGTACAACATAAGGAACGTCATGGCGATGTCATCCATATGCTTACCGATGGTTTAGAGCAAGTTGATGCATATGTGGCTCGTTACATTCCGCAGATTTTATACGCTATTATGATTCCACTTATTATGGGAATCGCCATTATAGATACATTACCAATAATTGGCATTATTTTAATTGTTACGGTGCCTTTAATTCCATTTTTTATGATCTTGATTGGGAAGCAAGCTGATCGATTAAATAAGGAACAATGGGAGCGTATGAGCTTTCTATCAGGGCATTTTTTAGACGTATTGCAAGGGATTACTACGCTAAAACTCTTTGGCCGTGCAAAAGATCAAATTAAGGTTATTGGTCGATTATCTCAAGAGTTTAAAGATTCTACTTTACGAGTGTTGCGCGTAGCCTTTTTATCTGCATTAGTACTTGAATTAGTGAGTACTATAAGTACAGCTCTGATTGCGGTATATTTAGGCCTAACCTTATTAGATGGTGAAATTACATTCTTTTCAGCCTTCTTTATTTTATTGTTAGCTCCGGAGTTCTATACTCCATTTAGACAGTTGGGGGCTGCTTTCCATACGGGGATGGCAGGTAAAACATCGATTCTGAAATACGAAGAATTTATGAATCGCCCGCAGTCCTTACCAGTAGGTGGTGATTCTAAACTTGAGAAATCTATACAAGAGATCGCAATTAAAGATTTAACTTTTACCTATGAAAATAGTGAGAATGGGGTATACCATATTACACTAGAGGCTGAGCGTAATGTACCTATTATGCTCGTTGGTGAAAGTGGAGCTGGCAAATCTACTATTGCCCATATTATTGGTGGATTTTTACAGTCTCCGAAAGGAACAGTTACTATCGATGGCATTGATATATGTGATTTAGATATCGAATGGTGGCGTCAGCAAATTACCTATGTGTCTCAACATCCACATATTATGAAAGGGACCTTACGAGAGGTCTTATCCTTTGGTATGGATGTAAGTGATGCAGATATTCTCGATGCTTGCAAAGAGGTTCAACTATTAGATGTTATTAATCGAGAACAAGATGGGCTTGATGCGGTTATTGGAGAAGATGGTTTAGGTCTTAGTGGCGGTGAACGACAGCGTATTGCGTTAGCTCGTGCATTTCTCCGAAAGGGTCAGGTGTTGATTCTTGATGAAGTAACAGCACATCTAGATGTAAAAACAGAATCCATTATAAGTGCAGCTATCCAGCGTTTGATGGAAAATAAGATTGTTATCATTATTGGACATCGCTTACAAACTATGCACTGGGCATCTAAACTATATGTCTTGAAAAGTGGATCAATTATTCAAGAAGGTTCTTATCAGGACCTACTTCAAGAAGATGGTTATTTTAAAGAACTTGTTACATCTGGCTTAGGTCAATTTTCAGCAGCTCTAGAAGCACCATTGCATATAAAAAAATCAGCTAATTTAGATACTACATTAGGTTTGGAGACATCTATTAATAGCACTGACGGTATTGTTAAAGCCGTTGAAAGTTCTATGACTTTCCAAAGTGGTGAAAAAGCCTCTAATATGGGCTTACAAGGGTGGAAATTATTGTTCTCCGTATTAAGTCCAGCCAAGTGGTCATTAATATTGGCCTTGCTATTTACATTCTTAACTGTATTTATGAACGTAGGGCTTTTAACGGTATCCTCTTGGCTGTTGGCATCTGCCGCATTGCAACCGGGGCTCACTTATTTGAGCCTTGCAATCGTAGGGGTTCGATTCTTTGGTGTTAGTCGCGCTGTATGTCGTTATTTTGAGCGCTATACATCTCATCGCATGGCCTTTCAAGGTCTCTATGGTTTGCGTTTGTGGTTTTATGCTCATTTGGAACCATTGGCACCTGCTATACTCAAAAGATTTGGAGCGGGGGATATGTTGGGACGCATCATGGGGGATATAGAGGTATTGCAATTCTTCTACTTGCGCACTCTGATTCCACCCGTAGCAGCTATTGCCTTGACTGTATTGATTGCATATGGAGCCTCTACGATCGACAGTAGCTTGATTACGCCAATTCTTTTATCGGCTCTCGTATTAGGTGTAATATTACCTTTGGTCGTTTATACACATAATAAACAATCTTTACATGCGATTGGGCCCCAACAAGGTGATTATAAAGCGCTTTTAAGTGATACTATGGATAGTATTGAAGATGTGATTAGTTACGGCAATGAAAACCTTGTATATAATCGTATTCAGCATATGATGCGCAATGTAGATATTCAAAAGGGCACTATTGAGCGTGGCATGAATATGGGTAATACATTATTCATAGGCGGTGTTCAGTTAACTGTAGTTATTGTAGCTATTATGGCCTCTAATGCATTAACAGGTGCTTGGGCCAGTGTTATGGTAGCGGTGGCTGCCATTGGTACGCAGGCTTGGTTTGAAGCGTTACAACCTATGATCGCGGCAGTTCATCATGGTGCAGAAAGTAAAGTTGCTACAAGTCGTCTCATGGCTCTTAGTAATGAACCTATATCTATTGTAGATCCTATATCACCAAAATCATTTAATCCTAATGATGATATTATTTTTACAGATGTATCCTTTGGTTATGATGAATATCGCCATATTTATGAGAATCTTAGACTACATATTCAACAAGGACAATCTATTGCTATCGTTGGGGCTAGTGGATCTGGCAAGACGACATTGTTTAATATGCTTGAGCGACTATATGATTATGGTGGTTCCATTCGTATAGGTGCAGTGGAGTTGAAAGATATTTCAATTGATACTTGGCGTAATGCATTGGGAACTATAACTCAAGATACGTATATTTTTAATGCATCCTTTAAAGACAATATACGTCTTGCTAGACCTGAGGCGTCTAAAGAAGACTTAGAGCAAGCCATTAATCGCGCCTCATTGCGTTCCGTAGTCGAAAAATTACCAGAGGGGATGAATACGATTGTAGGTAGTGGAGGGCAAGGTTTGAGTGGTGGCGAGCGTCAACGGGTTGCATTAGCTAGATTGTTCTTACGCAATCCTAAAATTATTTTATTAGATGAACCTTTAGAGGGTTTAGATCAAGTAACACGAAAAGCCTTGCATCGTGATTTGATGCATTATGTAGATGGTAAGACATGTCTATATATTACGCATCAATTGGAAGGTTTAGAACAAATGGATCGAATTATATTTATGGATAGAGGTCAAATTGTTGAAGATGGAACGTATGAAGAATTGATAGCTCTTCGAGGGCGTTTCTATGAATACTGTTATTTATCTATGGCAAGTATTCAATAAAACTAAATATCAATAAAAGTATCTATTATAAATGCTTGATTGTAGATTGGACAATATTTTTATTTCATGTTGCAATTTAAGACCTATTATGAATATTAAATTATAATAGGAACAATATTAAACTACAGTAATAAAGCCCCTTTTGCTATGTAAAAAGGGGCTTTAGTTATATTTATATTTAATAGTATATGTAGTATACTTTTATCGATAAATCATGCAACATATGGTATAATTTTTATATTAAAACCTATTTTTTCACCCTTGGAGGGGTTATGACTAAAATCTTCACCAAATTACGAGCTTTGGTGGATGAAGCATTATCTGATCGTGATGCGGTGGTGGATAAGGCACCTGTATTAGAGAAAGCGCCTTTAGAACAAGATTTGTTTGACCATCGTTTACTATATATTGAAGAAGATATGGTTAATCGCATGTTGCGTGCCGCTCTTCGCAATCATTGGTTCTTTTATGCTATAACATTTGAATTTGAACCAAACAATCAAATATTTCTATCCATTATTACAAAATGGGGGAATGTGATTAATGTGGAATTCACCTTAGAGGATCTATGGTTTGATGATTATTCATCATCCTTTGCAATTCGCCTTGATACAAACAATATAGATACAGGTGGGTTTATTTTGAACTCCATTTTACACTTGTTGGGAAACTGGTGTCTCAGTCTTTTTGGTATATTCTTTAACCCTATTGCATTGGGAGAAAAAGGATCTACCGTACGCTTTGAGAAAAAAGGAATTATCCAGTTTGACTTATTGCCTAATACACAAGTGAAAAAATTCATACCTATGCCTGAGCGCCATATTGGTAGCAATGGACCTGTTTTGTTGGGGAACCCGCGTACCAGTCAATCTGTGTTGCAGTTAGATTACTATGCGTTCCATGATCCTGTAGATACTTTTACGGTGCCTGATGTGCCGACTCGCACTAGCTGGCTTCGTTCTATTGATATTGCAGCAGTTCTTTTGTTGCCAATTGGTGTATGGATTACATTTATTATCTTGCATCACTACTTACCGACGGAAACGTTGGAGTTCTCGTTCTCCACGTACTTTTTGATTTCATTGGGGATTTTCATCATTTCCTTCTTAGTTATGAATATTCCGCGGTATTTGTACATGTATTTTGATTCTCGCAAACAGTGGCAAAGTGCGTTTGTACATAACAATATCAAAATTCAAATGCGTAAACTACATCGTCGTATCTTCATGCAACAAGCTACATTGACGTCTGATTGTGATGAGGATACAGCCAATGAAAGCCAAGAGCGAATCAAACACCTCTTGTTGCAAATTAGAGATAAGCGATTCCTTGCTAATCGTCTTAAAATTGCAGATGATGATAGAGCGCGTAAACAAAAGGTTAAGTTTATTATTGCTTATATCGGCTGTACATTGATTGAGTTGATGTTACTGATGAATTAATATCGTAAGAAATATAAAATATAAAAACGTATCTCTATGTGTGATATGTCCCCCTTTACTGGATATCCAATAAAATGGGGACATATCAATGAGAGATACGTTTTTTTGATTACAAGTTATTAATTTTGGTTATCGTTTTTTACGACGTTTTCGAGCTGGTTTGCGGTTTTCTTGTTTTTGGCTTGATACAGGAGTTTGTACTGATTCATATGTTGGCTGATTTACAGGCATAAATGGAGGATTACCGTATTGGTTAGGCTCAGGTTGTCCTGGCAATACCCAGAATAGGAAGCCGATGAGCCATATAAAAAGCTCTAGCATGTAATTGAATGGAGAGACAGCCGAGTAAGTATTAACGAAGATCATAATTACTGACCAAAGAATTCCTGCCCATGCATTGAAGCCTATGTCGTGAATACGACGGCCAAATAAGACGCAAGATAATGGGAAAAGGGTTGCTAATAAGAGCCAGACAATGACTCTAGTCAACCAATATGCCGGTAAGGATACGACAAAGTCTAAGAGTATTTCATCGATATAGTGAACGATGTGGAATAAAATCATCAAAGCGATGAAGCATATGATAAATTGTAGTCTATTTAACCGTCCCGTCAGGTTAAAAATCGATAGGCCCATGCGACGTCCTTGGAATGCAATGAGCAAACCAATGATACATATGAGCAATGTTCGTAATACGACATAAAGTAAATCCATAAGTTCCCCTTTATTTTTAGCTTATAGTTGAGTTAATTCTGGCAAGATGAGCTCAAATGCAACACCATGTTTCATTGATTTTACTGTATCTAACGTAGCTTGAATCGCTTTGGTAGTAAAATTCATTGCCAGTTCTGCCGCATCATAAGGTGAATATCCTCTCATTACTGCACCTGATAATACAGCAGTAAAAATATCTCCTGTGCCTGTAGCTTTTACAGGTACTAGAGGAATAGAGTATGTTTTTAAAAGGTCTGTAGGACCATTATAGACGGCAATGACCGCATGCGTTTCCGATGGAACACTGGTCATGATAACCATTTCAGGCCCCATATGATGTAACTGTTTGCACCGTTTGCGCAATTCATCCTCATTAATAGGGTCTGTCGAGAATGGAATATCTAATAAGAAGCAAGCCTCAGTATAGTTTGGTTTTACGATGTGAGCCTTAGATACGAGTTGGCGCATAGCTACAACCATATCAGGAGTATAAATGGAATAGAGGCGACCATCGTCGGCCATTGCGGGATCGACGATAACCATCTGGCCATTAGAAGCAAATCTATTGATAGCTTCTTCGACGAGGTGAATTTGTTCTGGCGATGCCAAGAAACCACTTACGATAGCGTGAAAGTCAATTTTGTTTTTATCCCAGCAGTCCATAAAATCTCTCATATGAGCAGATAAATCTACGAATTCATAGTGTGGATACTCTAAGTGATTGCTTAGTACCGCTGTTGCCAAAGGAACCGCCTGACAGCGCATGGCACTGATGATTGGAATCATAACGGTAAGGGCACAGCGTCCGATAGAGCTCATGTCTTGAATTGTTAAAACTCTAGGTACTGCTGTCATAGACACCTCCAAATAAATATATATTTTATTGTACGTTATGTAAGGCTTTCTGTAAATGTAATGATGTTAATCATGAAATTAACTTCATAGTGTAGTATAATAAAACGAATAGACTTTTTATGGAGGAAAGTGACAATGACAAGGTATGTATTTCGACGCCTAGGTGGCGCAATCATAATCTTATGGGTCATCATTACCGTAACATTTGCACTAATGCATGCGATACCTGGTGGGCCTTTTACAACAGAAAAGAAATTACCACCTCAGGTGAAAGCGAGTATCGAGGCAAAGTATCATCTCGATGATTCTGTGTGGAAACAATATGGAGACTATTTAGGTGGCGTCATTACAGGTGACTTGGGCCCATCATTTAAGTATGAAGGCCGTAGTGTAAACGATATTATTAGCGATGCATTTCCAATTTCCGCGCAGCTCGGTTTATTATCTTTAATGGTAGCTGTAGTTGGTGGTATTACAGCTGGTGCTATCAGCGCTATGAGACCTAATAGTATTGTGGACTATGCGGTGACTATATTATCTACAATCGGTATATCTGTGCCTACATTTATTATCGGTGCTGTCCTTGTGTACATAGTAGGCTTTGAACTGGGCTGGTTCCCGGTAGCTTTATGGCGTGGCCCATCTTATATGGTGTTGCCTGTGTTAACATTAGCAGCGCAACCGATGGCCTTTATTGCTCGTTTAACGCGTAGTGGTTTACTTGATGTGTATCAACAAGAATACATTCGTACAGCTCGTTCAAAAGGTCTAGGTTCTTGGACGATTTTGACTCGTCATGCACTAGGTAATGCGATTTTGCCAGTTATTACGTACTTAGGCCCATTGGCAGCTAGCTTGTTAACAGGTAGCTTTATCGTTGAAACAATTTTTGCGATTCCTGGGTTAGGTCAGTATTTTGTAACATCAATTTATAACCGTGATTATACAGTTATTCTTGGTATTACAATTTTCTATAGTGCTCTTGTAGTATTTCTTAATATTTTGGTGGATATGATCTATCCATTAATCGATCCACGCGTTACAACAGAGGAGGGTTCGGATGAATAAGGAAGACTTTTTACCTATTGAACGGGCCCCTCAAGAAGAGATTACTAGTTTTATAAAGCGTCCTAGTAAATGGGAGAGATTTAAGGTAAATCGTTTGGCCGTAGTCGGGGCGAGCATCATCTTGGTGATGATTGTACTCGCTATCTTAGGGCCACTTATTTCACCTTATACATATGCGGATCAATCTTTAATCGATGCGAACCAAAGTCCAAGCTTTAGTCATTGGTTTGGTACGGATACATTGGGCCGTGATATTTATACGCGTGTTATGTATGGTGCGCGTATTTCCTTAACCATTGGTTTTGTGGCAGCTTTCATCAACCTTGTAATCGGCGTTGCCTATGGCGGTATTGCAGGTTATATGGGTGGTAAAGTAGACCGTATCATGATGGGCATTGTAGATGTTTTGTACGGCATTCCACTTTTACTATATGTTATCTTGTTGATGGTTGTACTTGGACCCGGTCTTATATCTATTTTCGTAGCATTAGGTATTGCGTACTGGCTTAATATGGCTCGTATCGTACGTAGCCAAATTTTGAAAGTTAAAAACGAAGAATACATCATCGCAGCAGAAGCCATGGGTATTCCGAAGCATCGCATTTTATTGCGTCATATTTTGCCAAACTGTGTAGGACCTATCATTATTACTTTAACATTGGCTATTCCAGAGGCAATTTTTACAGAAGCATTCCTTAGTTTTATCGGCTTAGGTGTAAATGCACCTATGGCGAGCTGGGGCGTATTAGCTTCTGAAGGGATTAGTAGCATGCGCTCCTATCCATTCCAATTGATTTTCCCAGCTGTTGCTATTAGTGTTACCATGCTTGGTTTCGCTTTCCTTGGCGATGGCTTACGCAATGTATTAGACCCTAAGGAAGGAGATAGATAATGAATAACGCTATTGTTGATGTGCGTAATGTATCCATTACCATCAATACCTTCCAAGGTCCGTTGCGAGTTATTCGCAATCAAGACATTTCGTTACAGCGTGGTGAGATATTAGGTATTGTAGGTGAATCTGGATGTGGTAAATCCGTTTTAGTTAACTCTTTAATGGGCTTATTGCCATATGGTAAAACTAAAATTAAAGCGGATACATTTATGATTGATGGTCACGATTGTCTTGGATTTACTGAAGATGATTGGAATGAACTTCGTGGTACAACGGTTGCCATGGTGTTCCAAGATCCTATGACCTCTTTGAATCCTATCATGACGATTGGGGAGCAAATGTATGAGGTTATCCATCGTACAAATGCGTATGGTGAAGGTTACGATGAAAGGGCCATTGCCATCGATTTGTTGAAGAAGATGGGCCTATCTACACCGGAACGACGTTTGTCTCAATATCCTCATGAGTTGAGTGGCGGTATGCGTCAACGCGTATGTATCGCTATGGCGGTGGCCGGTCGTCCTAAGATTTTGATTTGTGATGAGCCCACAACAGCTCTTGATATTACTACAGAGGCACAAATTTTGCGCCTTATGCAAACGTTAGCCGTAGAGGCTGGCATTGGTATCATCTTTATTTCTCACAACTTACGTGTTATCGCTCAAATTTGCGATCGTGTTATGGTTATGTACGCAGGTAAATGTGTTGAGTCTGCTACGGTAGATGGTATCTTTAGCGAACCTCGTCATCCATATACATTGGGGCTATTACTAGCATTGCCACAAGGTAAATGGCATGGTGAATTGAAGGCCGTTGAAGGTCAACCTCCTGATTTATTTGACTTACCACGTGGATGCGCTTTTAATCCTCGTTGTAAGTGGGCTATGCGAATTTGTGGTAATCGGGTTCCGATGGTTACAAATGTTGGTGAAAGTCATCAGTTTACATGTTGGTTAGCTAAGTTGGAGGGACTTTAATGAGTTACGTATGGGAGACTGACAATCTCGTTAAAGAGTTCACCCTGTCAGGCGGCTTATTTAAGCCAAAACAAACGGTACACGCTGTACAAGGCGTGAGCCTATATCAATCACCAGGGGAAACCCTTGGTATCGTAGGTGAATCTGGATGTGGTAAATCTACATTTGGTTATACCTTGATGGGATTACATCAAGCTACATCTGGTTCTATTTATATGAATGGTCAATATATCAATCCTTATGTAGATAGAAAGGCTGTACATCCAGTGATGCAAATGGTATTCCAAAATCCTTATGCATCCCTTAATCCACGACTTACAGTTAATGCGATTTTAGAGGAGCCTTTAGAATTGGACCCGAAGTACACACCTCGGGATCGAGTTATTCGCGTAAAAGAGGTGCTTGACCAAGTTGGCTTAAATATGTCTTTTGGTGAGCGTTATGCTCATGAATTATCTGGTGGTCAACGTCAACGTATCGGCATTGCACGGGCTCTTATTATGCAGCCTCAATGTATCATCTGTGATGAGCCGATTTCTGCGTTAGATGTGTCGATTCAAGTACAAATTATGACATTACTTGAACGTTTACAAGAACAGCATGGTATTTCGTACCTCTTTATTTCTCATGATTTAAACATGGTGCGTTACATTAGTCATCGCATGGTTGTTATGTATTTAGGTGCTGTTATGGAAGAAGGTCCTGCATTGGACTTATATGAATTTCCACAACATCCGTATACCCGTGCATTGACGGCCTTAAATGGTCCAGTTATGCCACATGCACCAATTGGGGCACCTCTTAAAGGGGATCCACCAAATCCACTAGAACCGCCAAAAGGCTGTTTGTTTAGTGGTCGATGCCCAGAAGCGGAAGGGCGTTGCTTTACAGAACGTCCACCACTTCGAGACTGGGCTGATCGCCGCATCGCATGCTGGCACATATAATGGGAGAATAGTATGGAAAAACTAATTGTTGG
>ERZ772974.1796-NODE-1796-length-13631-cov-8.208235_pt1 | contig 13631 bp, 14 predicted proteins | sample MGYA00580671_ERZ772974 | MGnify/ENA primary metagenome ERZ772974 (study PRJEB29015, sample SAMEA2738065) | human oral metagenome | biome: human oral; feature: human-associated habitat; material: saliva | place: China | collected 2218 ... | reverse complement strand
GGTTGACTTAATGTCTCTGTGAAGCTTTGCGTGTTCTGTTCTTCTGTGTTCTTCTGTGAGAAATAGAACGCACCCTTTGTGAGAAAAGAGCGCAACCTCTGTGAGAAAAGAATGCACTTCTTGAGAAATAGAATACATTTCTGTGAGAAAAAGAATACTGGCTCTGTTTTTAGAGATTGTCAGGATATTTCGCTAATCATTCTCCTCTCTTTTAGAGGAAAGGCCCAACTTGAAGCAAGGAGACGCCCTTCAACATTCGAGAATATGCCCTTTAAGGGTCAAGAAGACGCCCTTCTTGATGCTTGAAGAGGCTTTTCTTTATTTTGTCTCATAATCTTTTGATTTACTGATGGTTATTATTACCTGTCAATACTCTCATGTTCCTTCTCCAAGAACGAATACAATAGGAGTTTATGTAAAGACTTTTCGTAACAGTTAAGAGCTTAAATCTCTTCCCTTACCTTTATTGTCTGTGAAGTAGAGAGTACGAAAAAAGCTGCATCAAAATAGGGTTCAACCTAATTTGATACAGCTTATTCAAGTAAACTATAGTAAGTACAGCGTTACACTACTTACAATGTTGCCTTCGTGTTATTTCTCTGCAACAGGGCGAACAGCAAAGCCGAAGGTGCGAATGTTTACGAAAAGAGGATAGACCTTGTCATAGCTAAAGCCCATAACACAACCGTTGTTGTAGTCTTGTGGGTCAGCAGACCAATAATCACCAAAGTTATTTGCTTCGTTTATCTTGTCGTCTTTTGCATCTCTAAAGCCTGATGCAGGGAAATAAATAGTTTCAGTCTTGCTACTATTCGTCCAAAAGACATGTCCTGAATTTAAGTCATAGGTAGCCTTAACGTTGGTTCCATCTACATTCATTGGGCCTTCATTTTTCCCATTAGTAGTGAATCCAGAGAAGGCTCCATTGGTCGGAACGTTGAAACCTACTGGACATGGATCGTAAATAGTCTTAACAACTTCAATGGTGTTTGGAGCATTTTTGTCACCACGTAGGTTATTATTCATTGACCAGAGATTGTAGAAATAATGGAACTTTGTCAAGCCATCTTCTTGCGCAATGGTTCCATTAGCGAGTATGTTGGTCGTGAAGAAGTAATTTGGGTAGTTAATCTTATTGTTCATGTGAATCTGGTCATTACCCTTGACAATACTTCCCTGTGGGAGTGTAGCATCTGTACCAGGGAAAGCATTGTTGCGTCCCCACTGGTAGTATGTTGTTATTCCGCTTCTCTTTGTAAGTCCTGCATTCTGCGTAATGGTAATTATTGCATTCTGCTTGTTGCCATTATTGCCAACAACCTGCTCTACTTTCACCTTAACAGTACGTGGAGTAGAGTAAGAGGTACCAATCCATACGGTTGGTTTCCAACCTAAGGTCTCTCTTGTGAAGTCGTATTTCTTTCCGGTATTGTTGGTAACTGTTATCTTATCAAGTGCGTTCTTTGGTGCAAACCACAGATGCCATGACCATAGAATAGTATTTCCCTTCTTTACAGAGATAACCGCATTACCGCTCTTAAGATTGTCCTTTTTAACCTCAAACCTTACGAATGCATTACCACTTGCATCACGATAGATAGGGCTATTAGCAAGTTCTACAAGGTTGCTCTCGTCTGACCAAGTAACTTCTGCACCATTGATACCATTGTAAGCTCCGCCATTTGTCTTTTCAATCCATGGGTTTGTAATATTTTGACTCAGGTGATCTACGAAATTATGGAGAACAACATCCTTATTACTAACAGGGCTTCCAAACCTGAGAATAGATGCTGGTGCATTACTTATATATGCACTGCTGTTGGTCTGACTATTCTTAATTGCATTACCATATACCAATGGAATCATATAATATCCTGGTGCAGAAATGACATAGCAGTTGGCAGTGTTTTGTACAGCTGCAGCACCAGTATTGTTAGAGAGGTTATAAGGCACAGCGGGTGTACCCAATGGAGTTGCTTCTTGAAGCTCCTTGTTACGCTGTGCAAGGAGGTCTACTATGTCAGTACCCAAGGTAGCTGTAAGCTGCTCAGCAGCTGTTCCACCATTGCTCTGCTCCTTGCTAAGGCTCTTCAACCATGATGGTTTGGTGTTAGTCCATGTCGTTCCGTTGTCTAAACTATATCCAACAACCTTCCATGCAACATCCTGCTTGGTGCCATCAGGTGCCTGGCGGTAGCTTTCAATTTTATAAGTAGCTTGCGTTTTGTCGTAGGCAACAGCAGATGGACTTGTTCCGTAAATTGTATATACCCATGAAGAGTTTTTCTGACTCAGCTTATATGTACGTGTTGTACCTGCCTTCCAAGAGCCTTTGAGAGGTACGGTAATCTTACTGCCATCAGTAAATTCCACCTCAGCAGTAACCTTATTGTCAAGGTCCTGTGGTATCATATAGAAGGTGTAGTTGTCCTCCAACTTTGTAGGGTCGGTTATGTTAGAATTACTATACCTGCTTATATCTCTTACAATACTGTTAGCATTCTCGTTGGTTTTATAGTTCACGTCACTAAGTGTTACGTTGCCTCGTTCTGTGTACCCGTTATAATCCCATGCAGCACCAGCTCCATTGAGATCGTTAGGGAGTATGTATTTACTCTTCAGTAATACGTTCTTGAGTGTAATATCCTTGATAGTCTTGTCGAATGAGAGGTTTTGTCCCACCGCAAAACGTATGGCTGTCAACGCATGACGGAACTTAAGGTCGGTTCTTGGGGCCTGGAAACGTGTGGCATACTGTACGTTACCAGAGCAAGCAGTCATCAGGTCTACTTGTTTCCTTACGTCTTTATTTACAGTAAACACAATGCTTGGCGCTGCAGTTCCATTTGGTTTGGTAAACGTGATACCATTGCTATTGTTCTTACTCTCAGGGTAGACGGCGTAGAAGCGGCCGTATGGCTGCAGCCATGACCAAGAGATAGGAGTGTAGAGAGTTCCATCTTTCTTTGTCTTCTGCTCTTCGAACCATCCTGTATTAATCGCATTTGCTGCAGTACCACGAACTCCTGTAGATGAGAAGTCGCTGAGGTTTTGTGTAGTAATGATATTTGCACGTGTGCTTGGTTCCTGTTTCACAGGGTTGACACCCTCCACTGTTGTTTCAATTAAGCACAAGTTGAGGTTCTCATTGCCTTGTATCTCTAACTTCTGACCGTCAAGGTCTTTGTTAGTTAAGCCTTGGGTGATAGCTCCACGTGTCATTGCTCCTCCACGAGTAAGTGCTTCTTCCTGTGCATCACCTACGTTAAATTGTACAACAGCACCCTTATCACCATTGTTGGTGTTCTCTCCCAAATCATCGTCCGCACAAGAGACAGCTGACAAGGTCATACCGCCAACGAACAAAGCAGAGAGTGCATGATAGAGAAAAATATTCTTCATTATTATTTACTTTTTATCTTTTTCCTTATATAATTATCCTTCTATCTCATCATTATTATCGCCAACATCAGGGCGAAGAGGCTCTACAGTGACGGCACCACCCTTACCTCCTCCAGGGCGTACATTAGGGCTTGTGGCCAAGATATAGCTTTCCTCCATGACATTACATACCGATACAGTCGGTTTAAGATAGTTTTGTTTTTTCGTTTTTATTGTTCTCATTTTTTGATAAAATAATCTTGACCCACAGAGATGTGGGCTGTGAAAAAAATAAGACAGAAAGTAGTGGTCATGTGTTTATCGCCTTATTCCTAATAAGATAAGACTCAACACGTCGTTACTCAATGCTATTCAATCTTCTTACCTATGATATTTATAATTGTTGCAAAATTATAAATAATATTGTAATCAATACTCTTTCGTATTATTTATTTAACTTTTTTTAGTGTAGCGCCAGTGAGAGTAACGTGCATGAGGATGTTGAAGCTACGAAGAGAAGCCGTTATCAAAGAAGCTGTTAAGTCTGATGTAGGCTCAAAAGCGCATTGGATAAAGAAGATGGGAAAGGTATGTTTTAGTCGCAAGTGTCACATTGTAATAGGTGGAAAGGGAATGGTACTTGATGAAAAAACGTCAGTTGCTAATGAAAGCAATAGTAAACACTTAGGAAGACACCTACTTGTAATGGTCTTACTAAGCTGCTAAAAGTTTATTGAAGATTAGGGGTTATGGGAGAAGTATGCGCTAATAAATTTCTTGACAGATAAGGGGTGGTTACTTGTTCAGCTTTTCTTTTTCTAATAACCAGGCTTTTCGGGCCGTTCCACCAGCGTAACCGCCTATCTCTCCGTTACTTGTGATGACCCTATGGCAGGGGATGATGAGCATTAAGGGATTGTGGTGGTTGGCGTTGCCAATGGCACGTGCGGCCTTTGGATGGCCTGTTCGTCTTGCTAAATCAGCGTAGGAGAGGGTCTCACCGTAGGGGATCTGTTGCAGTCCCAACCATGTAAGGCGCTGAAAGGGAGTACCGTTTAGGCGCAAGGGAAAGCGGAACACCTTGCGAGTACCAGCAAAGTATTCTGTTAGTTGGCGGCAGGTTTCAGTTAGGATAGTGCTTTTCTGCGACCTATCCTCCTCCCATGTAGCCATCATTCGTTCGTCAATTGTATCTTCCCAGAGGCAATAGACGACAGCATCCTCCGCCCCAGCAATCAACAGATTGCCGAGGGGTGATGAGTAGCGGCAGTAGTACATGGGTTATTCCTCTACTATCTCAGCATCCTCTATGCCGTCAGTAACCATCTTGTCGCCTGTCACAACCTTTGCAGCCTCAGCCTTATCGTAGGCTTTGCGGACAAGATACATGCGGATAATCAGTACGAACTCTAAGACGCCATAGTACATGAAGGCCCATCCAATAACCTTTAGTGTGAAGAAGAGAGCGTCAGTTTCTATCGGTCTACTGATTAGTAAGATGGCAACAACCATACTGATAGTAGGGAAGACCCACATGTACACGGGGACACGGGCGTACTGGCGTGAGCGAGCAAGGTTCATAAACTGGTTGACAGCACCAAGGATAAGCAGTGCAGAGAGGATGTACACCATCCAAGTAGTGAATGTGTTGGGCATGACAGCAAGGATAATACCCAAGACGATACTACCTACGCCCGCAATAGGGAAGGAGGGTGACTTGAGGTCTTCTTCCTCTTGCTGATCCTCTTGCAGCGCAGCCTTGGCAGTCTTCTTGGCCACTTTCTCCTTTTCAAAGTAGTAGAGCATACATGCGACGAGTCCTGAGATGAGGAAGAGTACACCCACGGTGATGGTCATCCAAGTCATAGTATCTTCGCGATACTTGACGAGGAGGAACCCAGTCACTAATACGATAATAGCCCTTACGGCTGAGATTTGAAGTACTTTCATGGTTACAAAAATACAAAATAATCCTTATTTCAAGGGTTAACTACCTGACTTTTTATTATTTTTGCAGTAAGAATGAAGATGTTATGACGGTATTGTATCTTGTTAGACATGGTGAGACGGTAGATAATGCCAATCATATTATGCAGGGGCAGACGCCTGGTGAGCTGAATGAGAAGGGTGTTCAGCAGGCGAAAGAGCTTGCAGAGCAATTGAAGGATGAGCCGATTGATGCTTTTGTGTCAAGCGACTTACGGCGAAGTATCCATACTTGTGAACTAATAGCGGCACCGCATGGGCAGGCAGTTGCGACTACTCCGTTGTTGCGGGAGCGTGATTGGGGGTCGTTTACAGGCAAGTATATTCCCGATTTGGCCAATCTCAATGACCCCTCTCAATGGCCCGATGACATCGAGAGCTTGGATGCCTTGAAGGCTCGTGCTAAGGAGTTCCTTGCATGGGTAGGGCAGGAATATGCAGGAAAGAAGGTGGTTGCCGTGGGACATGGTATCATCAATAAAGCTATCCAAAGCGTTTATTATGACAAACCGATGAATGAGTTGAGGCCAATGGGCAATGCTGAGGTGAGGAGATTGGCCTTATAGGGCCTCATTGGGCTAATAATCTTATAGGGCTGATGGGTCTTATTGGGATTGATAGGGCTAATAATCTTATAGGGCTGATGGGCCTTATAGGGCTGATAGGGCTAATAATCTTATAGGGCTGATTGGCCTTATTGGGCTGATAAGGCTAATAATTTTATAGGGCTGATGGGCCTTATAAGGCTGATAGGGCCAATGCCCAAAAAGCGAAAAGGAGCTTCACATCACGTGAAACTCCTCTTCTTCTTCATTTAAATAACTCTCTTTTTTGTTACATCTCTAATTTGGTCTGAATGCAGTCTATACTCATTGGTTTGCTAACTGCTTTACAATCTTAATACCTTAAAACGTCTAACCTTAAACCTTTTATCTTAGTGCTTAGTATTTAAACCTGATTAAATCAATGTCTATTTATTATTATTATTATCTATGTCCACCGAAAGAACTACCTCCATTTGATATGTTTCCGCCATTTGAACGGCTTCCACCGAAGGAAGGACTTCCGCCACCAAAGCTATTGCTTGGCGCACTGAATGATCGACTTGGCTCAGCGCTTCTTGTTGCACCACCAAAGCTTCTGTTGCCACCGAAACTGTTGCCGTAGTTAGGTTGTGTCACCGTCGTACGTGTCGAACTCCCTCGTGGGGCATAGTACTCGTTGTTTCGAGGTCCATCAAAGTTCCATCGTTGTTGATTACCGAAACTTCTTGGACGGTCGTTCTGGTACGTTGGCCCATTATTATAGTAGTAGTTACCTCCTCTATAGTAGTCACCACGTAAGTAGTTGTCCCTCATTCCGAATCGACTATCACGTCCGTAGAAGATTTCTCTACCGTTATACCAGCTTTGTCCGCCGTTCATACGCCAGCTATGTGCGCCATTGTAAACGTTATAGAACGCTGGTCGTCCGAAATAGTAGTAGTCACGTCGTGGATAGCGAGCGTAGACTCCGAATCTCCAGTAGCCTCCGTCCCATCTCAAAGGACGGTAGAAATAAGGTGCATCGATGAATGCCCGATATTGCCAATCATAGAGTATATAGCTCAAGTCGACGTTGCGATGCGACCAGTAAATGCCGTAGAGGTCGTCAACAGTATTAACACTCATGAGGTAGTCGAGGTTTATCTCGTAGGCAGCCTCATATTGTGCTTCTGTCAGATTTAGCTCGTAAGCCATCTTATCTGTTAGAAAGAGTGCTTGTATTCGAGCCTGCTCATAACTCATTGCACTTGTTGTTGCAATGCTGACTATGAACGATGCGATGAGGGTTAGTACTATCTTTCTCATAATCGTTACCTTTATTAAGTTCTTATTCAAGTCTTAGAGTGCTCCGAGAAGCGTCCCCTAACTTTCATGATGCAAAGGAACAAATAAAAAAAAGACTATGAAAAGGATTTCCCCTACATGGTGGGGGATTTTCCCTAAACATGTGTTTAATGCGATAGAAAGGTGTGATTTTTCTACCTTATTATAGTGTTTAGTTTTAATATAAAGCTGCCGTCATCTTTCGATACCCCGTTTAATCGTATGTAAACAAGTTAGCTGTTTGCCTATGAAAGATGTCGGCAATGAAAGGGAGGTTAGTTTTAATGGAGTCACTTTATAAAAGTTTTTGCAAGTAAAGTGTCATTTCTAACTAACTTCTAAATTGTTGCAAATGTTATTCTTGCAAACGACTCAGTCGTGACATGATAAGTTCTTGATATGCTTTCTTCATATTTTCGTCAAGAAAAGAGCTCTGTATGAGGACTTGCCATTTAGGGAGAGCTTCTTGAAGACCCTTTATGAGGCGTAAGACCACACTTTCTTCCAGGCCTATTGTCCTTGCTGTATTTAAGAAATCAGCCACACGCAGTTTTGTTTTTCGCCCAGAAAGAGGCAGCGCTAATTCTTCTTTGTCCTTAGGATTTACTATCGTAGTATTGAGAAGGTCGTATGCTGGAGCCAACAGATAATCCTTCTCGGGACGGTAAAGGGAGAAGTTCTTTAGGTGCATATCATTGTTACCTGTAACAAAGCAGTAAAGCAATAACTGCATGTAGTTTGTTAAGTCGAGCTTGGGTGTGCTACTATATTTCGTTATAGTCCTTGCTATCTGTTCATACGAGCTTTTATACTTATATTCTGTAGGGTGTAATGTCAATTGACACATATCCTCCATATCTATCTTCTCCCCATTTTTTGTTCGGTCAATACGCTTGGTTATATACCCCAGCTTGCCGTCAGACAGTCGAATCAGGCTGTGAGGCACAACCTTTATCTTTGCTGCTTCTGCAAGGTGCATGGTTAAGTCTTCGTTTTCGGGTAGCTGTGGGTAGGCTTCTGTCTGAGGTTTAAAGATATAATCTCCCCATAAGCCCACAATTGTAAGACGATTACAACCATCATGTTTATTGAGGTTTAAGGACAGTTTAGGCTGGACACCGGTTAAAGAAGTTTGCGCACGGATAACCTGTTCAGCCAATTGATTGAGGTCGTCGTGCTTATATTCTAATATAGGTGCATCTTTTGTGCCAAAGAACTTACGTGCACAATTGGGGTGAAAGTCTCTCTGACCTTCTTCTAATCGTTGGTAGCAATACAGGCATTTACACATTACATATCACCTCCTAATTATTGTTTTGGTACGACACTAACAGAACCTATGCACTCTTTACAGCATAGCAACAATAATGACATGCGGTCAAGTACACTTATGTCTGTGTTGCGAAGTGCCACGTCAAGCAACCAACCTTCAGGTATAAGTCCGTCAAAAAAAGGGAATAATACGGGACTTACAAACGGTTCCGTTTGTAGTGGCAATGTCAGACTAATAGGCTGAGCATCTTCTCTAACGAGATACATCTCATCATAACAGAATCGGTATTCACCATCATCTTCTGTCAGAATACCAGCAAAGAGGCCTTTTCGGTAGATTTCTGCTTGTTTCATTGTTTCTTGGTTGGCGTAAGTTCGTAGTTAAACAAATCGAGGAGCTGGTTCACCTTATCCATCTTTAGCGTTTGTTTTCCTTGCTCTAAATTGCGAACAAAGCACAATCCTACACCAGACTTCATGGCAAGGTCTTCTTGTGTAAGTCCATATTCTTTACGCAAGGCCTTGACAACCATCGATAATTTAGTTCGTTCCATATTAATTATATTACTTCGGATGTAAAGGTACAAGTTTTTCCTTAAATTATATCATAACGAATATAAAAAAGCAAGATAATAATGTTTTTATATGCTATCGACTATAAAAAGGGGCGTAAAACAGCGTGGTTATGGGTCCTGTAAGTGGCTTTTTGGATGCTAAAGGAGGGCGAATGGATATTGTGGTCATGGGCGACAGTATTCAGAAGAGGCCGTTTTGGAATTTCTTTTCATGAAGAAAAATATTTTTTTTCATGATAATAAATAATTATTTTCATGATAATAATTCGGCGACAACGGCGTCTTTGATAATAGAGAAAACGCTGAGAGTTGTTGTGGACTGTGTTATTTGCACTCGTGAAGCTTATTATCTACGATGCAGTACTTTGCTGGTTACATTTGGAAAGCTTATTATCTACGGTGCAGTACTTTGCTTTTTATGTTCGGAAAGCTTATTATCTACGTTGCAGTATTTTATTAAAAACATTCTAATACATTGCTATTCAGAATACACGAGAGAATGGCATACGGGATAATAGCTAATTATTTACATTCAGCGGACGTGTTGTCTATAATATAATAATGTGTATTCACTTACAGAGAATTAAGTTGGTTAATCGTCTTTTTTTTCTTATCTTTGTGGCTGATATTAACTTTTATAATGATGAAGAAGTTACTTTCAACCTTGATAGGTGTGTTGATAGCATCGACAATGCAGGCTCAGTATCAAGAGCCCGTACGTCGCGACACGTCGAGGTTGCAGCCATTAAAGGGCTTAGAATATAAGGTGGAGATGCAGGGGAGCCTTGCTAAAGGGCGAACACCCCTCTGGCTCAATGCCAATAAATACGGACTGAGTTCGCTGGAGACGGCGAACGGCTATGTGCGGGGCGGTATAGAGCGACCTTTGACGACGGATGAGGGGCGGAAATTCGGCTTAGGCTATGGCTTAGACGTTGTACTGCCTATCAACTATACGAGTAAGGCTATTATTCAGCAAGCCTACGTCGAGGGACGATGGTGGCACGGAACGCTGACCATTGGAGCGAAGGAAGAGCCGATGGAACTTAAGAATAATGAACTGAGTTCGGGCTCGCAGACGTTGGGAATCAATGCCCGCCCAGTCCCACAGGTGCGTTTGGCACTGGCAGACTATTGGACACTACCGTTTGCGAATGGCTGGTTGCACATGAAAGGACACGTCGCCTACGGAATGACAACCGACCAGAATTGGCAGCATGACTTCACTGCTAAGCAATCGAAATATACCGACCGAGTGCTCTATCATTCAAAGGCAGGCTATCTGAAGATAGGTAACGAAGAGGTGTTCTGTCCGTGGTCATTAGAGATGGGATTGGAGATGGTGAGCCTTTTCGGTGGTACCTCTTATCTCTCAGATGGGCATGGCGGTATGCAGAAGATAGAGAATGGGAAAGGACTGCGAGCCTATTGGCATGCCTTTCTGCCAGGTGGAGCCGACAATGGCGAGACCACCTATCAGAATGTACAGGGCGACCAGTTAGGCAGTTGGGTGATGCGTCTGAACCATGATGGCGACTGGAGCGGTTTTTCCCTCTATGCCGATAAGTTCTTCGAAGACCATTCAGCCATGCTTCAGCTCGACTATGACGGTTATGGAGAGGGTAGCGAGTGGATGGAGAAGAAGCAGCGTCGCTATCTGATCTACGATTTCAAAGACTGGATGTTAGGCTTTGAATATCGTTATAAACCCGATAACTGGCTGAACAACATCGTCGTTGAGTATCTTTACTCAAAGTATCAGAGTGGACCGATATACCATGATCACACCATAACGGTGGCCGACCATATCGGAGGAAAGGACAACTACTATAACCATTATATCCTTCCTGGCTATCAGCATTGGGGCCAAGCGATGGGAAACCCGCTCTATCGGTCGCCTATCTACAATGAGGATGGGACCATCTACTTTAAGGACAACCGCTTTGTGGGCTTCCATGTAGGAATGAGCGGCCACCCTTCTGAGTGCTTCAAGTGGCGCTTCCTCGGTACATGGCAGGAGGGTTTGGGCACTTACGAACAGCCTTACACGAAGAGACGACACAACGTCAGTCTGATGGGAGAGGCTACTTACACGCTACGAGGGCAACGACTGCCAGCATGGATGCGTAACACTGACGTGCGGATGGGTGTTGGGGCCGACTTTGGGTCAATCCTCCATGGGAATAACTACGGACTGCAATTGACCATTGCGAAGCGTGGTCTCTTGGGGAAACGATAGTCTGCTGATTATGAATAAAGTAAGAAAAAAGAACATGAAAAGAATAAAGATATTATCTTTCGTCCTACCTCTATTAATGCTGCTATGCTCCTCTTGTTCGTTAGAGACCGATAATGACGCAGGTAGATTAGAGGGTATGTGGCATTTAGTCAGTGTCGAGACGCTCAGTACAGGAGCCACGGAAGACTTGAGCGAACAGGTTGTCTTCTGGTCGTTTCAGGCCAAACTCTTACAGATGGAGGATAAGACAGGACAGATCAACAGTTATCTCTATCGTTTTCGCATTGATAACGACCAACTGAGACTGTCGTCTCCTTACCTCTTCGACCGTGAGAATGGCGACCATCCCTTGACTGCTTACGAAGCGACATTGGGTCGTTATGGCATTAAGAGTCTTACTCCCACGTTCCGTATTGAGAGGGTTGACAGGCGTAAGTTGGTGATAAATGACGGTACGGTAAGGCTCTACTTCGATAAATTCTAAGGGATAGTCGATGGCTAAATACGGTAGATAATCGGCGAAGCAATAGTAGTCTGCGATGCTCGTAACCCATACTCATAGCGTTTCCCCGTTCTCTTCTTTCTGTCTGAGGAGAGCTGGTGGATAATGCGTTGAGGCTTGATACAGAATGTGTTAAGGATTGATACCTATTGTGTTAAGGCTCGAAACAGGATGTGTGGAGGATTAACATGCTGGCTGCGGAGAGCGGTTATGTCGTAAGATGTTGCAGTCATAGGAGTAAGCAGACGGATAGTAATCGAAAGAAACGAGGTTTTTAACGCTCATGACGATAAAATAAGAAAAGGTAGGCCTGCGCCTACCTTTCTGCGTATAGAGAATAACATCCTGTTCTGATTACCATCGTTTCTTTCCATCCTCCGCATTTACTCCGTAAACGGCAGTCCACCCCTTCTCCTGATAAAGGAGTCGAGTGTGTAATGGAAGGCGATGTAGATAACGACATCTATCGCAATAATCCACGTCACAAGGAGGTGATTGAAAAGCGAGAGATTGATGATTATGAAAAGAAAGGACAATGCAATAACACTAATCAACGTCTGATGCTGAGTTAGTCCTGCACGTATCAGCTTATGGTGGATATGGTTCTTATCCGCTCTGAAAATCGGCTTGTGGTGCAATAATCGTACGATGATAACCCTGAAAACATCAAAGGTTGGTACGATAAGTAAGGTTACGGAGAGGAGTGTAGCCCCCTTCTGATAAGGCATGACATGAGGGTTATACATACAGAACTTAATCAGTAGTACGCCAAGGATATAGCCAAGCGTCAAGCTACCAGAGTCGCCCATGAATATCTTTTGGTTCTTCTCCTGCTTTCCCCAGATATTATGATAGAGGAAAGGCACCAAGACTCCCATCAAGCCAGCGATGAGGATGCAGTAAACCCATATATGTTCGCGATGGAAAACATAGAAAAGACCCGACAAGGCAATGAGCGTCAAGCTGGCAGAGAGGCCATCGATGCCATCAATAAGATTGATAGCATTCATGATAAAGACCAGTACTCCAACGGTGATCACCATCCCCACGAGTGCTGGTATCTCATAGATGCCCAAGAAACCATAGAGGTTATTGATGTAAAGATAGGACATCGGCAACAGACTGGCAACCACTATCTGTACAAGAAGTTTCAGTTTAGCCCTCACACCAAAGATGTCGTCCAAGACACCTGTTATGTAAATAATCGTGATACCCACGCCAAAGAAGACACTCCAAGGACTAATCCCAATCTTACTCCCCTTACTCGTATAGACCCACGTCAGCAGGGCCACGAGTGTAGCCACCAGCATACTCGGCATGAACGAGACGCCCCCTAAGCGTGGAATAGCATTCTTGTGTATTTTTCTGGCATCTGGTGTGTCATATAACTTCCGCTTTTTACAAAACGAGAGAATCTGTGGTATCATAACGAAACCACAGGTTGCACTCATGGCAAAAGCAAAGAAGCTGATTAAAGTGTATGTCGACATATCGTTTATAATCTTATATTTAATAAAACTCAATATTTGTAATTATATTGTATTCGAGTATTGGAAAAAGTAGAATAAATCTCTTCTAATAATTGTTTTTACGAAATCTTCTTACCATGAATGGTTGTTTGTTATTTTCTTTTTGTACATTTGTAGCTAAAGAATACTAATGGAGTCGTTGTAAGGCTTAGGCTGTGAACGGTTCTTTTAAGTATTTTTTGTAAAATACATCTTAGATATCAATGTGATGGAACGTATTGACGTATCAGTTTTAATGGCCGTTTATAAGAAAGATAATCCTGCTTTCCTTCGTGAGAG
>ERZ772974.1793-NODE-1793-length-13644-cov-3.398926_pt1 | contig 13644 bp, 14 predicted proteins | sample MGYA00580671_ERZ772974 | MGnify/ENA primary metagenome ERZ772974 (study PRJEB29015, sample SAMEA2738065) | human oral metagenome | biome: human oral; feature: human-associated habitat; material: saliva | place: China | collected 2218 ... | reverse complement strand
TTCAGCTCCCGTAAGGTCGTGTACCTACCCATGAGAAATCTGGATGCTGACGACTGCGCTCTATACTCTGGGCTTTAGTCCTCGCTTTGGCTGAACTTTTGGCGTGAGTGATGACTCCTATATCGCCCTCTCTGCCGGGTTGGAGTTCTATCGCACTAAGATGTCCTTCAATGAAGGGGGAGACCTCTGGCGTACTCCCATAACGGAGGATGTGATCCCTGTGACTTTGGAGATGATCTACGGGATCCGCTTTTAGAGCAACTCATGCGGTGAAGTAGGGGGGGCCTGTGTGAGGGGCTGTGAGGGGCTTTCGTAGACCTCTCGAGTAGAGCCCGGATCCTCAGTGATGCGTGCTTTGTATTGCGGATTATTCTTTAAGTTTGTGGAGGTTGTGGTGCGGAGCGGCTTAGCTCCTTGTATATCACGGCGCCGAGCGTAACAGCTTCGGCGAGACTACACGACTCTTAATTACGATAAGCTATGCATTACACGTTTCGGTATTCTACCCTGGTCAAGGTGTTGACCGCCCTTGGATTGCTGACTTTGGGGCTGCTGCTCTACCTATTGTGTGCTGAGGAGCATTGGACCTCGTTTGCCCGCATCGTTTGTGTGGTGGTGGTAGTGTTCCTGCTCTATCATCCCCTCTCGATGCCGCTTAGCCTAACGGATGATGGGGAAGAGGTTATCTTGCGGCGCTTGCTGTGGACGACACGCTATAGCCGTAGCGTCTACGATATCACGGAGGAGCGTAGTGAGGCGCCGGAGAAGGCACTTCGTGTCTTTGGTTCAGGCGGCTACTTTGGCTTTAGTGGGCTATTCTATAAGTGGGGGTTGGGCTTCTTTCGTCTGCTGATGACGGAGTCGACCACCCATTATCTGCGCATCCAGCGCAAGGGTGGTTCGTGGCCTCTGTATATCGCGTACCGTCCTTCTAAGCCCTGAGCTCAGCCCTCTACCTACGTACCTCATCCAGAGCGAGGGCGGTATCCCGATGCGTGGATACCGCCCTCGTTCGTTTCACTTCACCCTACCCGTATGCTCTTGACTTTATAATGTTAATGTGTGAAAAAATGATATTACGTATCTTTGCACCCGACTTCGTAAGTCGATAGGCTTGTACTCGCTGCTTGAGACAGCCTTTTCTCCTAATGATTTATTAGACCATTCATCCAATGATTAGACGAATAGCCCTCCTACTCGTCCTTGCTTTTATGGGGGCAACCGAGGGTTTGCGAGCACAGCGCTTCGCTGTGAGTGCCAATATGCCTGCGCTCCTGACGGGGACGGTCAGCGTCGAGCCTTCGGTGGCTCTCTCGGCACGCACTTCACTTCATCTCTCCCTCTCGGCTCGCTCCGACCTTTTCCGTCTGCCGATGCCTGTAGGACTGATTAGCACGCTCTACGGCCCTGGTGGTCGCATAGGCTTCAGTGAGCGTATGAGCTGGGAGCTCGTCCAGCACGCCGAGATGGCTGCTGTCAGCCCTGCCCTACGCTATTGGACAAAGGGAGTGTATAACCGTGGCTTCTTCTTCTCGGGACACGCCTTGGGTATGATTTACCGCTATGGCGGTGACCACTTTACTCTGCCACGCACCTATTCTGAAGGCTTCCTTGTTGGGCTCGGTGGCTCTGTCGGCTATAATTATGAGCTGGCTCCACACTGGAACCTCGAGGCCGAAGTGGGCTTAGCCGGTGCTTGGACGCGCTACGACCTGCGCTACAATCCAGTGTACCGACGTCAGGCCGACAAGGATCGTGTCTTGCTCCTGCCTTCGCGTATTGGTCTAAGCTTGACCTATGTCTTCTAACGCAATCCCCAGATAGATGAATCGAATCAAATCCTATACATTCGCCTCTGTCCTCACGGCAGGACTCGTCTTGGGCTCTTGTGCTTCGCCCCTGACGAAGAAGCTCTACTTCACCTCCTCGCGCCCACGTGCTTACCTTCCTACCGACAAGGAAGAGCAGGCAGGCCGCACGGGTATGCTCTCCGAGATCGTCACCTATTCGCAGAAGGTAGACACGCTGAAGCGTGCTCCGAAGACAGAAGCCAAGCCCAAGGATGATGGCATCAAGACCCAGGTCATCGAAGCGGTGACGGTGACGGCGGAGCGTCCACGCGTGAAGATTTCTACCCTGCGTAAGGGACGTATCAACCTGACCTTCCTCGTCACGGTACCTCGTGCGATGATGGATGAGCGCTATCAGGTCGTCCTCTCTCCACGTCTGATGACCGAGGACACGGTGATGGCACTGCCTCCTGTCGTCCTCAAGGGGCGTGACTTCAAGGTGGCGCAGGACAAGGAGCAGAAGACCTTCGCGCGCTTCAATAAGAGTATCATTGACTCGGCTAAGTACGATAGTGCATTCTTTGACTCCAAGGCGCACCGCCGCTTTATGGGTCATCTGCAGAATGACTATTACTGGGCCTACCGCCGTCAGCTCTCCCTCCAGCTCTCCTACGAACGCTGGCGTAGAATAATGGAGCAGCGGTATATGGAGTATAATGCTTCGCGTGCCGGAGCTTATGATACCGAGTACCACGCTAAGGCCTTGGAGATGCTACGTGCTGCCTACCGTGACGAGCTCTCAGGCCTCGACAGCGTAGGACAGCGCAAGGGCTTCGAGATGCTTTATCCAGCTTCGCGCCGTGCGGCCTATCTCAAGCGTTGGGAGCGTCGTATCGATAGCACGAATATCCCCAATAAGTATCGTATGCTCTTTGAGCGTGACTGGACCATCGATTCGATGGAGAATAAGTCCCTTACCGAGAAGGACTCGCTCGAAGTCGCCACGCATACCTACAACTTCCGCGCGATTGCTCACAACGAGAGCCGCCGTAACAATGCTGGGCTCTATCGCCGTCACATCGTGCACTTCCCACTCATCGAAGAGCCTCAGCACGAAGGCAACGTCACCCCAGGTAAGGACTTCGTCTACCTCTACAGCCGTGACCTCGAGGTAACCCCTCAGATGAAGAAGCGTATGAAGATCGTCGTCGACTCACGTATCACGGCTATTGACCAGAGCACGTGGATGCAGCGTGGTACAGACACCCTCGCCTTCGTTATCTCGGGGCTCAATGACCTCGTCGATGCTACCCTTATTGACCGTCTGAATGAAAAGCCAGACGCGGCCGCAGAGTACAAGCTCGGTCTGGAGCGTATGGCAGCACGTGACTATCGTGGCGCACTGGAGTATCTCCGCAAGTATCCCGACTACAACGGTGCTTTAGCACTGGCCGGGATGGATGAGAACGAGCGTGCCCTGCAGGTGCTCAATCAGCTCGGTGCTAATGGCAAGGTCGAGTACCTCAAGGCTATTTGCTTGACGCGTCTCTCCCGCCACGCCGAAGCGCGCGCCGCCCTTCTGCGTGCTGTCAAGAAGCAAAGCTACCTCGTCTACAAGGCTGAGACCGAGGCTTCGCTGGCTCCGCTGATGCAGGATGCAGCCTTCGTGCGTGAGCTGAAGAGCAGTGCCGAAGAGCTGGACGAATAGCCCAGAGCTCTACCTGATTACATAGTATGCAGCCCCCTGTTACCGATTGGGTAGCAGGGGGCTGCGTCTTATGTCTATGTAGGGGATACGTGGGAGTTCACTACTTTTGCAGGCAATGAAGAAGCTAAAGATTACCGAGATGGAGCGCCTCAGTCTTGAGGACTTCCGCCGTGAGAAGAAGCTCCCCATCGTCGTCGTCCTCGATGATGTGCGGAGTATGAATAATGTCGGGTCGGTCTTCCGTACCGCCGATGCCTTCCGTCTCGAGGGTTTGATTCTCTGTGGCATTACCGCCCGTCCTCCTCACCCCGATATTCATAAGACCGCCCTTGGTGCTGAGGATTCGGTCGCTTGGAAATATGCCTCCGACAGCCTTGAGGCGGTGCGTCAGCTCCGTGCTTCAGGCTACGAGGTCTTGGCCTTGGAGCAAGCGCACGACAGCGTCTCGCTGGAGACCTTCACTCCGAAGGAGGGCGCACGCTATGCCTTGGTCTTGGGTAATGAGGTGCGGGGGGTGCGTGATGAAGTGATGGTCGAAGTCACTACTTCGCTGGAGATTCCCCAGCACGGTACGAAGCACTCGCTGAACGTCAGCGTCGCTGCTGGTATCGCGCTCTGGCAGTTAGCAGCCCCCTTACTCCCCACGCTCAGCCGATGAACCTCCCTTCTTCGCCTCATATAGAGCTGACCGAAGACGGTAGCTTGACGCTCTTCGCGCCTTCCTTCGGCGAACATTATCATTCGACGCACGGAGCGGTGCAGGAGAGCCTACACATATATATCGGTATGGCTTTAGCGGAACGTCTGCGCGCTACACGTGGGGAGGGAACCCCTCTTCGCCTTTTTGAAGTGGGCTTTGGTACGGGGCTCAACGCCCTCTTGACCTATCAGATGGCGGAGGCTGAGCGCATACCCGTGCATTACTATTCCATCGAGAAGTACCCCGTTGCTCCCGATGTCTATGAGGCATTGCACTACGAAGGGGCGACGGGGCCGTTGGATTCGGCTCAAGCGCTACACGCCCTGCACTCGGCTCCGTGGGGTGAGGCCGTGCAGCTTAGCCCCTTCTTCACCCTTGAGAAGCTCCACGGAGACCTCACCGAATGCCACTTCCCCGAGGGCTTGTCCGTCATCTATTACGATGCCTTCTCCCCCGATAGTCAGCCTGCGCTGTGGGCGGAGGAGCTCTTCGCTCGTCTCTTTGCTGCCTCCCTCCCCGAGGCTATCCTCACGACCTATTGCGCCAAGGGGGAGGTGCGTCGTCGCTTGCAGCGCGCGGGCTTCCTTGTTGAGCGCCTCCCTGGTCCTCCTGGCAAGCGCGAGGTCCTTCGTGCACGCGTCCCAGCGGTGCGGTAATTATCTTCCCTCTCTACTTTTCTCTTCCTCTCTTTCCCTATGCTCCTTCTCATTTCCCCAGCTAAGACCTTTGCCACGAAGGCGAAGGTGCCTCGTGAGTTAGCCCTCTCTTCGCCGGTCTTTGCCGAAGAAGCACGTGCCGTGATGGCCTCTGTCCTACGCCTTGGTCGGGATGAATTGGCGACGATGCTCCAGCTCAGCCCCAAGCTCCGTGACGAAGTCACCGCTCGCCTGCGCACCTTCTTTGATCCCGATGTTCGGGAGTATCCAGCTGCACTGAGCTATACGGGGATGGTCTATCGCAAGCTCGCCGCCTCGACCTTCACCGCTGAGGATTGGTCTTGGGCAGCCGAACATATGCGCATTACCTCCTTTGTCTATGGATTGCTGTCGCCTCAGACGGCGATACGCTACGAGCGTATGGAGGGGACAGTGCAGCTCCCTGACCTCTATGACGGACGGCTCTTTGACTACTGGAGAGACCATTTGACGCCTTACCTCATCGAGGAAGTACAGCGCGCTGGTGGGACATTGCTCTTCTTAGCCAGTGACGAGATGCGGGGGCTCTTCCATTGGGCGGAGGTGGAGCGTGCGGTGCGTGTCATCACCCCGACCTTCCTGGTGCGTCAGCCCTCGGGCAAGCTCAAGCAAATCGTCGTCTACACGAAGATGGCGCGCGGTGCGATGGCGGGTGCCATCATTCGCCAGCGACTCGAAGAGGAGGAGGCGTGGCGTACGCTTACTCCTGAGGGCTTTGTTTTCTCTCCCGAAGAATCGACTGACCGAGACTGGACGTTTGTCTTGGGTTAATAGCTCCTGAGCCAGTCGACTTATAGAGCTCTCTCTGCGAAGCAATATTGCTCGCTCGTTAGACCAATATTGCTCTGAGGGTGAACCTATATTGCTTGGGGCGCGAACCAATATTGGTTTGCGCCCCAAGCAATATAGGTCTGTAGCTGCCCCTTGAGAGGGGGTTAGCTTGGCGTGCTGAGAGGCGTGGCGCAAAGTCGGTGAAGTAGGGCTCTTCGGAGTGGTCAATACACACCATCCTCGAGGGAAAATCGGGGGGTGATAGGCGGATATTCTCTGTCGTTTGTCCCTACTTCGTGCCTTGTAGTCGCGATGGATAGGCTGCGAAGCTGTCAATATCACACACCCGATCAGTGTAGTTTGTGGGGGAGAAAGCGGTTTGTTAAGTATTTTATTTTCCTGTTTTATAGACTCTTATGTGGTGTCTTTGGGGGGCGCAAAATAAATGAAAGTCGGAGGGCTTGCTATTCGTTGTTTTATTGATACCTTTGTTGTGAGCAGAGGCGAAGGACGCAGGATGCGGGCCTCCGACTGCTCGTATGAAGCGTTTCTAAATATTCATCAACAAATACTGCTCTTATGAAGAAGCACAATTTCTCGGCCGGGCCATCGATTCTCGACGAGAGCGTCATCAGAGATGCTGCCTCAGCTGTCCTTAACTATCAGGGGACTGGTCTCTCCATCCTCGAAGTATCTCACCGTGCTAAAGAGTTCTCCGCAACGATGGAGGAAGCACGCAACCTCATGAAGGAGCTGCTCAATATCCCCGAAGGATATGAAGTGCTCTTCCTCGGTGGTGGTGCCAGCCTGCAGTTCGCTCAGGTGCCTATGAACCTCCTCAAGAAGAAGGCTGCCTATGTTGACTCAGGTACGTGGGCTAATAAGGCTGCTAAGGAAGCTAAGGCTTTCGGTGAAGTCGTCACCTTCTCCTCTAAGGACGACAACTACATCTGGTATCCAAAGCCTTGGCTGAAGGACGAAGTCCCCTCCGATATTGACTACCTCCACATCACGACCAACAACACCGTCTACGGTACCGAGCTGCGCTACGATCCAGACGTGAAGGTGCGTCTTGTAGGGGATATGTCTTCGGATATCTTCACGCGTGAAGTTGACTTCTCTAAGTATGACCTCGTCTATGGTGGTGCTCAGAAGAACATCGCTCCTGCAGGGGTGACCTTCGTCATCGTACGCCGTGATGCCATCGGTCACATCGATGACAACCGTATCATCCCCACGATGCTGAAGTACGATGTTCACTTCAAGGACTCTATGTACAATACGCCTCCTGTCTTCCCCATCTACGTAGCTCTGCAGACGATGAAGTGGTACAAGGAACTCGGTGGAGTCAAGGTCCTCGAACAGATGAACCTCGAAAAGTCCGCCCTTCTCTACGACGAAATCGATCGCAACCGCCTCTTCCGTGGTACCGTCAATGCCGAAGACCGCTCGATCATGAACGTCTGCTTCGTCCTCAATGACGAGTACAAGGAGCTCGAACAGGAATTCTTAGAATTTGCTACTTCGCGTGGTGCTTACAGCTTCAAGGGTCACCGCTCTGTAGGTGGCTTCCGTGCTTCGCTCTACAACGCACTGCCTAAGACCAGCGTCCAGTTCCTCGTCGACCTGATGAAGGAATTCGAACGTAAGCACTAAGCTTTTCCCCTCCTCTAAGAAAAGAGAATAGCTACGGCACAGACCACCCCCGACCCTCATCGCAGTGGACGAAGAGTGGTCTGTGCCTTCGCATATCCCCGCCTTACTACGCTACAAATACACATCTATACATCATGTCAAAGGTTCTTATCGCCACCGAAAAACCATTCGCTGCTCCCGCAGTCGCTGGTATCAAGCAAATCCTCACCGAAGCAGGCTTCGAAGTAGTCCTCCTCGAGAAGTACACGTCTAAGGCAGAGCTCCTCGCTGCTGTCGCCGATGTAGCTGCGATTATCATCCGCAGCGACATCATAGATGCTGAGGTCTTCGACGCTGCTAAGCAGCTCAAGATCGTTGTCCGCGCTGGTGCCGGCTACGACAACGTAGACCTCGAGTCCGCTACTGCTCACGGCGTATGCGTGATGAACACCCCTGGACAGAACGCTAATGCTGTCGGCGAACTCGTCTTCGCTATGCTTCTCTTCGCTGTCCGTAACCGCTTCAATGGTACCTCCGGCACGGAACTCAAGGATAAGAAGCTCGGTCTCTTGGCTTACGGGAATACGGGTCGCAACGTGGCTCGCATCGCTAAGGGGATTGGTATGGAAATCTACGCCTACGACCCCTTCACCCCAGCCGAAGTCATCGAGAAGGAAGGTGTACACGCTCTCGGTAGCCAGAAGGAACTCTTCTCTACCTGCGACATCGTCTCCCTCCACATCCCTGCTACCCCCGAAACGAAGGGCTCCATCGGTCGCGAACTCGTATCCCTCCTCCCCAAGAAGGCAATTCTCGTCAATACCGCTCGCAAGGAAATCATCAACGAGCCTGAGCTCATCGCCCTCCTCAAGGAACGCGAAGACCTCCGCTACCTCGCTGATATCCGCCCCGGAGCACACGAAGAGTTCGAAGCTGCTGCTGGTGAACGCTACTTCTCTACGCCTAAGAAGATGGGTGCACAGACGGCCGAAGCCAACACCAATGCTGGGCTGGCTGCCGCTCGCCAGATCGTCGGCTTCATCAAGGAAGGTAACGAACGCTTCCGTCTGAACAAGTAGTCTACCTCCACTCCTCCTTAAATACGACTTACTACTATGGCTATCATCAAACCTTTCCGCGGTATTCGCCCTCCACAAGACTTGGTAGAGCGTGTCGCTTCTCGCCCTTATGACGTCCTCAACAGTGCCGAAGCTCGTGCCGAAGCAGAGGGCAATGAGATGTCTCTCTATCACATCATCCGCCCCGAGATTGACTTCCCCGTGGGCACCGATGAGCACGAAGAGAAGGTCTATCAGAAGGCTGCTGAGAACTTCCGTCTCTTCCGTGACAAGGGCTGGCTCGTACAGGACGCTCAGGAAAACTACTATGTCTACGCTCAGACGATGAACGGCAAGACGCAGTATGGTCTGGTCGTCTGCGCTGCTGTCGAAGACTATATGACCGGCGTCATCAAGAAGCACGAGCTCACTCGCCGCGACAAGGAAGAAGACCGTATGAAGCACGTGCGCGTCAATAATGCGAACATTGAGCCCGTCTTCTTCGCCTATCCCGCCAAGGACGAGATCAATAAGATCGTAGCTAAGTATACGCAGGACAAGCCTGTCTACAGCTTCATCGCTCCTTTAGATGGCTTCGGTCACGACTTCTGGATCATCAATGATGCTGCCGACATCCAGCGCATCACCGAGCTCTTCGCTGAGATGCCTGCTCTCTACATCGCCGATGGTCACCACCGCTCCGCTGCGGCTGCCCTCGTCGGTGATGAGAAGCGCAAGCAGAACCCCAACCACACGGGGGACGAAGAGTACAACTACTTCATGGCGGTCTGCTTCCCCGATGATCAGCTCACCATCATTGACTACAACCGTGTCGTCAAGGATCTCAATGGGCTGACCAAGGAAGAGCTCCTTCACAAGCTCGAGAAGAACTTCGTCGTCGAAGACAAGGGTACGGAGATCTACAAGCCTCAGGCACTGCACAACTTCTCGCTCTATCTCGGTGACCACTGGTATTCGCTCACGGCTAAGCCTGGTACGTACGATGATAACGACCCCATCGGTGTGCTGGACGTGACGATCTCGTCGAACCTCATCCTCGACGAACTCCTCGGCATCAAGGATCTGCGCTCGGATAAGCGTATCGACTTTGTCGGTGGTATCCGTGGCCTTGGCGAGCTGAAGAAGCGTGTCGATAGCGGTGAGATGAAGTTCGCTCTTGCACTCTATCCCGTCTCCATGAAGCAGCTGATCGATATTGCTGACTCGGGCAATATCATGCCTCCTAAGACCACGTGGTTCGAGCCTAAGCTCCGCTCAGGGCTTGTCATCCACGAGCTCGTCTAAGGGGTAAGTCCCTGACCTTTTTTACACCAGCCCCCGAAGTTGACTCCGTAGGAGCTCCTTCGGGGGCTGTGTCGTTTCCCTTCTTTGTACCCAAACGCATACAGATATTATGAACTACACAAAGATGCGTCTCGCTGGGGTTTCTCAGCGGTGGATGCTTCCTATAGCTTGCTTTTTGCTTGCGCTGACGAGCTGTCGCTCGCACGATGCAGGTATGCCGCTGCCAGAGCTTCATCCTGAGGGTTCCATTCTGCATCTCTCTATATCCACACCGCGCAGTGTTGCCCTGCGTGGGGCGGAGGCGGTGGATCCGATGCAGCAAATCAAGACGCTTCACTTCGCCTTCTATGCTGAGGATAGCGAGCTCGTGACTGAGGTGCGTGAGGTGAAGGTGACTTCTCCTGATCAGCTTAAAGACTTGACGCTTGCCCTGCCCGAAGGGGCTTATAAGCTGGTAGTCGTAGCGAACGCTACTCCAGCACTGGTGCGAGAGACGGCTGTGGGACGTCCGCTGTCAGCTATCTCGGAGTATAGGAGTATGCTGGTGGATGCGCTCTCGACAGCATCGGACGGGTCGCTCACGATTGCTCAGCTCAATGAGCAGGGGGCTATCTCCGTCCCCGCTTCAGCCTTTGGAGCTACGACACCGCAGGTGCAGGTAACCTTGGAGCCTGCCTTAGCGCGTGTCTTCGTCTATGGCGAACCTCAGTTGCCTACGGGCGTGACACGTGGAAGTGCCCCCGCTGACTATCTGATCAATGGGGTAGCGCGCTATACAGCTCCGCTTCGTCCCTTGGGACTTCTTCGTTCGGGAGTGAAGGAGGCGCAGGGGGATGGCTCTAATCCAGCAGACTGCTATCCTTCGAGTCGTCTCTATGAGCTCTGGGGGAATAGTACCCCGACGACCCTTACCGAAGCCCTCGCCTACTACACTCCTGAGATGATCTTGGGTAAGACGAATATGACTATTCCGCGTGCTGCTCTGCTCGCTGATGAAGCGGGGATTGCTGAGGCGCGCACTCGCCAGCCGTACTATATCCGTGAGACGACCGTGCCTCCGACAGCCTACCTTGTGGGCTCTATCCCGACCGTTGTCCTGCGCTTCCCCTATATTCCTGCTGGGCTTAGCTTGCAGGGGAGTGAAGGTTGGTTCAGCTTCGAGGGGAAGTATTACGCTGAGCACGAGCTGCGAGAGATGATTCGTTCGGGGAAGGCCGAGAATACTCGACTCCAAGAGGCAATTCGGCAGGCTGGACTCACCGAAGAGATGCTGTCTGCGTCCTTTGAGATGCACGGTATCAGCTTCCATCATCGGAGCTACTGCTATTATACCATTCCGATTCGCCACTTCAATGATCGTGAAGCTCCAGAGAAAACGTCATTAGGACGCTATGGCTTGGTGCGTGGCAATGAGTACCGCATTCATTTGACACGAATCTTGCGTCCAGGCTCGGCTGTGCCTCCTGATTTGGCGCACGACCTTCGCCCGCTGACGGAGGAAAGTGAGTTGCACGCAGTGATACGGGTTCGCCCCGTGGTCAATCGATCGCAAGAGGCTCACTTGTAGTAGGCTCTTTCGTTTTTCTTCGTTCCCTTTTTTAGGCTCTGTACCCTTGCATCCCCATCTCGTAGTTCGTTGCTACGGGGTGGGGATGCTGTGTGTATGGGGATGTATGAGACGAACAGCGGCCTCAGCCCTTAAGGAGTGGGAGCTGAGGCCGTGCAATCCGCGTGTCTTTGTCGTGGTACTGGCGTGATGAGGTAGCCTTTAGAGTTAAGTAACTTGAGATTGCTTCGAATTGGTAGAACAAAGATGGTTGGAATTTTATGAAAAACCAAGAGGGATCGGATTCTTCCTAAAACTTTAATCTCTCTTTACATCCTATGTGTAATGAAGGGGTGCGCAGCTGTTTTGCTGGCAAAAATCAAGAGAAAGATGCGCTCTTTTTAACGAGTTGGAATCGAAAATGCCCCTACTTTATATCTTGGAGATACTAAAATACTTAGCTAAAGGGAAAAGAAAGCCCGACAGACCTGCTCGGATGAAGGGCGGTGTGTCGGGAACGCGAAGGGATGGTGCCGGAAGAGGGGAGGTGGCTTGCGCTATGGTTGGTACTGCTTCGTGCCGAGGAACTCGGAGTCTATTCGTGGCGGAAGTGTGCGGAGCACTATTGATCGGTGGGTGAAGCAATATAGCTCTGCGAGCCAACCAATATAGGTCCAAGTATGAAGCTATATAGGTCTGCTCGCAGAGCTATATAGCTTCAGGCGGCTTGCTTGTATTCTCTGAGGTAGACGCCTTCGGGGCTACTTCTTGAGCCCTTTGATGCGGGAGGGGTTTTGCTTGACGAAGTCCGCCCAGTTCTTCGTCGCTCCAGCCGAAGCAGATCGCAGGGGAGAGGAGGTGAGGAAGTGGTGACAGAGAGCCGCTGCCAGTCCATCGGTGGCATCCAGCTCGCGGGGCATCTGCTCTTGGGGAATCTTTAGATACCGCTGCACCATCCCAGCTACCTGCTCCTTGGAGGCGCCGCCGTGACCCGTGATGGCTTGCTTGATACGCATCGGGACGTATTCGGTGATGGGGATGTCGCGTGTCAGGGCGGCGGCCATAGCGACACCTTGCGCACGTCCGAGCTTGAGCATACTCTGGACGTTCTTGCCGAAGAAGGGAGCTTCGATGGCTAATTCGTCAGGGTGGAACTCATCGATAAGACCTTGCACGCGCTCGAAGATGCGCTTCAGTCTAAGGTAGTGGTCTTCGTACTTGCTGAGGCTGATGACTCCGAGAGCTAAGAGACGTGCTTCCTGTCCCCGAGCTTCGATGATGCCGTAGCCCATGACGATGGTGCCTGGGTCGATGCCCATGATGATACGCTCTGCCATAGCTGCTCCTTATATGAAGTAGGTGTGCGAAGGCCTGTGGCTTAGTCGATCGTGTGCATAATCGTGCTGAAGCCTACGACGGCTTCGCCGAAGCGCTTAGTGAGCTGGTCGGCAAGGCGTAGGCCTGTGTTGGAGAGGATGTCCTGCAGATGCACCTCGCCCTCGGCGTAGAAGTGCAGGGCGAAGGAGAGGGTATCGGGATGCTCTTCGTGGGGGACAATGCGGTGCAGACGAGGATGCTGAACAAGCTCATCGGCCTGTAGGGCTGGGAGATAAACCTCGCGCATAAAGGAGAGAAAGGCCGCCCGACTCTCGGGGGCGAGGATGAAGGTCGTATTATATAGGATCATAGTCTTGGGGACGATGGAGTAGATAGGAGTGATACTTGGAGGAAATTTTTTCGCTCTTTGGGGGCAAAGATACTTGGAAATAAAATATTCATTACCTTTGCACCGATGATGACGAGCAAGCGGCAAGTCATCGCACTTACTGGGGTATTAGCTCATCTGGCTAGAGCGCGACACTGGCAGTGTCGAGGTGAGCGGTTCGAGTCCGCTATACTCCACGCAGGTTGGGGGATGCTTTGTATCCCTTGTCTGCATAATACTGCGAGGCGCACAGCGGAGCAAGGCCAATGGTCTTACCGCATAACGCTCATGAGCGGGTGGTCGATCGGAAGATGCCACCTGCGAAGTACAAGCAGCTAAGGAGTGGACACATATTGTGGATACGAATGGTTGCTGTATATTTGCAGTGTTATTTATGACGAATTCGAAATCAATAACTAATTAACGTAAGTAAGAAAGAACGATGAAGAAGTTTTTCGCATTCGCATTTGTAGCTGTAGCAGCTGCATTTGCTTCTTGTGCCGGTAACAACGAACAGAGCGCTGCGGATTCTGCTGCTGCTGCTGTAGATAGCGCAGTTGTAGAAGCTACTGCTGCTGTTGACAGTGCCGCTATGATGGTTGACAGCGCTGCTACTGCAGTTGTTGACTCTCTTAAGAAGTAAGCAGAACAGCACAAACACAGCTTGCCACGGGCGCGGTGCTACCCTTCGGGGTAGTATCGTGCCCGTGCGTCGTATCGAGGCTCTGAGG
>ERZ772974.1789-NODE-1789-length-13659-cov-99.766833_pt1 | contig 13659 bp, 13 predicted proteins | sample MGYA00580671_ERZ772974 | MGnify/ENA primary metagenome ERZ772974 (study PRJEB29015, sample SAMEA2738065) | human oral metagenome | biome: human oral; feature: human-associated habitat; material: saliva | place: China | collected 2218 ... | reverse complement strand
GTATGAATACTGAAAAAGGCGGAGTTACTCGCAAGCAGTGTTCGAACGGTTGTATTGGATGTGCAAAGTGTGAGAAGACATGTAAGTTCGATGCAATTCACGTTAATAATAACGTCGCAGCTGTAGATTACGAGAAGTGTAAAAACTGCGGAATGTGTATGGGCGTTTGTCCTACAGGATCGATCAACAGCTATAACGAGAGACACGCTAAGATGGCGATTAATGCTAAGAAGAAGGCAGAGGCTGAGAAGGCTGCTAAGGCAGCTGAAGCGAAGGCTAAGGCAGCAGCTCAGGCGTAAAGGTTCGTACAATCGAATATAGAGAGGGGCGCGACTAGCGATATGCTGGTCGCGTCTTTTTATGTGTTCATATGTGCGAGTGATGTAGGACGGATTTTGCGGACATTCAAAATAAAAAAGAATGTGGAGGTAACAGACAATGGCAAAATCATTATTTGAGGAACTGGGCGGCAAATACGAAAGGCAAGGGGATTATTTGATACCGTGCTTAACTGTACCCGCCGAAGAAGAACAGGCAATAGGCATCTGGGGGCAACGGCATTTAGATTATCTAAAACAGTACCGTAAAGTTACATACACCAATCTTCTTACAAGCGGCAGGCTAAACGCCTACCTTGCCGACATCAACAGACAGGCACAGGAACGCTTTGAAAGGCTCATAGAGGGTATGAAACAGGCACAGGGCATAACGGAACAGCTAAAGGCAGAAAACGCCTTAGAATGGACAGGATGCCTCAATAACATAAGGGCTTGTGCGAGGGAGATTGTGGAAAAGGAAATTATTTTTGCATAAACAGATGATTAGTGGCAGGGGGAAATCCTGCCGCTTTTTCTGCTTTAGTTTGTCAGCTTGACAAATAAAGGGTTAAGGAATATAATTAGATTCAGTATTATACAAGGAGTTAATAAATATGCGGCAAGGTATTCTTAAATAAACTGTCAATTTGATAGTGGGAACAAAAAGTAGCAGTCCCGTTTCACTTTTAATATGGGGCTTAGTTTTTTGTACCCAGTTTAAGAATACTTTTATCATGTAATTTTATATGCCCGAAAACATATAAGTGTTTTGGGGCTATTGGAGTTATTTACCCAGTGATAGGAGTATTTATCACTGGGTATTTTTATGCCCTTTTTTGGGTGTTGATAGGAGGAAAATCACATGAAAATAATTAACTTAGGCATTCTGGCTCACGTTGACGCAGGAAAGACAACATTAACGGAAAGTTTATTGTATACCAGTGGTGCAATTGCAGAACTAGGGAGCGTAGATGAAGGCACAACAAGGACAGATACAATGAATTTGGAGCGTCAAAGGGGAATCACTATCCAGACAGCAGTGACATCTTTTCAGTGGGAGGATGTAAAAGTCAACATTATAGATACGCCAGGCCATATGGATTTTTTGGCGGAAGTATACCGTTCTTTATCCGTATTAGACGGAGCAGTATTATTAGTTTCTGCAAAGGATGGCATACAGGCACAGACCCGTATACTGTTTCATGCACTACAGATAATGAAGATTCCGACAATTTTTTTCATCAATAAAATTGACCAAGAGGGGATTGATTTGCCAATGGTATATCGGGAAATGAAAGCAAAGCTTTCTTCGGAAATTATAGTGAAGCAAAAGGTTGGGCAGCATCCCCATATAAATGTAACGGACAATGACGATATGGAACAGTGGGATGCGGTAATTATGGGAAACGATGAACTATTAGAGAAATATATGTCAGGGAAACCGTTTAAAATGTCAGAACTGGAACAGGAAGAAAACAGGAGATTCCAAAACGGAACGTTATTTCCCGTTTATCACGGAAGCGCTAAAAACAATCTGGGGATTCGGCAGCTTATAGAAGTAATTGCCAGTAAATTTTATTCATCAACGCCTGAAGGTCAATCTGAACTATGCGGGCAGGTTTTTAAGATTGAATATTCAGAGAAAAGGCGGCGTTTTGTTTATGTGCGTATATATAGCGGAACATTGCATTTGAGGGATGTTATTAGAATATCTGAAAAAGAGAAAATAAAAATCACAGAGATGTGTGTTCCGACAAACGGTGAATTATATTCATCCGATACAGCCTGCTCTGGTGATATTGTAATTTTACCAAATGATGTTTTGCAGCTAAACAGTATTTTGGGGAACGAAATACTGTTGCCGCAGAGAAAATTTATTGAAAATCCTCTCCCTATGCTCCAAACAACGATTGCAGTAAAGAAATCTGAACAGCGGGAAATATTGCTTGGGGCACTTACAGAAATTTCAGATGGCGACCCTCTTTTAAAATATTATGTGGATACTACAACGCATGAGATTATACTTTCTTTTTTGGGGAATGTGCAGATGGAAGTCATTTGTGCCATCCTTGAGGAAAAATATCATGTGGAGGCAGAAATAAAAGAGCCTACTGTTATATATATGGAAAGACCGCTTAGAAAAGCAGAATATACCATCCACATAGAAGTCCCGCCAAATCCTTTCTGGGCTTCTGTCGGGTTGTCCATAGAGCCGCTCCCTATTGGAAGCGGAGTGCAGTATGAAAGCAGAGTTTCACTTGGATATTTAAATCAATCGTTCCAAAATGCGGTTATGGAGGGGGTTCTTTATGGCTGCGAGCAGGGGCTGTATGGATGGAAAGTGACAGACTGTAAAATCTGTTTTGAATATGGATTGTATTATAGTCCTGTAAGTACCCCCGCAGACTTTCGGCTGCTTTCCCCTATCGTATTGGAGCAGGCTTTAAAAAAAGCAGGGACAGAACTATTAGAGCCATATCTCCACTTTGAAATTTATGCACCGCAGGAATATCTCTCACGGGCGTATCATGATGCTCCAAGGTATTGTGCAGATATTGTAAGTACTCAGATAAAGAATGACGAGGTCATTCTGAAAGGAGAAATCCCTGCTAGATGTATTCAAGAATACAGGAACGATTTAACTTATTTCACAAATGGGCAGGGAGTCTGCTTGACAGAGTTAAAAGGATACCAGCCAGCTATTGGTAAATTTATTTGCCAACCCCGCCGCCCGAATAGCCGTATAGATAAGGTTCGGCATATGTTCCACAAGTTAGCTTAACAGCTTGCAAAAGTCATATAAAATGAGATTTGAAAGGATTAGAGACTAATTATGATGAAATGCGAATGGATATTGTGTCCTGTTTGTGGGAGCAAAACCCGTAATAAAATTAGGAAGGACACTGTTTTGGAGAATTATCCCCTTTATTGTCCAAAATGCAGACAAGAAAGATTGATTAAAGTTGACAACTTGAAGATAACTGTCATCAAAGAGCCAGACGCTTAAGACGCAGAGCCGATGAAATTGTGGAACAATTCACGAATCATCGGCTCTTTTTGTTTCGTATTTGAAAGAACAAACTCACCAAATAAAAAAAACGATATTCGGGTGGGTTATTTTGTTATACCCTAAATTACCCTCTGAATTTGTTTTTAAATTTGGAGGGATTTTTTTATGTCCTTTTTTCGGGCAGTTATCTATCTGCTCATACGAAGCAAAATTTATCAATACATAGCATATCAGAGAACGGCAGGAAACCAGTTAAAAAAATTTCTGCCAGTGCAACGGTACTTCTCACCTTGAAAGTAGAAGTACAATCTCCATACAATAGAATTACTATTTCCTATAACCGTAAAGGTCACAGAGCCTTTGCGGTTTTTCTTTTGTCGATTTTTGTTGGAAAGTGCCGTAGGGCTGTTTCTGATATGCGGTGTCGTTCTCCGCCTCTCCATCTGGATTTTTTACATTTCAAAAATTCAGATGGGAGGTATTTATGGTGAAATATGCACCAAGAAAGGTATATATCAGAGAAAGTGGCGGCTATGTGGAATTATCCTACACGGAGTTCTGCCGTTGCAGGGAATCCGACCAGACCTATATGGACAAGCTGTTTATCCCCATTCAAGGCTGTCTGCTTGAAGTCGTGAGGGAGCAATACACAGACTTCTACCGTGACAAGGAACGGTGGCGTTATCTGCAAAAATTAGATACAAAGAATAGACTGCTATCTCTCGACGGATTTACGGACAGCGAGGGGAATCCTCTGGACTTTATCACTGATGAAGCGGTGGACATTGCAGAAACCGTTGTCAATGCGGTCATGGTGGACAGGCTGAAAGCCGCCCTGCCTTTGCTGTCGGATAGTGAACAGGAGCTGATACAGGCAATCTTTTTTGACGGACTTTCCGAGCGTGAAGTCGGGGCGAGGTTGGGCATAACCCAGAGCGTTGTAAACAAACGCAAAGCCAGAATCCTAATAAAACTAAGAAAGATAATAGAAAATTAAAATTTAAGGCGTTCAGCCCCCTTGTTTTTTCCTTTGGGAAGATGAGGGGGCTTTTCTCTGCCCTCTCAATCAATTCTGATTGGAGGAAGTAAGAATGGCATACAACCACGGACGGGAGGACAGGAAATGGCGTATCTGGAAAGAAGCGGAGGAAAAGCTGCTGCGTGAGTGCGGCGTTGATGAAGCGACCATTGAGCAGATACGCATGGCGGACAGGGCAGACTTCAATTCCAACAGGCGGTTTTACCGATGGACGAATGACGTTGCGGAATATCTTGAGGACATGGCAGGCAGGGAGCGGCAGGCGGAAGTGGGTACGGTTGCGGAGTTACTGGAAGAGATTGAGAGCGAAAATCTCTATCAAGTATTAGTCACGGTGGACGGGCGTACCTTGAAAATCGTCCTGCTGAAAATGCAGGGGTATTCCACAAAGGAGATTGCCCCGCTTGTGCATTTGACGACTGGTGCCATCTATGCGAGGTTAGACCATCTGCGGAAGAAGCTGCGGAAAATTTTATAGCTTCTAAAACAGCCTGCCATCCTGCGGGCTACTGGGTGAGGGATGGAAATCCCCTCACTCATTTTTTGCAGGAGGACAACAGGATGGCATACAGGGTTAAGGCATACACGCTTCGGGAGGAATCCACGGAAAGCGGCACAAGGTATTTTATCAGCTTTAAGGACGGGCAGGGCAAATCCCACGAGTTGGAAGTGTCGGAACAGTTCTTTATGGAGTTTCGGCAGATGGAGCGCAGGAACAGGAATCTTTTCTAATGGGACGAGCGGCACAGGGAGTTTAACGAGGTATGGGACGAAACCCTTTACAGACGGGCGTTGCGTGTGCCTAAGAGCCTTGATGAACGCATGGTTGAGGAAGAACGGAATGAAACGCTCTATAAGGCGGTTGGGAGCCTTCCAGAGATACAAAGGCGGCGTTTCCTGCTCTACTACGAGTATGAGTTCAATTTTTACCAAATCGCCGCTATGGAGCATTGCACCGCTTCGGCAATACAGAAATCTGTTGCGATTGCAAAGGAGAAAGTAAAGGCGGAAATTGAAGAAATATCTCCAACCGTGACCGACACCGCCCGAAAAAGAAATCTGTTTTTTATTTGTGTGGGATTGGCGGCATTACATACTCTCACTTTTTTCCGTGGGAGTAAATCTATTTTTAAGGAGGTCAACGCCTATGTGCAACGAAAACAAAGACACCGCCCGAAAGGAGGAAAGCCATGCAGAAGTTACAGACAGTCAACGCCGAAACGCTCCTTTATGAACCGCTTGAGAAACCATCCTTTGTGGTGGACAGCCTTATCCCGACAGGCTTATCGCTGTTCTGCGGCTCACAGAAGATAGGCAAAAGCTGGCTCATGCTGAAGCTATGCTTATGCGTGTCGCAGGGAATCCCTTTATGGGATATGCCGACAATGGAGGGCGATGTGCTTTACCTCTGCCTTGAGGACACGTTCTGCCGCATACAGGACAGGTTATTTCGTTTGACGGACGAAGCAAGCGGGCGGCTCCACTTTGCCGTGGCAAGCTGCAAGCTGTCAGACGGTCTTATCGTGCAGCTTGAAGATTATCTGAAAGATTACCCAGACAGCAGGCTCATTGTCATTGATACCTTGCAGAAAGTCCGTACAGCTTCAAAAGACAATGCCTATGCAAGCGACTATGGGGACATCTCCCTCATCAAAGACTTTGCCGACAGGCACTCTCTGGCGGTCATTGTCGTACACCACATCCGAAAGCAGAATGACAGCGACGTGTTCAACAAGGTGTCTGGGACGACAGGATTAACGGGGAGTGCGGACGCTACCTTTGTTCTGGAAAAGGAGAAACGTGCGTCTGACACCGCCAAGCTGTATGTGACGGGCAGGGACACGCCTTATCAGGAATACACGCTGCGTTTCCGTGATTGCCGTTGGGAGCTTGTGGAGCGGAAAACGCAGGAGCAGCTTGCGAAAGAAACGATACCAGATGTCCTTTTTCGGTTGGTGGATTTTATGAGGGATAAGGAAGAATGGATAGGCACGGCAACGGAACTGTTAGCCGCTATGGGGGAAACGGAAACCATACCCACGGTGATTACGAAATGGCTGAATGAATACCGCACCACATTTTTAAGCGAGAACCGTATCTGCTACCAGTACAGCCGCAGGAAAGACGGCAGGCGGATTGCCCTTGCAAGGAGGGCGGGTGACAGCGGTGATGGTGGTGACAGCGATATTAGGATACCCCCCTGTTACTGTCATTGACGCTTAAAGCCATGTAAAGCTGGCGGCTCTGCCCTGCGGGTGACAGCAGTGACGGTGGTGACAGTGATTTTAGGATACCCTGCCGCTGTCATCCCTACGGGAGAACACCCCGTAAACGCAAAATGCAGGCGTGAGATTTACTCGCCCTTTTCGGTCGTGTAAAACCACCCCTGCGGTCAGAAAAATCATTCCGATTTTTCCGACTGCGTTTACAGGGTGTAACACACTACACTTTGCCCTGCAAAGTCGTGTGCCAGACGTTCCCTCTGGACTCCCTTAAGGCAGGGCTGTGCCCTGCTATCCTACGCCTTACGGCTTCGGATAAAAGAATGGCGGCATGACGGTGACGGCTCTTGCGAGGGGGGTATCCCAAAAACACCGTCATCATCGACATGACCGTCATGCAGGGGGTGAGGGTGACAGTTGCGGCAGTCGGCAGGGGGTATCCCAAAACTGCTGTCACCACCGTCACCGCTGTCACCCCAAAGGACGGTCACCCGCCGAAAGAAAGGAGGAATCCGCCTATGCCTTATGCAATCCTGCGTTTCCAGAAACGAAAAGCGGGCGGCGTTGCGGCTTGTGAACGCCACAACGAGCGGAAGAAAGAAGCCTACAAAAGCAACCCAGATATAGATATGGAACGCTCTAAAAACAATTACCATCTCATAGCACCACCAAAGTACACCTACAAGAAAGAGATTAACCGCATGGTAGCCGAAGCGGGGTGCAGGACAAGGAAAGACAGCGTGATGATGGTGGAAACGCTCATCACAGCTTCACCAGAATTTATGAACCAGTTACCGCCCGAAGAACAAAAAGCGTATTTCCAGACGGCTCTTGACTTCATTTCGGAGCGTGTTGGAAAGCAGAATATCCTCTCCGCTGTCGTCCATATGGACGAGAGAACGCCCCATATGCACCTCTGCTTTGTGCCGATTACGCCAGACAATAAGCTGTCAGCGAAAGCTATCTTAGGCAACCAGAAATCATTATCCGAGTGGCAGACCGCCTACCATGAGCGGATGTCCTCACGGTGGAATCAGCTTGAACGGGGGCAGTCCTCAATGGAAACCAAGCGGAAACACGTCCCCACATGGCTCTATAAATTAGGCGGCAGGCTTGATAAACAGTATGAAGAAATCGTGTCTGCCCTATCCGACATCAACGCCTTTAACGCAGGGAAGAAAAGGGATAAAGCGTTAGATTTACTCTCTGCATGGCTGCCAGACGTGGAGAAATTCTCTAAGGAAATCGGGAAACAGCAGGCGTATATCGACAGTTTGAAAGAGAGAATTGGGCAGGAATCAGACTATGCGGGGCGTATGCGTGATGAAAAGTACGAGCAGGAACTAAAGGTGCAGAAAGCGAATCAGAAGATATTTGAATTGCAGAGAACCAACGAGCAGATGGGGCGGCTGCTGTCAAAAATACCGCCCGAAGTGTTGGAAGAATTGCAGAAAAATCATAGAAGCAGAGCGAAAGAAAGGTAGATATGTGAATGAAGAAACAGGATTTTAAGGTGTTAAAGACCAAAGACTTGTACCCGTTCCCCGACAATCCGTTTCATGTGGCAGAAGATGAAACACTGTCAGAGTTAGCGGAAAGCATCAAGGAATTTGGCATTGTCACGCCGATAATCACACGCCCGAAAGAGGACGGGGACGGTTATGAAGTGATTGCAGGACAGCGGCGTGTCCGTGCTTCTGAACTTGCAGGGATAAATACCGTGCCTGCGTTTGTCCTGCCCTTAGACCGTGACCGAGCCATCATCACCCTTGTAGACAGCAATTTGCAGCGTGAGAATATCCTGCCATCGGAGCGGGCGTTTGCTTACAAGATGAAATCCGAAGCCATGAAGCGGCAGGGTTTCCGCACAGACTTAACCTCGTCACAAGTTGTGACGAAGTTGCGGACGGACGACAAGGTGGCACAGGGCTTCGGCGTGGGCAGGATGACCGTGCAGCGTTTTATCCGCCTGACGGAACTGATACCGCCGATTTTGCAGATGGTGGACGAGGGGAAAATCGCCCTCACGCCTGCGGTGGAACTGTCCTTCTTGAAGAAAGACGAGCAGGAAAACCTCTTTGCCACGATGGAGAGCGAAGAAGCAACGCCCTCACTCTCACAGGCACAGCGGATGAAACAGTTAAGCCAGAGCGGGCGGCTTGACATGGATACGATATTTGCGATTATGACGGAGGAAAAGGGCAACCAGAAAGAAACCTTGAAAATCAACACAAGCAAGCTGAAAAAATACTTTCCGAAGAACACAACGTCGAAGCAGATGGAGGAAACCATCATCAAACTTTTGGAGCGTGAGTTGCAGAGGAAACGCAACCGTGACAGCCGCTAATCTTCTTTTTTCGGGAAGTAAATACAGAGAGTTGAGGTATGGAGAATGAGAGAAATCCAGTATGAAATCGTAAAGGAAATCGCAGTATTGTCTACGGGCGACAGTGGCTACACAAAGGAAATCAATCTCATTTCATGGAATGGGAAAGAGCCGAAGTATGACATCCGCAGCTTTTCCCCGAACCGTGAAAAGTGCGGCAAGGGAATCACGCTGAACGCTGATGAAGCGGCGGCACTCCTTAAAGCATTACAGAAAGAATTAAACAGCGAGGATTAATGGTATCTGATTGGCAGGGCGGGGACATTTCCAAACTCTTCCCTGCCCTGTCTGGAAAGGAAGATTTAAGTATGGGCGAGGATAAGAAAGCAGATAAAAAGAGAAAGCGTATCGTGCCAAAAGCACCAGTGCAGATGATAATCAGCCGTGAATATGTCGGCACACAGACCGTTACAGAAGCGTTTGTCCCGATTATCTCCGAGGATATTCGGAAGAAGATTGCCGAGGGCGACACCTTCGACAATGAGGGGCTGTCCGCTTAGAATGTACGCAATGGGACATGAAAACAGATAGGACAGATACGGAGGTTTTACAGTATGGCAGGAATCAAAGAAGAAAAGAAAATCTATTTAGTCGGCATTTATTGCCGCTTATCTAAAGACGATGGTACGGATAACGAGAGTGCGAGCATTGCGACACAGAAATCCATCCTCACGGATTATGTGAAAAAGCAGGGATGGCACATAGCAAAAACGTATGTGGACGATGGTTATTCTGGTACAAATTTCCAAAGACCAAGTTTCCAGAATATGATAAAAGACATTGAAAGCGGTCTGATAAACTGCGTGATTACGAAAGATTTATCCCGTCTGGGGAGAAACTATCTTGATTGTGGGTTATATCTGGAAGTTTTCTTCCCAGAGCATAACGTGAGGTATATAGCGGTCAATGACGGCGTAGATACCTTGAATAAATCTGCTATGGACATCACGCCTTTCCGCAACATTTTAAACGAAATGTATGCCGCTGACATATCTGTTAAGATAAAATCGGCATATCGGGCGAGGTTTCAACAGGGGAAATTCATGGGAACTACCGCCCCTTATGGCTATATCAAAGACCCTGCCGACCACAACCATCTGCTGATAGATGATAAAGTGGCACATGTTGTAAAAGAGATATTCGACCTTGCATTAAAAGGGAATGGAGTTGCCAAAATTTGCAGACATCTTAATAAACAGCATATCCTACGCCCTGCCGCTTATGCGGCGGAGCGTGGCGAAACAGGCTTTGAACGTCATTTTGAGGGGAACGAGGACAAACGCTATATTTGGAGTGGGAACAGCGTGAGGAGCATTTTAAGAAGCCCGATATATGCGGGAAATCTTGTAGGCTACAAACGGATTGCCGCCAATATGAAAAGCAAGAAACGCCCCTCTAAGCTGCCCGAAGAATGGGAAGTGATACCCAATACCCATGAGGGAATAGTCACGCAGGAGGAATTTGATATTGTCCAACAGCTTATTACAAGTCGTAGGCTTCCACAGAACAAGGGAGGATTTGTAAATATTTTTGCAGGCGTTATCAAGTGTGTGGACTGCGGATGTGCTCTGCGGGCAATGAACGTACACAGGAGGAAACGCCCAGAGATTATCGACTGTGTACAGTATTCATGTAATAATTATGCAAGAAACGGAAGAAGCGAGTGTAGTGCCCACAATATAGAAGCAAGGGATTTATTCAATGCCGTTCTTGCCGACATCAACTGTTTTGCGGATATGGCAGTGAATGATGAAAAGGCGGTCAGGGCCATAGAAAAGCGGCTCACGGAAACAGACCAGAGCAGGGCGAAAGCATTAGAGAAAGAACGTAAGAAGCTGAACAAACGCCTTGCGGAACTGGACAGGCTGTTTTCCTCTCTCTACGAGGATAAGGTCATGGAGCGTATTACCGAGCGGAATTTTGAGATGATGTCGGGGAAATACCAGAAAGAGCAGCTTGAAATTGAAGCAAGGCTGAAAGAGGTGACGGAAACTCTTAATGAAAGCTACGAGAAATCACGGGGAATCCGTGACTTCCTCGCCCTTATCCGAAATTATCAAGGCTTAAAAGAACTGGATGCAACAGTTATAAACGCACTCATAGACAAGATACTTGTTTCGGAGCGTGAGAAGATGGCAGACGGAACAGTGAAGCAGGAAATCAAGATTTACTATAAATTCATCGGCTTTGTCGATGAATTACATATCATACCTACAAAACGGTGGGCAGCAATGCCCGCTAAAAATTGTACGGTGTGCGGCGTTGAATATGTCCCGGGCTCTGGTGCATCAAGGTATTGTCCTGCTTGTGCCAAGAAGATACGGAGGGAGAAATCAAACGAGAGCAAACGCAGGAGCAGAGAACAGAAAAGGATAGCATGTATGAACTGTCCGCAAAAAATGACCGACTGATGTGGAATAGGAAGAAATCAACACATATCTCCATAATGTGAACCATGGAAAAACTTATTTAGCATACACTTACTTCAGTTAAGCCCCTACTGAACAACATATATATAATGCATAATATGCATAAGCTAAATTAGCGAAAAGCAATTATCGAACATTTAAAAAGAGCAAAGAAATTATGGAAAGGATGTGGACGTAATGCGTAAGACTGCAATAAAGAACAAGCTAGCAACTGTTCTTATAGCTTTGATGATAGCTGTAGCAGCATTGAGTGGGTGGTCTTCATTAGCTGGACAAGTATCGGCAGCTGATAGCTCAGTTAAACTCACTTATGTGAGTCCGTCTAAGATATATAGCGATTCAAGTAAATCAAAGAGCAAGACGGAGAAATCATCTAAGAAAACAACAAAATCTAAGAACAAGGGTAAATCGGAGTCAAAGAGTGACTCTTCAAATGGAGCACCTGGACAGCCGCCTTCAGACGGACAGGGTGGTGGACAGCCACCCTCAGACAATCAAGGCGGAGGACAGCCACCTTCAAATAATCAGGGTGGCACACAAGGGCAGCCACCAGCAGGTGGAGGTGGCGGAGCGAATACTCAGAGTTACGACTACAGTGGAACTAACAAAGGCAAGTTAACTGCTAGTAAGAAGAGCGTTAATGCTACTAACAAAACTATCAATTCTAACGTAGCAGATGTAAACGCACTCCTCGCAAAGAGTGGTGGAACACTAACTGTTAAGAACTCTAAGGTTACAAAGTCTGGCGATGATACTAACGGAGATAACGTGAACTTCTACGGAATCAACTCCTCTGCCCTAGCAGTAGGAAAGGGTTCTAAGCTATTCATATCAAAGACTTCGATCGAGTCAACTAGTGAAGGTAGCAACGGCATATTCGCAACAGATAATGGAACAGTATACGCTAATGATGTAAAAATTACGACCAAAAAAGGTGGAAACTCGCGTGGTCTCGATGCAACTTATGGCGGAGTAATCTATGCAAATAAGATGAACATTAGCACAGAAGGAGATCACAGTGCAGCGATTGCCACTGATCGTGGTGGTGGATACATATCTGTGACAAATAGTTCATTAAAGACAGCAGGCTCTGGGTCACCTCTTGCTTATTCGACAGGAGATATAGAGCTAGATGCTGTAAAAGGAACAGCTACAGGTAGTCAGATTGCTGGAATCGAAGGTAAGAACAGAATTCTGGTTTACAATTCAAAATTAACCAGTACTAATGATGCAATCTCAGGAAGCGATCCTATCAAGAACGGAGTTATCATCTATCAGTCAACGTCTGGAGATGCTGAAACTGCAAGTTCACAAATAGGAGATTTCGAAGCTGTAGATTCCACCCTAAAGACGATAATTTCAAGCGGCGCTATGTTCTATGTAACTAATACTAATGCTAAGGTCGTACTTCAGAACACTAAGCTAGATTTTGACAGCTCAAAAGTAAATCTTATCAATGCTAGCGGAAACAACTCTAACAGTTGGGGAAGCCAGGGTAGTAACGGTGGAAAGGTAACATTTACAGGAATAAATCAGACGCTGAAGGGAAATATTACGGTTGATACCATCAGTAATGTAAACCTTTACCTTACAAAGAAGACTACATGGACTGGTACTGCAACAATCGAAACTAATTCCACAGGAAGCACATCTAAGTCACCACTGACAGTGAATGTAGATAAGTCTTCGAAGTGGGTTGTAACTAAGAACACCACTGTATCTAACTTAAATGTAGAAAAAGGTGGCAAGGTAGTTGATTCCAGCGGCAAGACTGTTACAATTAAGGTCAATGGGAAGACGAAGGTTAAGGGAAACAGTGAAGTAGTAGTTACAGTAACTGGCAAATACTCAGACACTATAAAGAAAAGCTCTAGGTCTTCGCTAAGTACCAAAGTTCTCTCCAGAGAAGCTTTCGATAAGAAGTACAATACAAAGACAAAATTTGGAACTAATAAGTTGCACTAAAACAGTCTAATTCAATAAGTGAACTTAATCACGGCAGAAATGCCTGCCAAACAGGTTTAAATAATACTGTACTGCGAGAGGGGTGCCGAAAGGCGCTCCTCTCGCTTATATGTGTAGAGAATAGAACGGATTCAGTTGTATTGCGATACAAAATAAAGGTTTTAAATTGTTGTGTAAAACAATAAAATAAAAAAATATTTATGTGTTGACACAAATAAATCTCTTTGCTAATATATTTTTATGATGTACTTATAAAAGTACATCGCGCTAGGAATCATAAAGACTAGCAGT
>ERZ772974.1787-NODE-1787-length-13666-cov-7.685989_pt1 | contig 13666 bp, 7 predicted proteins | sample MGYA00580671_ERZ772974 | MGnify/ENA primary metagenome ERZ772974 (study PRJEB29015, sample SAMEA2738065) | human oral metagenome | biome: human oral; feature: human-associated habitat; material: saliva | place: China | collected 2218 ... | reverse complement strand
GAGAAGGGCGTTTCGTCCTATTCAAGAGAGCCTTTCCTTGCATCAAAGAAACGCCCCCTTCATCTGCAAACAATAGTTTTCACGCCCCTCTCCATTCGGAGAGGGGACGGGGGAGAGGCTTTTCTTCTATACAGTTTATTCGTTCATATAGCGTTGAACACGTGCATACATCAATTCGTATTGCGACTTGAGTGTACTGTTACTCGTGGTCTTGATACGCTCAGCAAGGAGTGTTTTCAACTTCTGCGCATAGTGGAACACATACTCAGCAGTGCGGTCGATGGTCTCTGTCCACATTGTTTCTGGATCGCCATAACCCGTTCCGAAACCGAGGAAGGACACGTCTTCTTTGTCGTTGCGAAGGCTGCGCACCCTACCCATCTGCTTCACTTCCATAACGTTCGACCTGAGTCGTTCCACGTATAAACGCTCCATGGCAATATCGTCATCATCGAGTGACTCGTCACCTGCGATTGTCTTTCTCCATACGTTGTTATAGACATCCTCGTTATATTCCAAGGGCGAATAGGATGTGGAATCGGCATAGTAACTGAGTGCCAAACGTGCTGTTGCGGACATAGCCATCTCTTGTATGCCACTTGCCAACATCTTATAAGGGTGCGAATTAACCTGTGGCAATCTATCTTCAAGACTTGTTATCCCTCGTTTACCGAACTTTCGAGCCTCCTCCAAGAGCCACATTGCTGCTGCACGTTGGCGTTCCTTTGATACGACTTCATAGCGTGGAAGCCCTGAAGACTCGGTCGTTTGATAGAGTTTGATACCGCCTATCAAGGCATAAACATTGCGTGAGTAACCATAAGCCTGGGACACTATTTGACGATAGAGTTTCGCCTTTCTAGCCCCGTCCTCACCATCTGGTATCCACTCATCAAAGTGCTGGAGGATGTATTCAAGGTTCTTCAAACCATAGGTACTCGACTTGATTGCATCGCTACCAAGGTCCTCCTCGATTGCAGTAGGGTCATAACGATAACGCGACTGTTGCAATCCATAACGATACATAGGGTCGGTTTCGTGTCGAGCCACAAGTTCCTGCAAAGGCTTAATATCGTCGCGAAAGCCTTTAGAGTTAGGGAATACACGATAACCCCACTCTATGGCATACTTGTCATAGACGCCGAGAAGAGGTGGCGTAAGCGATACGCCCTTATCAGAAGGCTGTGCAACGTAATTGAAACGGGCATAGTCCATGATAGAGGCTGTGGTGCCGTACTTATGAGTGAAGTCCACCGAACGTAACGAATCAGTAGGTATAGCAGCTGAAGCAGCCATATTGTGCATTAATCCGAGTGTATGACCAACCTCGTGACCAACGATATATTCGAGTGAAGCCTCTAGTATGCTATCTGGCATATTAAGCGTTCGAGCAGCGGGATCGAGCTGTGCTGTCTGGATAAAACGCCAACTATTAATGACGTTGACCACGTCGTTATAAACCAAGACAGTGGCTGTGATGATTTCACCCGTGCGTGGATCAATCCATGACGGACCCATTGCATTCTCTGTGGCAGTAGGCAAGTAACGTATGCAAGAGTACTTGAAATTATCTGGATCAAAGCTCGGGTCATCCGTTGGGAAGTCCCTTACCTGCATGACATTCTTAAATCCTATGCGTTCAAAAGCAGCGTTCCAACGCAGAACGGAGTTCCTAATTGCCTTCTTCCAAAGCGGTGGGAAGTTGTTGTCGATATAGTAAACAATCGGCTTCTTAGGCTCTGAGAGCTTCCCTGCAAAGTATGCGGCAGGGTCCTTCGGCTCTACTCGCCACCTATTAATAAAGCTCGCATGCTCTATGAGTCCATCGTTAACTATTGCCTTAGGAGTTAAGAAGTAACCTAGTCGGACATCGCTAAGTCGAGGCGTCATCTTATCCTCTGGCAATAGAGCTAATGTAAATTCAACACCGATGGATACCGGTTGATTGCTGATTGCCACACTACCACTATTGCCCGTCATGTTGGCTACGTAGTTACGTTCCATCTTAATACATGCGTTGGACTCAAAGGACTTTAAGGCAGTAACCTTTATCCATTCGGGTTTCAATTCGGCATCCACTCTGTAAGGACCGGCTATCTTGGCGATAACGGGGAAATACTTACTTTCGCGCAAGAAGAACGATGAGGCATCGAAGACGATACCACCTGTTTTCTTGTTACGAGCCTTGATTGGGAAGGAATAGAGGTCGAGGTTACGATAGTTAGTAGCCTCAGCTTCCTTTGCCATTGGCGTTGGTAAGGCATCAAGCAACTCTGAATTGACAGCCTGCATGACGATAGAACTATCCTTCTGAACGAATCGGATATGAGAAACAGAACCTGCTCGTGTACCTAATTCGGCATATTGCGGACTAGATACTGACGAGATGGTTGCCCCTAGCAACATATCACGATTGAGGGAAGAAGGGGGAAGTTCGACGTAAAGTTTCTCTTCCGTTCGATAGAGAGAGACGAAAGGACCTCGGGCAGAGTCGGTCTTCTGTTCTGTAAGGAGTCGCTCATAAGCATCTTTCTTCACCACAGTTGTGGTTGTCTTAGTATCTTTCTTCTTCTTTTTAAAGAGTGGGAAAGCCTGCGCCGAGAGTGAGATACTTAGCAAGCCAACCGCTAGTAAGCTGATGGCAGCCGTTCTCTTATATGGAATGAATAGTTTTCTCATTTCTTAACCTCCATTGTCTTGTTCACTTTGAAGAGCAACATCTCATAGTGGGTGCGTGCTTCTAAGGGCAAGTTAGCCTTTAAGCACTTCTCCAAAGCTGGTTTTAACTTAGCCAGACAATTATAGAAATAAAGCTCAGAGTTGTCTGCTACAGTGATATCCACTGTTGGGGCGAGATTCTGTGAAGGGTCTCCAAAACCTGGTGTAGCGCCCATGTCGTCATCTCTCAACGCCGAACGACTGCCTGAGCCACCCTCAGAACCACCATTACCAGTGGCTTTTGAGACTACATTCTGCGCATAATTCATGAATGTGCGTTGCAGAACTCGCTCGCTCTGAGAGGGTGCGCGCATTTGAGCAACGCTCTTGAAGATACCATCATAGAGGTCATCAAAGTACTCCTTCTGCGTGTAGCTGTTTGGATTCAAGTAAGCGGTAACAGCCACACGAAGCCTAGCTGCAAGCAAGTCATAGCCTAGGAACTCCAAAGACTGGTCATAGTAGCTAACAGATAAGAACCCTTTGCGCTCGTAGTTGCGGTTAGCATACTTGGTGAAGTTGGTTGCCTGTTGTAGACACCACAGCATGGAGCGACGCTGAAGATCCTTAGGTACGACCTGATACTGCGCTATTCCACTTGAAACCTTCATGTTGTTAAGGTACATACCACCCACGTTACTAAGCACATGTTTGAATACTTCGTATCGATTCTGTGATATCTGGAGATAGAGCTGATCCTTGATTCGCGTGTCCTCATCGTTCTTTATCCACTTAGAGAGGTTCGATTCAACGATAGAGTAGTTCTTGTTGGCAAGGTTGGCAGTCTCAATCATGTCATTGCCGAGCGCACCTTGCTGCACACGTGGGTCCCACTTGCCATTGCGTTCAGCGTAGAAACGATAGCGAGGATTCTGTACCTTCTTGTCGACGAAAGCCTCGAGTGTCTTTGTCTCATCGTTGATAGAGACAGTAGAAGGGTCGAAGTAACGATAGTTCCAATCAATGGTGAAATAGTCATACATGCCCAAATCGGTTTGAGCAAGGCGTACACCATGGTCTGTGGGTTGTGCCACATAATTATAATCGACGTCATCCATAACCGATGGCGTTAGTCCCATGGTTGTGGTGAAACGTGCATTACGCAAAGAGTCAGTAGGGTAAGTAGATGACGCACCAGGGTTAGCTTGCAATCCCAACATACTTCCCATCTCTCTCATCACAAGTAGCTTCAACCCTTCAGCAAACTGAGCTGCATTCAAGCGGTTGCCTCTCACAGATGGATCAACGGCTCCTGTCTCAACTAAACGACGCTTATGCAGAGAGCGTTCAACGTCAGAATAGATAAACATTGACGCACTCATGATCTCTCCAGTATTAGGGTTTACATACTTGTCACTCGATGGTTCGGATGAAGAACCACTAGGGATATATCTGATACAAGAGTACTGCACGTTGTCTGGGTCGAAGTCTTCTTGATCCTTAGGGAAGTCTACCACCTCTATTGCATTTCGATATCCAATCTTCTCAAAAGCCTTGTTCCACGCAAGGACACCCTCTCTGATAGGTTTCTTCCAAGCCTCTGGAAAGGTGTTATCAAGATAGAAGCGGATAGGCTGAACAGGCTCACTTAGTTTGCCTTTAGCGTATGCCTTCTTATCACGTGGCACAAGATTCCAACGGTGAGAATAGTAGATTTTCTTGGTTCCTGCCCCTTCCACGGGTATTCCTAATCGAGCAGAATAATCAACGCCAATGCGTGAGTCCATAATACGAGGACGCATAGCTGACTCGGGAACAAGGGCTAGGCTATAGCTTACACCTACTGTTGTTGGACGCTCACCACCTACCGGCATAGACATTAAAGAGGTGGAAACGCCATAGGAGAAGTCGTTATTAATGGACAAGTTAGTATCAAAGCTCTTTATACCTCTTATAAAAGAAAGCTCTGACTTAGGCGTTGCCTTGATAGAATACTTACCATTACGTGTTGGCATAACAGGCAGTAGGTTGGTTGGTTTCCCTAGTAAGGAGGTAACGTCGAAGACTACTGCTGTACTGTCATTGTTATATGCCATGATGTTAAAACCCTGCCAGATACCATCGCGATAGTTGAGTGCTAGGGCGCTAGAAAGCTCTGGTGAGGAGGCATTCGACTGAAAGAGAACATTGTTCGGGGTCTTCATTACCACCGAGCTATCCTGTATGTCGAAATAAAAGAGTACTGGGTTAGCACTCGTCGAACCGACTGTCACCGTTGTAGGGTCAGTCGTTGACGTGATCGTGCCACCTAATATCATCTGCTTCTTAAGCAGTGTTCGCGGTAATTCAAAGTAGATTTTGTTGTCTTGCTTGTAGACAGTGATGAACTTACTACGTGCTGTCTCGGTCTTCTTGTCCTTAAAGAGTCGATCGTACTTCGTCTCCTTTTTGGCTTTAGAAGAGTCCTTCGACTTATTGTCATCAGCCTTAACTATAGTACCATGCAATACTAGGAGGAACGCAAAAGTCCCTCCCAGTAATGGTTTCCAATGTGAGATATTCATTATCATTAATGTTTATTTGTTTCTGTATAGTGCCTTCACAATCCTCTTAGTGATATGCTGTTTCGACCAACGTAGGCTATTTGTCTGTGCGTCATAACAATAAAGACTACCCTGCATAGTGCTTGATGGGTCGTTAGTTGCTATATATATAAGGTTGTCATCATCGGAGAATACCATGTCAACTATCGTCTCCGTGCTATTGCCAACACTAATGAGTGGAGTTGTAGGGAAGGTTCCGTTCGCTAGGACGTTATGTGCATATACAGCGTTACCCTTCGTGTAGTAAACGATGTTCTTACTACGTGCTGAACGCACAACAGAGCCATTTTCAATTCCTGTTGACGCTGGCATAGCTATACGATACAGTACATTTGCAGCAATGCGCTTGGTTGCGTCAGACGAATAATAGCCTGGGTTGATATAGTTGAAATAGAATGTTCCCGTGCTCTTCTGGCATGTGATGAGGGCGAGATGGCGCTGCCTATTAATGCTAGCCATACCTACCAAGGTGTCACCAGAGAATGTTCCCTTGAGGATCTCGGCTGGTATTGAGGTGTTCTCAATCGCCATTGTGAGAAGAGCACCATGTGAATTGTCGAAGTAAGCATCGCCATGTGCATAGAACAAGTCCTCTCTCCACCATGGAGTCATGTAATTGGCAAGTGTGACGTTACCACTGACAGCACCATTGAAACGTGATGTCTGTGTTCGAAGATTGGTTGAATTCACATCAAGAGAATAGAGGTTATGATCTGTAATAGCCATCACCTTGGGTCGACTATCATCCGAACTTGCCACTAATTGATTGACCTTCTCACCAACAGAAGTATTGAAGATTGATATCATCTCATAGCCATCTAGCTGATAAATCTTCGATGGGTTACCTGCAGCAAGGAACAAGATGTTAGCCTTCTGACTATCGAATGTCCTACTGAAAGCCATTGAGCGTGGCGCACCAAAGCTGACATTAGGGTTGTTATCAGCCAATACATCCAACTTGAAGGACTTCTTTACATCCTCAGTTGGGACGTATGACAAGATGGTTTGATTGTTGTTATCAGCCAAGAGATAGATTCCCTTGGTGTAAGCATACTCTACATTGACATTGAACTCATAGATTTGAATGTTCTGACCATTGCTTACACGCAAGCGAGCTTTGTACTCTCCCGACTTTTTACAAGGGTAGACTAGCTTCGAATCGTTCGATACTAGCTTATGATTAACCTCCCATTCATAAGTAAGGGGTTTGTCTCCATTGGTCTGCAAGACGGTTGGATTGATCTTAAGAGTATCGTTCTGATCCAATGTGTAAGTACTTTCAAGAGGATTCTGAAGACTTATCACTGATACAGAGTCGCCCCCCGCAGTAGAGTCATCCTTAATACATGAGGTGAAGGTAAGGGCAGATAGTGCCAATACATATAAATATTTCTTTATCATACTTGTAGCTTTCTTATTCTATGAAGGGATCATGTCCCGTATCTGTTATCTATTAGTTGTATTGTTACTCAGGGTTTGCTAGGAAATAAGCCTTAACCTTCTGAATGTTTCTATACAGCTGTGTCTGTTGACGAGGATTGCGAATTGCATTCACAATTAGGCTTGGGTCAGAGTTATAATACGACAACAACATACGATACTTGGCTGGAGTATAGTCTGGAAGACCCATTGCCTTCATTATTGGATAGTCCCACCAATAAGGCTTCTCGAGTACATTATCGAAGGTGATAATACGCTTGGTCATATTCGGGAAACGAACTCCTAAATCGTTGGTAGCCTCTAAACGCAATACAAGACGTATGTTATCATTCTGCGTACTACTCAAGTTTTGACGCAACAACACCACTGGGAACGTTGCAGAAAGACTATCGGCAGGAATAATCTGATCGCTATTCAAGGCCTCATAGTGTACACCTGCTTGAGCCGAACTACTAGGGTCAACGACTACCTTAAAGTGCTGAGCTGTGGACTTTTTAACGCCTGCGAGCTTTACAGTAACAGCCACCGTATCACGTGTCACACTAGTTGGTGCGGTTCCAAAAGAGTAATTATATAAGGTGTCAGAAGTATTCTTCAAAGCAAAATACACCTGATTATTGCCTTCAAAATCACCTTCTTTAGAATATTCCCCATCGTAATCTATACCAGAGCATGCCTGCCATGACAAGGCAATAACACCAATGGCAAAGAAATTTATGATTGACTTATACATAATCTATTAAATTCTAGTTGATTGTATCAATATACTTTGTATGAGGGCAGGTCAGTGTGGTTAGCGAAAGAGTCTTCGCTCCACAAAGACCTTATTAGCCCTTATCTTTTATAATTTGTGTACTTCCTTATTGCCATACTCATTCTCCACATCAGGCCAAGGGAGGTTGAAGATGGCATCAGAAGGCTGATAGGTATCAACGTTGCGGAAGTCAGTAAAGCTGCGATTATAGTGCTTTAACGCATAGAAAGACTGTCCCATACCAGGGAACTCACGCATACGTTCACGCATCATCTCCTGTTCGAAGAGTTCACGTGTGCTCACTTTCGATGCATCGACATCGCCAAGTCCCCTACTCTTCCTCACTGCATTAAGCAGAGAAATAGCCTCTGTCTTGTTCGTGTCATACACACTTTCACTCAAGATATAGTACATCTCTGGCAGACTAATCAGTACAAAGCCCTTGAGAGTATTGTTGTTTGCCTCTGCATCGTTCTGTATGAAGCGTATAAAAGAGAATGTTGATGCACCCGAAGAGGTGTTTTCTCTGAAGAACGAGCTGTATCTTGCATCAGAGCTAGTGGCTGTGAAGTGGTCTGTCTCATAGAGACTTCGTGCATCACGACGCCCTTCAGTAAACGTACCAGCACCTGTTGCACGCAGAAAAGCAGAACGAATGGCACCAGAACGATCGGCTGCATAAACGCCAAATATCATCTCTTTATTAGCTGGGAAACGCATAACTGAATCGATAGAAGTCAATGTGTTCAGCTTAAAGTTCTGTGTTGCATTGATGACTTCACGTGCATACTTGGCTGCTTCTGACTTATTACCCATGGCATAGTAAACGCGTGCTTTCGTTGCTTTCACCGCATATTTATTGAAGAAGATGACGCGGTCTTGATGATAATCACGCTGTAAAACGTTATTGTAAGTGACGTTATTATCATCTGACAATAGCGAGTCGGCAGCATTCAAATCACCAATGATTAACTTGAAAGTATCATGCAAACTATAACGCGAGCGGTTCTTTAGATTGAACTCCGTTGCGTATGGTAAACCTAACGTATTGGCGTCACTTCGGGTATAGTCAGTACAGTATAAGCGAGCCAAATCGAAGTGCATAAAGGCACGCAAACCCAATGCTTCACCATGTATGAGGCGTCTCTCTTGAGGCGCACTACTGATATCATTCATGTGTCGCAATACGTTGTTGACATTTGCGAGATTGCTATACATGTTCTTCCAGATGGCATCTGTCTGCAAACGAGCCTGTTGGTTGGTATATTGGTAACGGTTCAGATAATAGCTCACATCCTGCGAGTTATCATAACCAAACTCCTGTCCGAGCTTGTCAACAAGCCCCCATGAGAGGCTCTCACCATACAGGTTAGAGGAAGCTAACTTGCCATAAACACCAAACATAGCATCTTCATAACCCGTGATAGTCGTAAACATCTGGTCTTCGGTGTTCTGTCCTTTGGGCTGAACATCCAAGAAGTCATTGCAAGAGGTCAGTAGTGCAAGTACCACCGAAGCCCCTATATATTTTGTCAACATATTCATTTCTTGTCTAATCGTATTAAAGTGAGAATCTTAAAGAGAACTCGAAACTTCTATCGTAAGGGTAGTTTAGACCGCGCTCACGCTTTGCTGTGGATAGATAGAAGAGGTCATTGGTGAGGAACTCGAGGTACATACGTTTCAAGCCGTACTTCTGTATCCATGCTGTTGGAACCTCGTAAGACAATGCCAAACTACTCATTCGCAGGTAATTGTTCATCTGTACGAAGCGAGATGTTTGATAAGGTGTTGCCGTATCATCAATTCGCTTGTACTTAGCAATCGTCCCTGGCGTCTTCCATCTGTCCTGAAGTACACGCTCATCAGCGTTATACTTAGGGTTAGCACCCTCTACCTTTGTAGCGAGAGTCTCGTTATACAAGGCTCCACCAAATGAGTATTGAAAGGTGCAACTAAGGGCAAATCGTTTATAAGTAAGGTAGGAGTTGATGGATCCGATACCGATTGGGTTCGTATCACCAAAGATGACTTTGTCATTCGGATCATAGGTAAATGTGTAGTTACCATCACGCTTGATGAAGATTTCCTGACCTGTTACTGGATCGATACCAGCGGATGGTACAACCTTCAAAGCGGACAATGACTGACCTTCCTCATATACTGGGAGTGGTGCAACACCACCCTTTGCGAGGTTCTGCTCATTGAGTGCACGAAGCGCATTACTTATCTTCTTGATCTTATTCTTATTATATGCATAGGTGAAACCAAGCGACCATTGCCAGTCCTTTGTCTGTATTGGGAAGGTGCGAACACGAAGCTCGAAACCTTTGTTCTGAACCTCTCCAATATTCTCACGAGAGGTGGATACACCTACTGATGGTGCCTTGGTTATATCCAAAAGCAGGTTATCTGTATTCTTGATATAGTAGTCGGCAGAGAGGTCGATACGCCCGTGGAAAGCGGTGAAGTCGACACCGATATTCGTACTCAACGTGCGTTCCCACTTCAAGTCGGGGTTACCTATAGTAATAGGTGTGGCACCTGTACCCTTACCATAGAAGTAAGAGCTGTTGTAACTATACGTTGTTAATGACTGATAAGGGTTGAAGTTGATGTTACCAAGGTATCCTATGCTAGCACGCAACTTGAGTAATTGAATGGGAGTACCCTTCATGAACTTCTCATTATGGATGTTCCAACCACCTCCAACACTCCAGAATGGAGCAAAGCGTTGGTTCTTTCCGAATCGAGATGAGCCTTCATAACGATAGATGAGATCGAGGAAGTACTTGTTATCCCATATAGTGTTTGCATTCACAAAGAAGCCTACTCCCCTTGTTTCTGTATCTGAACCACTAGGGTGACTATTGGTATCATAAGAGGTAGCAAAGGCTGGATGACCCAACTGGTCAGAGTAGAATCCAACGGAGCGATAGCCTGCTGCGTCTGTAGAAGTCGACTCCATACTACTACCACCCATAGCTGTTAAGAACAACTTCTTGAAGAAGTAGTTGTTATAAGACAGCATTACCTTACCTTGGAAGGTGGTTGTATTGGTCCAGTTATCCGACAAGGAGCCTCGCTGGTTGACTGCTTTTGTGATCTTCTCATTGTATGAGAAAGGTGAAGTAAACACTCGTCTGTCTTGCTTACTGCGGTCGATTGTGAAGTCACCATCCAATCGTACCTTATCACCAAACCATAACTGAACACTCGTGGTATTGAGGAAGTCGAAGTTATTCGACTTGTTGTAACTACCTAACGAAGCGTCATACAAGGGGTTGGCAAGGTCATGATAGAGCGAAGAACGCAACTGCCCGTCGGCATCGTAAGGGTTTTCATAAGGGTTCATCTTTACCCAATCGGAGAAGTCACCATACGGTGATTCATGATTAGTAACCGATGTTAACGTTGAATTATTCGATATGAAGAACTTACCCGAGACGTTATATGAGAGGCGGAAGTTGGTTGATAAGCGAGTACGATCAGACCCTTTCATCACTCCAGAGTCCTTTCCATAACGTACTCCAAGGTTATATTTGGCACGCTCATCACCACCATCTATACTCAAGCTATGCGATTGTGAGAAGGCATTACGCAATGGTTTCGATAGCCAATCGGTCTCTACTCCACGTTGAACATCGTTATAGATACGTGCATAGTCGCGGTCGTACTGGTACTGACGGGTTGGGTCTGTATCAGTGAACAAGCCTGCTAAACGCTCATACTCAAGTTTCTGACGAGCATTCAAGAGGTGATAATCATGCAAGTCTGGCGTTGACAAACGAACAGTTCCACTATAATTCAACTTCAGTTTACCACCTTTTAAGGTCTTGGTAGTGATGACGATCACACCAGCTGACGCCTTCGCACCATAAAGAGCAGACGCTGAAGCATCCTTCAAGACGGTTACTGTCTCGATATCATTCATATCCATGTCGGCAACATACTCTGCTGTTACCTGTGCACCATCGACTACATAGACTGGAGTATTAGCCTGTCCCTCAAAGGTGGCACGCCCACGAATATTGATATCTGCCACCTTGTTAGGGTCAGAACCCTTGAGGTTATCATCGGCGATGACCATACCTGGCACGAAGGAAGATATACTTTGCAACACATTCTTCGTACCCACATTCATCAACTGATCGCGTGTCACGGCTACTTGAGAGCCCGTAAACGAGTTCTTGTTCTTAGTTTGATAACCCGTAACAACAACCTCTTGCATCTCTTTAGAGTCCTCTCTCAAGGTGAAGTTGGCTGCTGCTCCATTCTTAACAGTCCTTGTTACGGTCTTATAACCGATGTAGGACACCGTAAGGTGCGCCTCCTTCTGATCCGTTTGTATCTGGTATTCACCATTGATATCGGTTACAAAGCCTCCATTAACGCCTTCCATGCGGACAATGGCACCAATGATTGGCTCGCCATCGGCGTCAGTAACCTGACCTTTGATGGTTCCCTTGCGTTGAGCAACTACCTTCTTGGCAAAGGTGAGGGTGTTTCCTTCAACCGAATAAGTAAACGGCAGTTGATTGGAGAGGCTCACCAATAAACTTGTGACTGACTGGTCGCGAACGGAAAGGGTTACTCCTTTGAGCGACTTAACATCCTCGTCAGCAAATTTCACTACTAGACCCGTTTGCTTAGCAACCTCATTTGCAAAGGATTCGATTGTTGCATCCTGCAAAGAAAGCGTTACCTTAGCACCATCGAAGTCCTGTGCTGAAGCTGGAAGACATAATGGTCCAATGCATAAAAGGTTCAGAATAAGAACACAGGTAATACGTTGGAGAAAATTCATCTTGTGCATCTTTCTCTATAATTAATATTTACTTACTAATCAAAGATAATTATTAAAATGTATCTAATTGAAAATAAAGAAGTTACCTTGTTGATACAGCTAAACTGGTAACGATTTGGAAACGAGTGAACTACTTCAAGTCGCTGTATTCTACCTAACAAAGAACGCTTGTTATTCTGTTTGCAAAGATAATACTTTGTTACCGAATAACAAGCGGTTTTAATGAGATATTCTTCTTTCTGCATTTTGTAATGCTGATTTTGTCGCTGTAATGGGATTATATACCTCTTCCTCTTTTCTTCTTTCTGTTCGCTTGGTTTCTGAGTTTGCGCTGCCACGCTGTTTCGGCATAATCATTGCCTTGTGCGGATGGTGTAATCAAATCGCCCAACCCTTCCATTAGTTCATCGGCTGCACTAACAATGGTGTCTGCCACTGCACCAATGGAGTTCTGCATTTGTGGTGTATCATTGCCTCGTGAGATAGAAGAACGGCTCTTGGGTACAAGTTGGTAGCCTGTACCAGGTTGTTCTTTCTTTTCTATTGGCTCTTGTATCGTTTGGCGTGGTTTCTTCTGTTCTTCCTTGTTGGTTGCTTCAAAGTTCTTCTGCAAGGAACGGTAGCCGAACTCCCTGCCGATTTCGGAAGCTTTGAATGTCTGTCCACAGTAGGAGAACTTCAAACCATAGACCATGCCCTGCTTATTCTTCATGCGCTCTATGGCAATGTTGTTCTTATTCAATTCGTAGAGAAACATGGAGTGTCCCGTGATGCCTGTACCTTTGTACTTATCAAGCAAGGCATAGCAAATCTTCTGCACCTGCTGTTTCGTTTGCTCTCTCGTTGGGTTAGATTTTTCCTTTTGGTGTTTCCTTTCTGCCTTCACCTCTTTTGCAATGGTCAAGCCTTTCTCCCTGCTGATTTCCTCTGCCACCCTTGCAGCCCTGTTGCTCACAAAAGTGGTATCATAGACTTCTCCATACAGACTGATGCGGTTGGCGATGATGTGAATGTGTCTGTTGTCGGTGTCCTTGTGCGTTACCGCCACCCATTGGTGGTTGTCAAGTCCCATTCGCTTGGCAAACAGATGGGCTATTCCCATAAGCTCGGATACAGGCAGTCTTTTCTCGTCTTGTGGTGCGATACCGATTTCAATACGCAGGAACTTGTTCCTGCAACGGCTGTTATAGTCACTGACCACTTTCATTTCCTCATAGATAGTCTTTGGCTCCCTGCTGCAAAGGTTGTGGAAGGCAAGCCGACTGCCAAGTTTACCCTCTCTGAAAATATAGTCTAAAGCCGTGCTGCCATGCGCTATCGCCTTGCATTTTCCTATCATCTCTTGTTAGATTTAAGACCTTATATATCTCATCGTTCACATGAAAATGGGGGTCGTAAAATCGC
>ERZ772974.1783-NODE-1783-length-13679-cov-13.613036_pt1 | contig 13679 bp, 7 predicted proteins | sample MGYA00580671_ERZ772974 | MGnify/ENA primary metagenome ERZ772974 (study PRJEB29015, sample SAMEA2738065) | human oral metagenome | biome: human oral; feature: human-associated habitat; material: saliva | place: China | collected 2218 ... | reverse complement strand
CGCTCGCGAAATTCGGGCACCTCGGCCAGCACATTGTAGCGAAATTCGTGCGTCTCTTCCAGCAGTTGCCGCAGACGCAGGTGGAGGGTGGGTTGCGCTGCGTCATCGTCACGCTCACGGCGACGGGGAGCGCCGAGCGACGGGACAACAGACGGGCAGCGGGCGGCAAGGCCCGGAAAGCACACGGCGAAAAGACACCGAACGAGAAAACGAAGGAAACGAAGAAGAAAGTTTTTCATAGTCGATAAAGATAAGAACATGGAACTTCAACGGACGACTGCGGGGACTCTCGCCCCGCCTCGAACGAGCAGCACCGAAGACGTTTGGTCTGTCCTCGGCCGACTCATTTTTTGCGTCGCCGTTCCCTTACCAATACAATCGAAAAACCGGATTGTGACACCTCGGCGGAAAATTTCTTTCATCTTTCATTTTTGTCGCCCCGACGCGTCTCACGTTTTCACCTCATCCTCAACGCATTGCAACCATCCACGGAAGTGTTTTCAACGAATGTTAAAATCCAAAGAATAGCTTCTCATTTTTTGCGCGCCCGCGTCAGTTCCGCCAAAACAATGCTCCACAGCATACCTTTCTCTCAAGAAAGCGCACCAAAACACTTCCCCTCTTTCGGGAAAAAACGCCCTTCTTTTCCCACTCCGCCCCCCGCTTTCCGACCGTCGCCGCGCACAGCGTTGCGGTGAACGCACATCTCGCGTGTGTGCACACCCGTGCGCCTCAGTCGGTTTTCGTTTTCTGCCTTCACCCTTCACGACGGGCCCTCAGCAGCCTGATTGCTCGGGCGTTGGGGGTGAAGACGCCGCCCATTTTCGTCCTTCACCGCCGCTCCCGACGTGTGCAGCCCGGGTGAAGGTCGAAATGCAAAAGCCTTCACCCCTTACGCACTGACGGTCAACGCGTTGGCGCCGGTGGGTGAAGAGGTGAAGGCAAAAAACGAAAAGTGCCTGACACGCGCGCACGCGTAGGCGCATGAAAAACGCCACCCGAAAGGGGGTGGCGAAATGGGGAGAATCGGTCGGGCGACGGAAGGAAATCATCCGCGCTTCCAAACCTGTTCGACGGGTGCGCTCTTTTTGTTCTTGAGCGTGATCTTCACGGCCGCATACTTGTTTACGGTCTCGGTGGGCAACACAAGGGTGAAGCGGGCATCGAGCCACTTGAAGTAGTCGCTGTCGATGAAGTCCAAATGGATACCCACCGGCTTGCGGTTGCTTCCCTTGTGCCACTCGATGAGCGTGCGGGGTGTGGTGGTGACCAGCATCGTCTGGGCGGAGAGGTCGTGGAGCTGCCCCGAGGCATCCACACCGTTCACCGCCAAGCCGCTCGCGCCGCTCACGATGGCGCTCTTCGGGTATTCAAAATTCTTGTATTTCACTTCCTTCTTCCAGCCGTATTGTGCGTTCACCTCGTAGAACGTGCTGTCTTGAGGCGTAACGTCGGCCAAAGAAAGGGTGGTTCCCGTCACGGTGCAGGCCAGGCGCGTCTCCTTGCCGGAGGTGGAAGCCTCGACAGTGAGGCCGCTCGGATTCAACACGAAACCGCCGATCACAGAAGAGGGATCAGCGGGGAGTTTGCCCTTGAAATAGTCTTCGTTCACGCGCGTCACACCGGCATCGGCCAGGAGTGCATCTACCGCTTCGGGGGTCTGCCATTGTCCGTCGACCTGTTTGGCGGCGGGCGTTTCACGCACGCTCTGCTTGTCATCGTACTTGTCGCACGAGGATACACTCAGCACAGCGGCTCCTCCCAACACGAGGGAGCAAGCCAGAGAGAAAGTCATTTTCATCATAGGGAAGCTTATTGTTTGGATTGATCTTTTGAAAAGGAGGTGGCCGAGGCGGTTGAAGACGGACCGCTTGGCGGCGCCACCACACACGCGGTCACTGCGCTATGCACGACAAAGGCACCATCTGCGTGCACATCGACATGACAATTACTGCAATTCGACAGACTACAACCGGCGTTGTCGTTTTGAGAGTACAAATATAGAAACCTGTGCAGACAGCTACAAATAAAATAGCTAAATTCTCAGACGAAAAACATCGATCGTCCCCATTTTGTCAATCCAGAGTATGCAAACTGCGCGAAAATAGAAAATCAAGGCCGCAAGAAAGCGAAAAACAAAGACAAAACAGCACGCTCACGACCTATTCGATAGACAAATGTAAAGCTACACAGAACCATCCGGTGCAAAACCCCATACATGAATCCGTATATACCACCTGGAAAACGAATAGAATTGCAAGTCAATCCTCGCCTATGGGAAAATGCGAAGTGCGCTCACGAGAGAGGGGCAACAACGACAGCGCACGCCCCCCCTCGGACGAAAAACGCCCCTCTGCGGAACGAACCGAGAGGGGCGTGTGGAGGGAACGGCAATGCGGCTTATTTTTGCTTCTTGTCGACAGCAGTGGCGGGTTTGAGCACCTCGGCCTTGTAGCCGAACTTGGCAAAGCCCTTTTGGAGGTTGGCCACGTTGGTCACATCGGCATCGAAGGTCACGGTCACGGTGTGGTTTGCCACATCGGTCTTCATGTTCTTCACACCCTTTTCGTAGGGGATGTTGCGCTTCACCTTGGCTTCGCAGTTGACGCAGGTCATTTGTTCCACCTTGAAGACAACTTGTTGGAGGTTCTTGGCTGCGGCACCGAGTACCGAGAAGAGGAAGACGAAGAGAAAGAGAACTTTTTTCATTGTGTGATCTGTTTTTTGAAATACGAAAAATGAAAGTAGGTGAGTGAGTTTATCGTGCGATGGTGTAGCGGAAGCCGGCGTAGAACATGGCGCCGTCGAGCGGGCCGTAGACCAGGGTGGGGTCGAATTGCGAACCGCGCGGGTGGGCAAAGTCGATCACGGCATTGGGCTGCTTGTAGCCGGTGAGGTTTTCGCCGCCCACATAGACGCTGAAACCGCGGAAATTGCGCGTGACCTGTGCCGAGAGTTGCGGGTAGGCTTTGAAATTGGGGTTCCACGACGTGGTGCCGTCGGCCAGCACGTAGTTGAGCGGTAGGCGTCCGCCGCCGTTGAGCTGGAGGGTGACGTCAAATTGCCACTTCTCGAGCGGCGTGGCGTAGGTGGCGGTGACGAGGGCCTTGTAGCGACTCTGCAGGGGTTTTTCCATGACGCTCACGCTGCCGTCGGGGCGACCGAAAGCGGTGCGCACGTTGGTGTAACGATAGGCGGCTGTGAGGTTGAAGCCCTCGAAGAGCGGATAGGAGGCTTGCAGTTGCACCACGTGCGAATAGCTGTCGCCTTGGAGCGGGTGGATGCTGATGCGGTGCGGATCGGCGTCGAAGTCCACCACGGCTTGCTTTTCGAAGTTGGTGTAGTAGTAGTCGGCACTCAGGTCGAGGACGTGATCGCCCAAGGGGAGTTTGTAGCCGATGTTGAGCCCGTAGTTCCACGCCTCTTCGCGCAGGTGATCGCTGCTGAAGTCGAGGGCGCGGCTTCCCGTGAGCAGATAGTTCATCTCCTCGGGCACCCAAGCGGTGCGATAGCCCTTGCCGGCATTGAGACGAACCACGAAGTTGCGTCGGGGCGAGAATTTGAGGTGGGCGCGGGGGGTGACAAACGTGCCGTAGAGGTTGCTGTGGTCGATACGCACGCCGCCCATGAGGGTCAGGGCGCTGCCGAGCGTGTAGGTGTATTGGGCGTAGGCGCCGGCCACGGTTTCGCGAGCGGAAGTGGGCAGGGCGACGCCGGGCGCGAAGGTCCGATCGCCCACCGTGCGACCGAAGTCATCGTGGTTCAGACTCAAACCGGCCGAAAGGGTGTGGGTGCGCTGCCACTGCGTTTCGAAGAGCAACGAAGCGTAGGCATTGGTTTGTCGCGCGTTGAAAATTCGGTGGTCATAGTTGGCGTTTTGCAAGTGGCGCGAGCCGGAGAGGATGAGGGCGATGTTGGTATTGTTCTCATCGTGAAACATCCACGCCGTTTTGTTTGTCGCTTCCACCCGTTTCGTGTCGATCGTCACGCGATAGGGGTCGTTCATCGCTTCGCCGTGATGCGCAAACTGTCCGCCCTCACGCGTTTCCTTCAGGCCGCGCAGATAGAATTGCGAGAGGAGATGATCGCCGTTGTAGGTCCAGCGGTTCATGAGATTGAACTGCTCGGTCTTGGGGCGGTCGGCCAGTCCGTCGTGGTTCTCGTCGTGTGTGTGGAGCGTTTGGCTGTAGTGGCCCAACACGGTCGTGCCCCAACGCGCCGACGGCAGCAGGGTGCTCTCCACATTGCCCTCGATGCGACCGTGCACATCGGCATAGCCGTTGAGCAAAAGGATATTGGGATATTTGACCTGCGGCTTTTTGTATTCCACATTGATTTGTCCGGTGAGCGACTCATAGCCGTTTTTCACGCTCGACGCCCCTTTGCTCACCTGGATGCTCTCCATCCACGTGCCGGGCACGTAGTTCAGGCCGAAGGGCTGGGCGAGGTTGCGCAGGGTGGGGACATTTTCGGCCAGCATCTGCACGTAGGTGCCGGCGAGTCCGAGGAGTTTGATCTGTCGGGCACCGGTGGCGGCGTCGCTGTAGTTGACATCGACCGAGGGGTTGTTGACAAAACTCTCGCCGAGGTTGCAGCAGGCGGCGCGCAGGAGTTCGTGGCCGGTGATGGTCTCGTTGTTTTGCGTGAGGCCGAGGGCGTGGAAGAGGCCCTTGCGCTTGGCGGACACGGTGGCGGAGCGCAATTCCACCTGTTTGGGGGTTGTCGTTGCTTGGTCGGAGAGGGTGTCGGCTTGCTCAGCGGGAGCGGCGGTTTGGGCCACTTGGGCGTGCAACGGCGACACGGCGGCGACGAAGAGAAGAGAGAGAAGGAGAGGAGAAGAGTGCTTCATTGTGTGTCTGTGGATGGAGGTGGGTGAGCGCCCGAAAGGGGCTCCGTTCGTTTTGATGGTGCAAAGGTACATGCTTCTGCCCCGAATAGTGTTACATGATTTGTTTTCTTTCTTACATGATGTTGTCGGGGCATGCCGCACACCGTTTTTTTTGCGTCCTGTGCGGACTATGCGGACTCCCCCACTCCACCTCGACGACACTCATAATATATAGAGTACGTGACGGGGCCTCAGCGCTTGGGCTTGTGCGAGCCGTTTTTCGCTGTGCTCGCGGCTCCATCACCCCATCGTGTTTTCTCCTCACGGCAAAAGCACCGTGCCCGTGCAGTCCACAGCGAAGGGCGGCGAAATCAACTGCAACGAGCAGATTTGGCGGACGAAGTTTTGCAGACTTCGTTGTTTTATGCTAATTTTGCGGTACGTGCGCCCCTTGTGAGGGCCATTCGTCACGACATCTATTTACACTCATACATTATGAAGAAGGTAAAACTTTTGCTGATCGGACTTTTTGCCACGGTGCTGCTCCCGAGTGCCGCGCAGCAGCCCGCCAAGCTCCCCGCCGACAACGCCATTCGGCAAGGAAAACTCCCCAATGGGTTGACCTACTACATTCGGCACAACGCCGAACCGAAAGGACAGGTCAATTTCTACATCGCCCAAAAGGTGGGATCGATTCAGGAGAACGACGACCAGCGCGGTCTGGCTCACTTTCTCGAGCACATGGCTTTCAACGGGTCGAAGCACTTCCCCAACGACGGCCAACTCATCAAGTATTGCGAAAGCATCGGCGTGAAATTCGGTGAGAACCTGAACGCCTACACCTCGACCGACGAAACGGTCTACAATATCGACAACGTTCCCGTGGCGGGCAACAACGTCGATTCTTGTCTCTTCATTCTGGCAGACTGGTCGGGCGGACTGCTCCTCCAAGAGAAAGAGATCAACAAAGAACGCGGCGTGATTCACGAAGAATGGCGTATGCGTTCGAGCCCGATGATGCGCATCTTCGAGCGCCGCTTGCCCGAACTCTATCCCGGCAGCAAATACGGCTATCGCCTTCCCATCGGTTTGATGTCGATCGTCGACAACTTCAAACCCGATTTCCTTCGCGCCTACTATAAGAAATGGTATCGTCCCGACTTGCAGGGCGTGGTGATCGTGGGCGACATTGATGCGGCACAGGTCGAGGCCAAGGTGAAACAGATTCTCGGCGCAGTGCCCATGCCTGCCAACGCAGCGAAATACGAAACCTATCCCGTGCCCGACAATGCACAGGCCATCTACGTCATCGACAAAGACAAGGAACAAACCACGAGCTCGATCTCGATCATGCTCAAAACCGATGTGCTGCCGCAGGAATATCGCGGTACGCTCTTCGGTCTGATCCACTCCTATATGATTTCCATGATGGGGCAGACCCTCAATGGCCGTTTGAACGAGATGAGCCAAAAGCAAGATTGCCCGTTCATCAGTGCCGGAGTGGACTATGGTACCTATCTGCTCTCGAAGACCAAAGATGCCTTCTCGCTCTACATCACACCGAAACCCGGTCGCGACGCAGAAGCCGTGACGGCGGTGATGAAAGAGGTGAAGCGACTCAAAGACTTCGGGGTGACCGGCACGGAATTGCTCCGCGCACGCGACAACTTCCTCAGCACCTACGAAACGCTCTACAACAACCGCGACAAGCAAAAGAACGGTTACTATGTGGGACGGTGTGTGCGCGACTTCCTCGACGGAACCGGAACGGCCGACATCGCCACACTCTACAACAACTATAAGCTCATTTCGGGGCAGGTGAATAAGCAGGCTGTCGACGAAGCACTGCGTGAAATGAATTTCTCCAACGACAGCAATTTCGTCTTCTTCGCCATGTATCCCGACAAGGCCGACGTGAAGGTGCCCACGGTCGACGAGATGAAAGCTGCTGTGCAGGCGGGGCGCGACGCGAAGGTGGAAGCCTATGTCGACAATGTGAAGAGCGAACCGCTCGTGCCCACATTGCCGAAAGCCGGTCGCATCGTCAAAACCACCAAAGCGCCCTTCGGCTACACGCAGTGGACGCTCTCCAACGGAGCACGTGTATTCTTCAAGAAAACAGACTTCAACGACGCGCAGATTCTCATGACGGCCGACAGTTGGGGCGGTAGTTACAAGTTTGCCGACAAGGACGTGCTCAATGGTAAACTCGTGCAGACGGTGATGAGCTCGACCGGTCTGGGCAATTTCACGGCGACGGAATTGGAAAAGAAGCTGGCCGGCAAACAGGTGTCGCTCGCACCGGACCTCGGAAAATACACCGAAGGATTGTCGGGCAGCTCGACGCCGAAGGACCTCCGTACGCTCTTCGAACTCGTGTACCTCTATTTCCAAAAACCGGCGAACGATCCCGACGCCTACCACAATGTGATGGCTTCGCTGCGCACGCAATTGGAAAATGCGGACAAAAACCCGCAAAAGGCTTTCGCCGACTCGGTGCGCTCGACGATCTACGATCCGAACCCGCGAATCGAACCGCTCAAAATCTCGGACCTCGACAAGGTGAGCTACGACGAGATCAAACGCCTCTACAGCGAACGTTTCTACCAGGCAGCCGGCGATTTTGATTTCTACTTCACCGGAGCACTCAACGAAGATTCGCTTCGCACCTTCTGCGAACAATATATCGCTCCGCTGCCTGCTGTGAAAAAGCGAGAGACCTACACCGATCTCGGCATTCGCCCGCGCAAGGGCATGCTCTTCAACCGCTTTGAACGTCAGCTCGAGACACCGCAGGCGATGCTCGTCCAGGTTTGGAACGGCGAACAGCCCTACAACCTCAAAGATGCGGTGGCTGCCGATGCCTTCGGTCAGGTGCTGACCAAGCGCTACCTCAAATCGATCCGCGAGGATCACGGTATGGCTTACTCCGTGGGGGCCGACGCTTCGCTCGACTACGGCGTGCGCAATACTTATTCAATGCAGGTATTTGCTCCCTTCACCCCCGAAAAGTGTGACTCGGTGCTCCTGCTCATGAAGGAAGGTTTGCACGAACTGGCTAAAAACGGTGTGCGCCCCGACGAACTCGAAGAGGTGAAGCGCTTCGAGATCAAGCAGTACGAAGAGCAACAACGCAACAATGGCTACTGGCAGGCGCTCATCGTACAGAAGAACATGTGGAACAAGGACGACCGCACCGGTTATCTCGAAGCGATCAAATCGCTCACAAGTGCCGATGTGCAACGTTTTGCCAACAAGGTCTTGCTGCGCGACGGCAACTGCGCCACGATCATCATGCTCCCCAAAGGAACGAAACAAGCGAAGTGAACAACGGGCTGTGCCCGCCCTGTATCTATAATATATGCCGCCTCTCGGTTGAGAGGCGGCATATTGTTTGTTAGGAGCTGTGTTTGTCTTGCTGATAACTTTTAAGCTTTCTTGTCTCGTGTGTCATACAGGTGGTTGTTTGACCCAATTTCTTGAAATCATCGCGTTTTTACGCTGAAAAATTATCTATTATTTATCTGCTTACTAACTTCGCCTGTGTATATCAGGCAATTCTCAGTAGTTGCGTCGTATTTTCCCAACCTGTATTGATTTCTTTTTTATGAAACAAAAACTCCCCCTTGTAATGGTGCTCTTTACAGTGCACATCTGTATTATTGCTGCCGTCGGCCTCTTGTTGGACTTGATCACACTCGACTTATCAAAAGATCCGGTTCTTGTGTTATGTGCCTCTACTTTACCTTCACTTCTAATTTTTGCAGGTACTGCTTATTCCATCCTCAAACGCAGAGAAGTCTCAATTTACTACGGAATTGCCGCAATGATCTATTTATTGATCACATGCGGACTCGGCTTACTCAGCGGAGCAGGTCTTTCGTCGCTAGGCGGTCAATTGGGCGAAGCCGGCGGCGCACTCGCCGGTTTCAGCTTGCCGGGTATGATCACTGCTATCGTTTGGTTGATCATTCTACTGAAAAAGAGAACAGCAATGTCTGACATCTTCACCGAAAAGACGCGTGAAAACAAATTCTCTGCTGTCTGGGTCTTCGGTTGTTGCTTGTTTTGTTTCATACTGAGCAATATCACTTTGGAAGATGATAAGATAGGATTTCTAAATCGATTCATGGAACTGCTGCTTTGAATCCAAAAGCCATTACCCCATCAATCTTATCTGCTTATCTGAAATTGCAATCGTATTGTCTCAAATGTAGCTAAGACCTTCCGCTGAGAAATAGAGATAGGCTCCACATTCCCTAACCAGGCTGAGCAAACAAGATAAAAACGATATGAGCGTACCACATTCCCAGTTGGGAAGATGGTACGCTCATTGTGCTCACAGCCGCTGCGTTGTTCTACTGTAGACACGAAGCACGCTGCCGAAAGGAATATTTCTTGACGCCGTTTAGAACGTGGCGCGGAACATGAAGCGGATACCCCAGCGCTGGGTGTCGCCATAAATCGACCCAGGGGAATTCAGATAGGTCAGGCGGCGCACATACTGCACGTGGATGATCTTGAAAATGTTGTGGATACCCACAATGGCTTCCACATAGGGCGTGTGCGGATCCATCACGCGGCTCTGCTGCTCGTAGCCCGCGGCGGTGAAGCGCGAGGGGAAATAGTAAAGATCGGTAGCCGCTGCGTTTTGTGCTAGATAGGGGTTGTTCTTGTCCGTGAGCGTACCCCACAAGGCATTCACGCCGAGATATTCACGCCATTTGAGTCGTTTGAGGAGCGGAATGCGATTGAAGATCTTGCCATTCAAATCCCACGAAACCATGGCCGAGACATAGCGGTCGTTCATGAATTCCATGTTCTTGACGAGGTTGAACATCGCATCTTCTTTGACATACGAGGTGTTGGCCCACGGCATGAGCAAGAGGGGGAAGGGAACGCGGTTCCATTGGGCACCGGCTTTCACATGCGTCTCGAGCTTACCCCACGACTTGACCCACCAGCGCTTGTAGATGCCCAACTCGGTGTTGTTGTAGGTGTAGTCGCTCCAGAGGTCTTTCACGCCCATGGTGTGGCTGAGCGTAAAGATCGGGGCGTTGTGGTTGGCGCGCATGCGGCGCTGCTTGGTGTTGATGAAGGTGGCACCGGGTTGATATTCGAACAGGAGCGAAACGTCGCTCGTGTTCAGGAACGGCACGTTCACGGTTGTGGCATTCAGCCCCGCGGCCTGCAACTCATCAAACGTTGCCGGGCGGCCGAGTCCCAAGGCAGCCGTGGCTCCCACCGGCTGATAGAAGAGGGCCGAGGTGGGTTCGTTGCGGTCGTGCTGAATCTGGGCTTTGACGCGGAAGCCGTTCTCCCATTCGCGTTCGAAGTAGAGTTTCAAGTTCCGGTTGTACATCATGTGGTCGACGTTGGTCCATTTCCACGCTAAGAACACGTTGTCTTTGTCGGTAGGCAAGTGGAAGTCTGAGGGAGCAATCACGTCATCACGATACGAGAGCACCAAGTTGGACACCGGATACTCACGGGGCAAATATTTTTTCGGCAGGAAGGAGTAGGTGAGTTCGCCCATACCCTTCCAACGGTGGTCCTTGAAACCATAGGCCAGATAACCTTTGGCGAAAAGGTGCTTATTGAGGTGCGCGGTGGTTTGTGCCGAGAGACGCAGGCGCAGACCGTCCACATCGTTGGTGGTGATCACGGTGTTCATCGGACCCAAATCGACCTTGGAGGGGACACTCGGGTCGATCGACGTCTCCACGAAGTTCTCGATCAAGGCTTTGGCCACCCAAATCACGGGTTTCGCTCCCGGGAGGTTTTGCAGACTCGTCACAAACGAATCCATGCGTTTTTCGGTGTTGGTGAGTCGTTCCGGCCGGTGTGCAGCCCAGAAGGCGTCCTCCTGCATCTGCGCGTCGGCCAGTGTGCGCGTGGTACCGGCAAACTTAAATGCAGTGGCCGGGATGGAGTCGAAAGCAAAGCCCGAATAGGTTGTACTTCGCTTCACTTGGAACTCGTGCAAACCTTTGGCCGCCTTGAGGAGTACCAACATATTGTCCTTCGTGAGCACCTGTTCGCCCGAGGGCAGCTCTTCGTAGGTTTGATCGATCTTCATCGACTGTACGAAGTTGATGCCCGTGTTCATCGGCACGCCCATTTTCACGCGCTTCACCCGATAGGTACTGTCGGCCAGCACATAGAGTTCGCCGGAGAAGCCGAAGTCCTGCGCATTGTTGGGAGTGAACTGAACTTCGATACAGCGATCGCCGTCGATCATGGTGGTATCGGTGAGGAAAAAGCGGTAGAACGCGATGCCGTCGGTCGAGGAAAGTGGGGAGATGAACTGATATTGGAGCAAACGGATGTTGTTGTCGTAGAGATTCACGTCGGTAAACACATCTTTCATCATCGCATTGAGCACATCGCCCGTGTTGATCAGATCGTTGATGCCTTCGCTGCGCTGACCGATCACAATGTTCTTGCGCGTTTGGTCGCTTTTGCGCCACAACTGCTGCGTCACGGTTTCATCGACGGTGAGGGGTAGGATGAGTTTCCCGGTTTCGGGCGAAATCTCTACATGGTCTTTCAGAAAAGGCATGCGCTTGAACTGTCCGTCCTGCAACACACGCGGTGTGACGTTGCTCAGTGCAAAATTCAACTTGGTATATTGTTGCACTGCGTAGTAGTCATGCTGCGTGAGGTCGCTGTTTTTTTTGGCGGCGATGACTTTGCGCATGAACTCCACAGCGGGATTGTTTTTGCGCGAATATTTGTTGCGTTTAGCCTGCACCGTGGCTTCGCCAAATCCGAGATTGGCCGATTTGAGCACAATGATCAGGCTATCGCCGCCGGTCGTGGGATGCACAGCGCGCGAAACATAGCCCACGGACGAAACGAGAAGTTGTCCTTGGCGGAAGGGAAGGTCAAAGCGTCCCGAGGCGTCACTTTGCGTGGCGACCTGTGTGCCTCTATAAAAGATATTGGCAAATGGTACGGCTTCGCCGGTCGTGGCATCGACCACACGGCCTACGACACGCTGCCCAAAAGCGAACGTGAAGAGGGCGAACCATCCCAAAAGAAGAATGAGGAGTCTTTTCATTGACGTGATGATATAGTTCTTATGTTATGTCTACTGTATTGAAGGAGGAGGGTATCGGCAACAGTTGCAAAGGTAGCAAAACGAATCTACATAATCAAGTTTCCTTTATTCGCGATAGATTGTTCTTCTTCCCTTTTTAGTTTTTCTACCATCCCGATCGGCGGCTTGAAATATCGACTTGAGGAATCGCTATCGAGAACGGATGAAGGGCAGGACGGGAAAACCTCGGCACGTTGTTTGCCTTGACAACGAAAAAGTTGTACTTTTGCACAAACTATTCAACTGATTAAGAACGCAGATCCAAACACGATAGCATGAATTTCGTAGAAGAACTCAAATGGCGCGGCATGATCCACCAAATGATGCCCGGCACCGAAGAACTCTTTGACAAGGGCATGGTCACCGCCTACGTGGGTATCGACCCCACTGCCGACTCTCTGCACATCGGCCACCTTTGTGGCGTGATGATGCTCCGCCACTTGCAGCAATCCGGGCATAAACCTCTGGCACTTGTGGGAGGAGCCACCGGCATGATCGGCGACCCTTCGGGTAAAAGTGCCGAGCGCAACCTGCTCGACGAGGAAACGCTGCGACACAATGTGGCCTGCATCAAGGAGCAGCTCGCTCGCTTCCTCGATTTCGACAGTGACGCACCCAATGCAGCCGAGTTGGTCAACAATTACGATTGGATGAAGGATTTCTCCTTCCTGGATTTTGCACGTGAGGTCGGTAAGTGCATTACCGTCAACTATATGATGGCCAAAGATAGCGTGAAGCGACGCCTCAATGGCGAGTTTGCCGAAGGCATGTCGTTCACGGAATTCACTTACCAGTTGCTTCAGGGCTACGACTTCCTGCACCTCTACGAAACAAAAGGCTGTCGCCTGCAGATGGGCGGTAGCGACCAATGGGGAAACATCACGACCGGTTCGGAACTGATCCGTCGAAAACTCGGCGGTGAGAACGAAGCCTTTGCCCTCACTTGCCCGCTGATTACCAAAGCCGACGGTAAGAAATTCGGCAAGACGGAGCAGGGCAATGTTTGGCTCGATCGCCATCGCACGTCTCCCTATGCGTTCTACCAATTCTGGCTCAACGTGGGCGACGAAGAGGCCGAACGCTACATTAAAATCTTCACCGATCTACCTAAAGACGAGATCGAGGCGCTGATCGAAGAGCACCGACAAGATCCCGGTCGCCGCATACTACAAAAACGTCTGGGCCAGGAAGTCACGGTGCTCGTGCACGGACAAGCAGACTACGAAATGGCGGTCGAAGCCACCAACATCCTCTTCGGAAAGGCCACCAAAGAAAGTTTGCTCAAGCTCGACGAAGAGACTCTTCTCGCTGTTTTCGACGGCGTGCAGAAGTTTGAGGTGAATCGCGAACAGGTGGTCGGAGCCAAAGCCGTCGACCTGCTGGCAGAGACCACTAAATGCTTCGCTTCGAAGGGTGAAATGCGCAAACTCACACAGGGTGGCGGCGTGAGCCTCAACAAGGAAAAGCTGGAAGCCTTCGACCGAGAGATCACAGCCGATGATCTCCTCGACGGGAAATATCTCCTGGCTCAAAAAGGCAAGAAGAACTACTATCTGCTCATCGTTCGCTAAACACGATTCTCGCAAAACGCACGAGCAGCGCGAACGAAGTTTGCAACACACCACAATAGTCGGGAGAAGCCGCGCGGCTTCTCCCGACTATTTTTGCAAGTTTTCCTCACGAAGACGACAACGACTCGAAAATAAATTATTATTTTTGCTCGTATAATCGCCGGTGGGCTTAGACCAA
>ERZ772974.1777-NODE-1777-length-13715-cov-9.174671_pt1 | contig 13715 bp, 23 predicted proteins | sample MGYA00580671_ERZ772974 | MGnify/ENA primary metagenome ERZ772974 (study PRJEB29015, sample SAMEA2738065) | human oral metagenome | biome: human oral; feature: human-associated habitat; material: saliva | place: China | collected 2218 ... | reverse complement strand
ATTGAAAACAGTATCTCTCATTTTCTTGGTGTTATCTTGCACCCAAAAATCAAGAACCGTTCTATTCAATTTCTTTGTTTTAACTCTGACATCATTTCCTACTACGAAAGCGCGTTGCTTAGCCATTAAGTCCATTTCAGCATGTAAAAACTCTTCATCTCTACCTAATCGCTTTGAATCTTTCCTAAAATGCGGAACCGTCGTGCATCTACAGTTAGGATGAAATGGTGGTGCGTTCAATGCTGGAACCATCTCTGACACTTTGAAGATTTTCCCGTTGAACGGTTGGCAAATCGGACACGCTTTTAATTCGGTCATGACTTCAAACCATTCAACACCATTAGCATCATAGTTTGCTTTCTGAGCCTCTGAATATACCCTCGCTGATTCTGTCACTGCTAACCGTCTAGCGTATCCATAGGAAACATCAAACTCTTTTTTTAGACTGTTAATCAGAACGTTTGTGCCTTTACCTCTTAAAACAGTATCAGCAACTCCTTTTTTAACAATGTTTCTTAATTCGTTCTGTCTTTCCCAAACTCTAGACGACCACGTTGCATTGTTGAAATTGGCATACACGATAGAGTCAGCAGATATTTTTGAAGCTTCAAAACTTCCAAGTGTCATATTCAAAACACCGGCACTAAACAGATTTTCACGTCTGATTGATTCAATCAAGTGCTTATCAATGATTTCAAACTCACTCAAAGCTAAATCATACTGATGCAGCTTAATATTCGCTTGAAGCACTTCAAGACGGCTTGTTTTCATCTTCAAGTTATACAATCTCATCAAGTCATTTTCTGCTTTTGTAAAATCCTCGCTAGTTACTTTCTGGCCACGTTTTCTCAAACGATTAGCGCGCTCGACTAACTGCTTAGCTTTAAACCCGACATTAACCATATCAAGACTATCTGCTCGTTGTTTAGCTTCTAACTTTGTGATGCCTTCTTTATCAGCATACCTTTGCCAAAAACTATCGATTTCTTTTTGAATGTTGTTAGCGTGTTGTTGATAGACTCCCTGCAATTGATAAGCTACTCTCTTATCCGCTAGTTCCCTAGCCTTTTCTTCGGCGCGATATCTTTCTTCCCAGTACTCATTAGTCAACATCTGCTATAACCTTCTTACTTTCGCTCATCTCAGCGTCTGAGTAGATTTTTTGTTTTTCTAGACGTGTTTCAAGGTCGCCCATAGCCTCCTCTTCTTTTTCCATTCTTTCGATTTCTTTTTGAGGATCATCAATGATAGATAGAACAGATAACTTGGTTTCCTCTGACACTTGTCCAGATAATTGACCGACAATCTGAGCCTCTTCTAGAATGTTTCTAGGTACATTTCTAGTAAACGTGTAAGTCAATCCTGTCCACGCGTCCTCGTATACGGTAGTTAATGGAACACTAAACACGATTTGATACAAGCGGTTAAATGCGGATTGAAGCTTTCTGTCTTTCATCCGAGCTAGGTTATCCATAGCTTGCAGTTTGAAAGCTAGAGCCGTTCCAGACGAGTTCCCAAACTCAGACTCAGACATATTCGCTACCATTGAAATAGCAAAGATAGACTCTTTCAGTAAGCTGATAAGATTTTCTTGTGTCGTATCTGAACTTGGTTTCTCAAGGAAAGCAACGTCAGGTAAAGGCCCGTCGCCATTCTTCCAAAGATTGAAAATTCTATTCTCTCTGATTTGACTAGCGTCTTCACCTTGTAGTTCGACGCCTAGCACTTTCAAGTAAGCATCAGCGAAATAATCTACATCATTCGCTTTCTCACTTCCTGCCTTATTTAAAGCGTTAATCAAAGTTTTTACACTTTCAAAAATACTTTGTCGCTCTTCATTCTCAATCACTTCAACAACTGGAACAGAACTGTAGATGTGCTGAATACGTTCACCAAATCTTACTGCTCCACTCGTTGTAAAAGTAGCGTCAATCACTTCATCATTCGTGATAACTTGCCCGACGCCTTTTTGATTGTTCTCGTTAAATGTGTACCTTACCGCAAATAACGGACGTTCTTCAATGCTGTTATCATGTACGATAAACATATTTATAGGGCTGTTATATGTCGCTCTAGTTTGTTTGAACTCGTCTTGATAAACGTAAATAAATGCATGACCGAACACGCTTGACATCTTAGCAAGCTCGAATTCTGAATCTTCCATATCGTTAATCTTACGAAAATCAGCGACAAACTGATTCACATTTTCATCATCATGCTTGATTTTAACTGGAACACCAATCTGATAGCCTGTGAATGTATCGACTATATACTTAGCATAGTTGAACACTAAGCGGTTATCTGGTTTCCAGTTATCTTTCTTAGGCATTTTCAATACTTCGTGCTGTGAGAGGTACATGTCCTCACTCTCAACATAATTCTTAACTAGCTTACTCATGTGAAGCCTAATCGCTTCAGTTACGATTTCTTCAGTCACTACATCGCTTGTTGTTGTTATAACTTTTCTCTTGTTAACAAAAACTTTTGCCAAATTTAAAATCCTCCTTTAAATAGTTTAATTTTAGATTGACTGCCATCGATACATTGCAAGCTGTATCTGAGCGCGTCCATCAAGTGGTTGTTCTTATCTTCGGGTTTATTCAACCAGTTACCCTCTTTATCTTGTTGATAGCAATAACTGTAAAATTCATCCATGATGTGCGTACAAGATGGATGCACAAAAATAGAGTATCCTTGTAACTTGGATACCCCTGCCATGATGCTATCTTTACCTTTACGACTTTCTTTCAACCGTATAATGTTATATTCAGTTTGCAATTCTTTAATCAACCTCGGTTCCGCACTATCAGCTATGATTTGTGCTTTAGCATATCCTTTATCTTGTATCATCTTAGCCACGTCTTTTGTTATTAGTCCGACTTGATAAGCTTCATCGAATATATATATTTCTTTCTTTTGTTCGTTAATCAAGCTCGCACATAATGCTGTAGGGTCGTGTGTGAAACCAAAGTCAAGTCCGATTGCTAGTTGATACGCTGTATCTTTCAATAATTCGTCTTTATCGAAATTCTTGACTTTGACGTTTTCATATATCAAGCCTTCCGCGACGCCCCACTCACCATCGCAAACAATTCTAGCCCGTCTCGGGTTCGTATTGTATAAATCTTCATATCGTTGTATATCGACTTTATCTAACCACTCGTTGCATTTATAAGTGGTCGTAGTAGCGAATGTATCCGAACGCCTTGTACCTTCATCAAAGAACACACGCTTTAACCAGTGTCTTTCATTCCACGGGTTGAATGTGATAGTTATCTGTTTGAAAAAGTCTGGAGCGTCTAACGTTCCACGAATAGACTCAACAACCGTACTGAACTTTTCTTCGCTCTCTATTTGGTATGCTTCCTCAAACCAGGCAAAACAAAGAATACCTACATCTACTGTGATTGAGGTTATTTTCAACTCATCGTCTAACCCTCGAAACAATATCTTTTGTCCAGTTGCTTTGACGGTTATTTCAGGTAACGACTCGTTAAATTTAAATAAATGAGCAACCTTCAATTTGTTAGCCGCCCATTTAAAGTCCGTGTACGTTGATTGCTTATTTGTATTAGAATACCGTCTGACTACTAACAGATTAGACCATGGATATCTTAAGATACGGACGATAAAGTTTAATGCTGTTGTTTTAGATTTCTTAGAACCACGGGAGCCTTTAACGACTCTATAAAAGTTTCTAGATTTCCAAAAAGCACCGTACCCTTTCCCGATTGTAGCGGGTAGGTCAATCTGCGATGTTATCTTCATTCATAAACACCACACTTCCTTGAACGTCTATTTCTTTACGGTCAAGGTATGCACCACTCACTTTCAGAATATGGTCTATCGAACGCTGTCTATCTTCAATGTTCGGCGTGTATTCCCCTGATACGACTTCTTCTATTTCTTCTCCGTTAGATTTCATTACTTTTCTTGAATATCTCTTTTGCGGTTCTCCACGAGCTATACTTGCAGAAATCGCTAGAGCTTCAGCGATACTCATTGAACGTTCATTAAATAGTTCTTCCGTACGTTCCTTGATGTATTCAGAAATTTCAACATTTTTCAATAGTCTTTGTCCTATGCTATATGAAGTTTTTTCTGAGTAACCTGCTTTAATCGCTGACTTAGTTGCGTTTTTACTGATGATGTACTCATCAGCGAAGTGCTTTTGTCTTTCGTTCATTTTCCATCACCTCGATTCATTGCATACAAAAACCCCTCAAGCCGTAGGACTTGAGAGGAAAAAATAAAGGAGTTTAAACCACGAGAAAAAAGAATATCTTTTTTACATCTTTCCACATGATAACTATATCATGAAATCTTTAGTATTGTTCGGTACAGAAACACCTTTTTTAGTACATTTTTCTATTTTTTTAATAGCTTCATCATGAAGAATAAATAATGTTGTTTTAGAAATTTTCAATTCTTCGGCGATTTCATCCCAGCCTTTAGAAGAAATATATTTCATCCAAATAATTGTTCGTTCTCTAGAATTATCTAATTGTTCAATCGCTTGGATAAGTTGATATTTTAAATCAATCAATTTATCTACTTGGTCATTAATATAATCATTCAAATTGATGATTTTAACGTATGCATCGTCTTTGAGACTTACTTTCGATTCTTGAACGTTTATTTCTTTTAGAGACGGAGATTTCAAGAAAGAATTATTTAAGCGATCTAACTCTTCCATTTTTGATTTTACTTCCAAATCGATTAAACGAATTTGTTTTAATTGATGTTTAATGCCCATTCTTCACATCCTCTCTAATTCTTTTGACTAGCGTTGGTCCAAAGTCTTCAGTATCTGATAAATAATCAAAATATTGACTGAAAAAGAACCGCTCGCAGTCCATTTTCATATTCCATGCTGTTTGATGATATATTTTCTTGAAATGTGTTTCTCTCAAATTCCAATTTGAATCCACTACATTTTTTGAAAGCAAGCGTCTTAACGCTATCTTGTAATCATCAACCGCTCTTTCTATGATTCCAGCACGTAATCTGTAATACCATTTATCTTCCATTATCCACCTCACAATAAAGCTTCTAATTTTTCAATTTGAAATCCTGCCCAAGCCTTATCTGGATTATCAAATTCATCGTCAATCACAACCACTGGAAGTGAGCCGTAACCATAGTGTTTCAAGAGTTCAAGCGCTCCTGGATTTGCTTCGATGTCCACATTTTCAAATCCAATCTTGTTTTGGTTCAACCACATCTTCGTCATCTTGCATTGCATACAATTTGGTCTAGAATAAACTGTAATCATTTAACCCCTCCTTTTCTACACATAATATATTGCACTTCGTTTATACTCATTAAACTCGAAAAGCATTTGTCCTGATTCGCTAGTGTCATATCCGAATGTTTTATCATAGCTTGAATGTTTGCTAGGGCTTTGTAATTGATACCAAGTTAAGCCTGCAAACGATAGTGACTTCTCATGATGGAAGTGTCCAGTAATCAAATATCTTGATTGACTTTTTCCCCATTCCTCTCCAAAATGTGAGACCATAATCTCGAATAATTTATTAGGCGATTTCACTTTATCGCCATGATGCATGAATATAGAGTGATTGCCTAACCATGCATGTTTAAATTCTTTGATTTCGACATCGAATTTTATTTGAGGATATATATGCTCTAGCATACTCACAAATAAATAATCCACACTAGGAGCATGATTCCCTTTTAAGTACACGACTTTAACGTTCGGACTATTTTCTAACGCTAAATCAAGCAATGGACTAAGGAAATCATAACCAGATCTTAATCCAGCCTCAAAGTCGACATCATCGACTCTAGTTCCTCTTTCAGTTGTATTCAGAAAATTATCAACATGAAAATAATCTCCGTGTAGCGTTATAAGGATTTCCTTATAGCGATTCATAATACGTTCCGCAATTTCTCTCTGTAATTTCAAATAATCAAGATGAGAATTATGTCCAAAGTGTAAATCTGACAAAGGAATCAATAAGTATTCATTTGGAATTCCCTTATCTAATAATTCGATTTTACGTTGGGGAATATCTCCAAAGATTTTCTTAACATCTTGAGCGGACATATCCCATCTTTTTGGCACTACAACGATTTTCGATTGATAATTATAATAAGTTTCTCCGTTTGTTGGAGTAGTCCATTCATTAGATGTTGCTGTTTTTAGTTTAACCTCATCAGGATTGAATCCATGTAATCGAATAAGCTCCTCATTAGAGAATACTTTTCGTTGTTGTTGTCTTACTCTGATTTGAGAGCCGATTGAACCATCGTTATTAAATTCTTTAGTTTGAGATTTTTCAACATTTACTCCTTGCCTTTGTTGAAATTCTTTGTAACGTGGTGTACCTCTAACCTTACCTCGAGCGACTTCCATGCTTGCAAGATTGAGTCTAGTTGCAATTTGTACCCAGCTCAGTCCTTGCTCTTTTAAGTCCATAATTTCATCCTGTATCGATTTTGACATTTACACACCTCCCCTTTTCCTTTTTTCTTCCTACCCTTCTTCAATCAACCACTCAATGTTCTTTCTAGCTTTCTTTAAGTCTTCGACTCCATTTTTTTCAGCGTATCGTAATAAGTATTCCACAGCGCTACACCATCTATGAGCTTCCATGCCTTTTTTATTTTTAACAAAATTTTCAAGTACTTCTTTCACTTCTAATCCTTTTTCACCTACATAGTGACTAGGCTTATTTACTGCTTCTTTTATTCGGGCGTTTTCTTGTAAATTCATCTTTACGCCTCCACGAATAATTCGATAATCTCTTCGCCAAATAACTCAATCGCTCTTTGGCAGTCTTCTTGATTTTTAAAATGTCCAAACGTGTCAAAACTGTTGTTTGCATACATTGATAATGCCAATAATTCTCCCTCGCTTAATACGGCAGACCATTTTGCTTCGTACATATCGTTCCAGTCTGGTTTCCATCCATCGTTGCATTCATCTCTGAACGCTCTGAATCTTGTAAGCAGGTTTCTGCGTTTTGCTTCTAGTTCGGTTGCTTGTTTCGTTGGAAAGATATTGCCTTGTGAAAAGCGGTCTTTGTCCATATCCAAACCATCCCAACGGCTTTCAATTAATGAACCTACTTCGTCAATAAAAAAATATTCATCTCCATACTTATACGGGCATTTCATCTCCCACCCGTTTTCAATTCGCTTGATTTCCGCTTTCATTTCGTTTAACTTTGCTTCCATGTCTGCTGTTTGTTGTTTTAGTGTTTCTAAGTTCGTCATTGTTTACCCTCCTTTATAATTGGTACATTAAATTGATATTCCAATGAATACTGGTCTAATAATGCATAGCATTTATTGATAAAACCTAAGTAATCAATTGGAGCTTTAAACTCTTGAATAAGTAATAAATTATATTCTAAATGATTTTGCAAATGACTTAACGCCGACTTATCCAAACCATCATTCACTGCATCGATATCAACTTCTTCTATTTCAACTTCTTCAGTAATAGTCTCCCAGCGCTCTAAAATTTCCCACTCATCTTCAACTACTACTTTTTTCACCTTACAATCATACATTTCACGTTTACAACATTGACTAGTTTTGTTTTTATCAATGACCAGAAACAATACATCAATTGATGTATCTTCGAATGCGTTTTTAATCACATTTAATTCTTGTAATTGATTTCCTATTAATGTTCTAAACATGGTTTCTGTTTTACGATATCCAACACCAGGAAAGAGAATGTAAAATCCGTATCTACTAGTATGTTTTAAAGATTTTAATACAAATACATCATCTACTACACCAGACTTCTTCCACGGAAAATCTTCTTGAATATTTGATTGTTCTTCATCACTTAACTCTTTGAATTTGATAGAAAAAGGCGGATTCATCACGACACAATCTGCTACTACTTCATCTTTAAAATTGAAGAAACTCATGTTGTGAATATTACGATTAGGAAACAAATCATGATTCATTTCAAACGTTTTACATGCACTTTCTTGCAATTCCACACCAGTTACAAAACTAGGTTCAACGAATTGTTCTAATTGCCCACTGCCAATTGCTCCATCAAAAACTGTAGGATGAGTACCAACATATTGATGAATTTTTCTAGCGGTATATTTTCGCAACTCTTGACCAGTTATATACTCTGCAAATTGATTTGCTAATTTTCGATTGTTATGTTCATGCACGTTCTATTCCACCTCAAGTCGCACTCATTAATCCGCCTTGTTCAAGCTGGTTTTCTAATTTATAGTTGCATGCTTTAAGATTGACACGTTCTACTGTCTTTAGCGCTTCTTCAAACCCAACCAAGAACGCAAATCGTTCATTGTAGCTCATCTCTTCAAGTTGTCCATAATTGATATCTTTTTGGAACTGCTTCAACGCTCTGTCATACATTAACATGTCCTTGTATTTACAATGTGCTACAATTAAGTAATGCACATCGTCTTTTAATTTTTCAAATTCATTTTTATTCAACGGACTTCACCGCCTTTTCTAGATTTACTAAATTTTCTACAATTCGATCTCGAATATGAGCTGCAACTGAATACGGGTCTTTCATAAATTTAATCAACGTATTCGCATTCACTCTTAACGCTTTCGAACCAGCTAACATCTTTTCACTTGAATTTCCAATCATTCCATAGATGTAAGTGATAGCTTCACCGTAATTCTCACCCATATATTTTAACGTCACATTACTGAGTTGTTCTTGGTAGGGGTCTTTAATAATATTCCCTTCAATGGAATGTTCCTTGATAAACGTTAGAGCCTCGTTAGGCGTTTCGAAGTGCATCGCTTGTTTAATGTCGTTCGTAAGTTTGTGAGTATATCTCGGATGATTCTTTGCAAGATACCCCATCACGCTTGAGTAGTCTTCGATACGTTGGAAGTACCATTGAGGACTCTTCGCGTCTCTAATGACATATATTTTAATTTTATCCATGTTTTATCCCTCTTCAAAATGGTAATTCTTCATCAGAAACATCAAGCGTATTCCCATTTGCTGTAAAAGGGTCGTTATTTGCAAAACTTCCGCCCGTATTCGCGTTTTTATTACCGTTGAATGTATTTACATGTCCACCGTTAAAACTCTCTCTATCGCCCTCTAATCGGCTTGTAGCGTTACGCGGTTCAAGTAAGCTAAAGTTTTCTGCTAATACCTCTGTCACGTATACCTTTTGACCTTGTTGATTTTCATAGTTACGCGTTTGGATACGGCCTTCAATCCCTACTTGCGAGCCTTTGTGTGTAAAGTTTGCAAAGTTTTCCGCTGCCTTACGCCACATTGCGCAGTTAATAAAATCTGTTTCCTTTTCGCCATTTTGGTTCTTGAAATTTCTTTCTACCGCTACCGTGAAACTAGCGTATGCCGTTCCGTTCGATGTGTAACGTAAATCTACTGCCCTTGTTAATCGTCCTACTAATACTACGTTGTTAATCATTGTCCTTGTATTCCCCTTTCTATAAACCCTCGAAAAATTCTTTAATATCTATTTTCAAAATATCGGCCATTCTTAAAAGAGTACTAACTCTTACATCTCTTTTTCCTCTTACGATTTTTGATAATGTTGATTGTGCGATTCTTGTTTTTTCAGAAAAACTCTTACATGTATACCCCGCTCTTACCAAAGCGCATTTAATGTTAATCCCTATCATTTCAGCTTCATTTTTCATTTTCTACATCTCCTATATATTTTTTCCATTCATCCAGGTTTCCCTTTTGAATCTTGTTCACTCGTTTAAACTCTTTGATTGCCTGCGCTTTAAGTGGCAATACCCCTTCTTGTCGCGCTTGGTCTGTTACTGGAATAAAATATCCTGTGCGTCCGTTTCTTACCCCTACAATCACGATGCCGTAATTGTTGATTAACTGATCTATGATTTTCTTCACTCGTCTTGTAGAAAGTCTTGTCTGTGCTACGATGTCTTTTATATTCACTCTGCGTTCGTCACTAATCGGGATAAGCGATAGGACTACCTTTTCAATCGGTGACATTTGTTTACTCATATTGCCACCCTCCTTTTGTCTTTTTAACTTTCAGTAATGCGGTATTGTATCGTTTCATAAATAGCTTTTTCTTTAGCTTGAATACGTCTGTTTCTACGCCTTTCACGTCAATATAAGCCACTGTGCCGTCATTTTCCGTGACGATAAAATCAACTACATAAAAGATAGGTCTGATTTTTCCTTTGACTCCTTCAACGTTAAAGCCTTCTTGCAGCAACATTCTTTTTTGTCGTTCAAACCCTAAGATTTTACGTTCCACCACTTGTTGCTTTAAGTGTAAGTAATATTCGCCTTCCGCTTTACTATCAAACTTGATACCGTCAATTTCTACTTTCTTTGCGTTGTACTTTGAATATCTCCTAAACATTTATTTATTAGTCGCTCCCTCTCTTTCTTTTTCCCCCTGGATAAGTTTTCTCTTTCTTTCAAGGAAACCTTCATCAGTGGTTTTTAAGTTAGCGATTTGTTTAACTAGTTCTGCGTATCGCTTTGGATTAGACTTGTAAAACTGTATTTCTTTTTCTTCCTCGCTCATTTGTCCTCCTGTTATTTTGCCCAATCGGGTAATATTTCTACATAACCGCTAGGCTTGTTGTAGTTATTCTGTTTTGATTTTTGTCTAGCGTTGCCCTCCGCTAGTGCTTTCTCAAGGGTATCAATTCCTTTTTTATCCCAATCAACCATAATCGCGTTTGCGTATCTGAATTTCAACACATTTTCCTCAACTGCTATTTCTAGCGCTCGTTTAACGAGTTCAGGGTTTAAATCATTACACCATTTCAAAATCGATTGACGAATATAATCACTCATCATGCCAAAATGGTTTTCGTAAAAATTAAAAATCTCTGAAATTTGTTTTTGTTCAGTTGTTGCTGCTGGTTCGTCTGCTAGGTTTTCAGCTTCGTTTGTTTCTGCTACTACTACTTTACTTTTATTTATTTTAGTTTTATTTAGTTTTATTTTATTTAGTTTTATTTTATTGGCATGGTTTAGCAATGCTTGAGCATTGCTTGAGCATTGCTTAGGTAATGTTTGAGCATTGCTTGTATCTTCAGATTGTTTATTCCACCGTGCTTCTGCTGCTTTTTTTGCTTTGGATTTTCGTTGTTGCGCTCGTACATCCATCATTTCCATTCGCTCATTAAAGCTATCTGAATAGAAATATTTACCATCTTCTGTAAATTTGAATAAGTCGTAATTCTCAACAACTTGTTTTACTTTTTCAGGTTCTACTCTTAAATCAAAAGCTAGTGTGTCGTAATCGATTGTGCTTTTGTAGCCTTCTTCTTCTCTTAATCGTTCAATCAACATGAAGAAGATTCCATAGCCTTCCGCACCTAACCCCATTCGAACCTTCATTAATTTGTCCGAATTTCTTGCGTTGCTATCGTGTGAGAAATAACTTCTCATTCGGTACCTCCTTTCTCCCTATTTACCGATTCTTAGCTCTTTCACTGCCTCCTCGTTTAGTAGGATTGGCTTGATATGATATTTATTTTCAAATGCGATTTCTCCTATCGTGTGCCGTTCCGTGTGGTGAGTTCTGCATAGGCAGTAGTAACGTCTGTTTGCGTGGTCTATCATGTTTCGATTGTTTCCCATTCCTACTGCATCTACATGATCTACATCGCTATGTTGTTTCCCACAAATAAAGCACGTCCGATATTTGACAAACAAAAACGCTAGACGGGCCATGTCAGCTGCTTGATAGTATTCTTTAAAGTGGAACGGTATGTTGTTTTGGAAACAAAACTCGATAATCAGTTCAATCAGTTGATTAGCTTGAGTAATATTACAGTGGTTCATTGCTAGGCTTAATCCTTCCACGTTGTACAATTCACTGTAATACGCTTTGAACATTTCCTTTACCCACTCCAACGGATAACCTGTATAATCGCTCACATCTCCGAATAACGCATGTATGAATTTTTGTTGTTTAGGTGTGATGCTACGTTTATCAACTACCGTCACCTTCAAGCGAATATTTTCGCCTTTGTCAGTCCTTCTTCTAGCCTCTGTAAGGTTGAAATCTTCTTCTAGCGCTATCTGTATGTCATGTTGATTAACCGCTTTGAGTTGGCCCTCGTAATCCATTACGCCCCTTCACGCGTTCCTGTTAAAGGTTCGGGAATACTTTGCAACATCTTAATTGCTCTATCTAGCAAAGTATCGCTCCATTCTTCAGTAGGTGCGCCTTGAACTTTGGATTGCATTTCTTTGAATTTCTCGAATCGTTCGGGTGTTGACTCTGCTAGTTGTTGAATATAATCACATTTAGATTGTTTTTCTGCGCTGATTTGAGGCCCTTTCTTTTTTCTTCCGTTACCGCTTGCCTCGTTTCCGTCATCGTCTTTGTCTGATGTGATACCAAACACTGCGCTCAACGCATATCTTTTAGCGTATGTAATTGCACTACCGTATGCTTGAGGTGTTTGTTTTTCAGGCTTCATTCTCACGCTAGGAAATTCAATATATTCCCCTGATTGATGCAGAATAATCGTTCCTACTTCAACATTTCCGTTTTCATCACCACTTGCATACTGCATGAACGAAATCCCTAACGGTCCTGCTGCTTCTGTGATTGCTTCAACTATATTTTCTAAAGGTACATATTTACTTTTAAAAAATGGGTTGTTTGCATCTTTTAATGGTTGTTTTAAATTCTTCTGAAATTCAGACATTGCTTTTGATAAGTTTTCAATGCTCTCTGATTTGTTTAACATATTTCACTCTCCTGCTGTTAAAATTGATGAGTCTAAATAATTTTCTTTCAAGTACTCATCTACATCATCCTCGTTAACGTAATCTCCATCTAATAGATAGTAATTACATTCCTCGTCTGTTTTCTCTCCCTTCCAGTCATACGCTCTAATGCGTGTCACTGGCGGTTCTGTTAAATATAGGTTTCTTAGATATTCTTCCACATCGTCCTCAAGGACTTTATCCCCACCTATAATTCTGTACTGATCTCCACGATAGATTTCCATTCCATTCCAATCGTATCCATAAACTTTGTCTTCAGGAGGTTCAAGATACCTATTGTGTAATGCTTCAAAACTTCCGTACATTGTGTTATACTCTCCTTAGATATATTTAGTTAGTCAGCGTTCACGCGCTGGCTTTTTTTGTTCCATGTTTCCTGAAAATCAGGTTCCACGTATTGCCCACTTCTAATTAGATTCACTTTTGATTCGTGTTGTTCAACCGCCTTTCCTACCAAGAGCACAATGCTCATCATTGCGATAATGATTCCAAATGCTAAAATGTACCATCCTAGTATCCACTTCATAAATGGGATGAATTGTACCCTCGTTTTTCTTCTTCGTTCCGTTCTCATCGTCTTCTCCTTCCGTCCCATACTCTTTGAATTTCATCAATCATGCTCGCTTGATATTTGTATGGGCGTGTATCTGTTCTTCTTGCTGCAACCACCACTGGATGGTTTCTAATCTCACTCTTGTGCCACGAACTGGAACTCGTTCCAATCGCTTCACATAACTCTTCAGTCGTTATCCACCGTTGGTTACTTCCTGAATCAATAAACGGTTTTATTAATCCAACAAATTTTTCTGGGTTTCGTTTTACGACTTCGAAGAATATCGGTTCGTAATAATCAAGCGTTGATTGTTCCATGGTTTCCTCCTTTCTTTTTAAAAAACACAAGTATTAAAGTACGTTTTAAATCGTATTTTTAACCTAAAAAAATATGATCTAATTTAAC
>ERZ772974.1776-NODE-1776-length-13734-cov-12.465677_pt1 | contig 13734 bp, 8 predicted proteins | sample MGYA00580671_ERZ772974 | MGnify/ENA primary metagenome ERZ772974 (study PRJEB29015, sample SAMEA2738065) | human oral metagenome | biome: human oral; feature: human-associated habitat; material: saliva | place: China | collected 2218 ... | reverse complement strand
TATTCAAAGCCAAAAACAAACAATATAGCCAAAAAACTCCACACTCTATAAGAAAAGTCAGTATTCCTCGCAGTTTAGCTGACTTTTCTTTTTTTTTGGTATTTTTTTCTAAAAAAGACTTTTGGATAGAAGTCTTTTTAATAATATTTGGGATTTTAGACTTGTTTGTATTTTGATGTCGTAGATCAATGGTTGGCGGATAGTTGCAGGTAAGATTTATTATGAATGGCAAACAAAAAACTGGGTTGAGCTGATTGTGCGGGGTCGCTGTGATAATATGTGGGGATGAAAAACAAATAACGGTTAAATAGTCTTTTTGAGTAAATGAAACGTGCAAACAATAAGCAACAACGGAATGAAAATAAAATGTAAGCAAGGTATTATGAAAGAAGCTTTAGCTTACTTTTTTGTAGGTTTATCTCTATAAAATTAATTGAAGTGTAAACCGGTTATGTTATGAGTAGGTGTTGGATGAGTTTGAAATAATATCAAAAAAAATATATTAAAGACGTAATAAGAGTTGCGAAGAGATATATCCTGTAAATGCATGGATGACCTATATGGTGGCTGGAATAGTGCTATATAGTAAATTGCGAAAGTGGGCGGTATTGGCCAGCTTTTTGCAGGGTCTTTGAGCTTATGGTAAATAAAGGACGGGCGTATTCTAGATACTAAGAAACAATAAGTGGATGGCTTAATTAATATCGTAAATGTTTATGTTTACATGCAGTTTATGCTTCATCGTAATTGAACTATGTGGCGGAATTTCTGAAAAATATTAGTTTCTCGAAAATGTTTGGTGTTCTATAACTTTTTGATGTTCTATATTTTTGTACAGATCGCAATTTAAAAACTTGAATTTTCAAAAGAAGAGGGAAGGTAAAATATTGTAATAGTTGTAAAAAATAATAATTGTAAATTGCGGCTTATGTTGTAGTTTATGCAGATAAGAATTACAACAATATTAAAAATATTATAATATTGTTGTTATAAATACGACATAATTTGAAATACTATTATTAGCTTGTAATAGATATAATTAATGACGGATATTGTGTTTGTTGTAATAATAACTATATAATTCTAGTAAAAATGCTTGCAATAATATAATGGTTATGTTAGTATAAGAGTGTCGAAAGACAAACATAAAAATCAACAAATAAAAAGGATTGTGAAATCAAATGTAAATTAAAAAGTTGGTTTTAGAGTCTTAATAATATGAAAATATAATTAAGACAAAAACTGTGGAGGGGAACAGAAAAACGGATGCCCCACTATACGTGGAGCGGTCAAAATCTAGGTGGAGATGGTTGCGGTATATATTTATTGTTTTAGCGCCGGATAACCACCCACCTGGATTCAGGATATAAAAGGGGAGAGCACATTATTTAGATATACCAGACGTCTGGGATATAGAGGTGTTTAGATTAATAAAATCGATAGAAAATTATATACGATGGTTGAGGCTGTCGCATATTTCTATAGCGATTTCTAGAATCCAATGAGCATCAGTTATTTATTGCTAAAACAATTGTACATTATTGCTTAAAATGAGCCCTGAAGTGATTTACAGATATGGATGGGGGATTACTCGTGAAAAATATAAATGCAGTTTATGATTAATTCGGGTTTTCTATTACTGTTTATTTCTAGATTTTTACGGAAATATAAAGACGTTTTCGTAATGAAGGGAAGTGGCTATTTTGCTTTTTAGGGTTTTGAACAATTATTTTTACATAAAATAGCGTATAATATTTTTATGATTAATCGGCTTATTCTTATTTTGTCGTTGATTGTATTTGCTATTATCTTAGCTATTTTATTTTTGACTTCGCCAGCAGTAATTGGACCGGTAGGGATTTTATTTTTCTTTGTAATGGTCTATTTTTTATCGTTTGGTGTGGTTACTTTTTTTATGCATTTTTTCGTGAGGATATTCTTCTCAAGGAAAAATATGATAAAAAAGGATTATATAAAATCTGGAATTATTGCGATATTACCAATCACCGTGTTGGTGTTAATCGCATCTGGGGTAAGGAATCCAGTGATCTTAGTGGCGGGACCACTATTTTTGGTTAGCTTGAATGTTTTTTTGTTTAGTAAAATTAACGAAACTTAAAACGGATATGGTAAAATATTTGTATGAGTAATGGTAATGTTGGGCCAGGTCAAACGGTGGGGCAATGGAATAATTTTGAGGCGCTAAATACTCCTGAGTACAAAAATTTAGATCCAGCATTAACTAAGACCGAGAATTCTTTTGAGCAAAATATTGAACAAAAAAATGAACAATTTTCTAAAAATGTGGATCGTGCAAATGAATTGACAAAAGATGCTTATGGAAATACTGCAATTTTGGGAAATGCCAGTATTAATGCAATGGACTTTCAGCAGCAGCCGAGTGTGGGGACAGCGCCATTAGGCGAGGTGGTTACATTAGAAACTTTACGTACAGATAAAAAAGAAGACATTTTGGGAACTGATTTGCCAAAGGCGAAAGATATCGATGGCTTGGAACCGGAATTCGTGAAGGCAGTGGACTCAGTGATTGATATAAAAGATCCCGTGAATAAATATAAAAAGATGCGTGCGATCAGAGATCAATTTTTGTTGGATAGGTATGGTCGAAAAATAGGACAAGGAAATGGGTAGGGAAGAAAAATGAATGGAAATCGAATAGAGGAATTGATCCAGGGTGGAGACCATCGAACCAATGATGAAGTTGAACAAAATAATTCTACATCCGAGAATAAAGTGGATAATAAGACTACAGAAATAGCTCAACCTGAAATAAATAGGATGGTCCAGAAAAAAATGAGCCCAGGTATGGGTGTGGGGATATTAGCTTTTTTTGTAATTCTTTTGGTAATAACCGTTGTGACGGTGAGATTTTTAAGAAAAAAACGTAAGGCAAAGGAATATGAGCGTTCACTAAAATTAATCCCTATGTTAATTCATTTGCCTCCATCAACAGATGATATTCAAGGTGGTGGTCGTGACGAGCGTGACGTTAACGATGAGGCGATCTCGCAGGCAACAATTATGTATACGATTATTTCCTCAACTTTGAAGAAGGAGGGAATTAAGACGCATGTGTATGGACAGAAATATTTCTCATTTGAGATTGTGGCGGTTGATGGATTTGTTAAATATTATGCAGTGGTGCCGGCCGTTCTAACTGAGACTGTTAAGCAAGCAGTTTTGACATCCTATCCTACGGCTAGGTTGGAAGAAACCGACGTGGAGGACATTTTTAGCAGTGACGGAATGGACGAGGTGGCTAATGCGCAGATGGCTGGACTAGGCGTTGAAAATACGGTTTCTGGTGGCGAACTGGTGATGAAAAAAGAGGTTGAATATCCAATTATGACCTTCCAGGATATGAAGTGGGATGCACAACTTGCTCTACTTAACGCGTTTTCAAAGGTAAAAAAGGGCGAGGGGATGGGGCTTCAGGTCATGTTTAGACCACTACCTTCTAGTTGGACAAAAAATGCAGAACAAAAAATTAAGAATATTAAATCTGGTAAGAAAAGTTGGGGAAGTGGTGGCACTTATTTACCGCTCCGAGTACTAAATTTATTTTTAGATATACTCAAAGCTCCATTTGAAGTTCCAGATGAACACAAATATGATAAGAATGAACAAGAAAAAGAAGAATTAACCCAGAAGAAACAAGAAGAAATTCAAGCAATTGATAATAAGTCGAAATACCCAGCTTTTGAGTGTTTAATTCGAATTGTTGCGCATTCGAATTCAAAAGCACGCAGCGAGGGTTTGGTTGGCGGTGTGGTTGCGGCTTTTTCTCAGTTTGATTCGCCAAATTCGAATGGTTTTAAGTATGATTTGAATAAAAAAGTTGATCAGCTGGTAACAGACTACATTTTTAGGTTTTTCCCAGTTTCGAATAAAAAAATTGTTCTAAATACTCTGGAACTTGCATCGATTTTTCATCTGCCATCACAAGCCTCGATCCCATCAAGTGGTGTTGAGAGACAGATGACAAAGCAGGTTGATGGTCCGACTGCGTTAATTACTGATGGTGTTTTGATTGGAAATAACGTTTATCGCGGCGCAACAAAAGAGATTAGACTAAGTGTTAACGACCGCAGGCGTCACATGTACGTAATTGGTGCTTCTGGTATGGGTAAATCTGTATTTTTGAAGAATATTGCATATCAGGATATGTTAGCTGGGAAGGGTTTTTGCTTTATTGATCCGCATGGAGATGTCACGGAGGAGTTGCTTTCGATGGTGCCAGAGAATCGAATTGACGATGTGATTTATTTTGATCCTTCAGATATGGAATTCCCAATCGGAATGAATATGTTGGAAGCAAAGACGCCTGAAGAGAAAGATTTTATCGTACAAGAGGGAATTAATATGCTTTACTCACTCTATGACCCTGGACATACTGGTATTTTTGGTCCGCGCGGTGAGCAGATGTTTAGGAATGCGGCACTACTTCTGATGAGCGATCCTAAGGGAGCGACCTTCTTGGATATTCCAAGCCCTTTTATTAATGCGGATTTGGTGATGGATAAATTGAAGTATGTAACAGATAGAGATCTGTACGATTACTGGACTAAGGAGTTTCCAGCTTCACAGAAGTCAAATGATGCAGGTGAAGTAATTACGTGGTTTGCTTCAAAATGGAGTCCGTTTAAGCAGAATACGATGATGAAGCGGGTACTTGGTCAGGTAAAATCGGGCTTTAATATCCGTGAAATCATGGATCAGCAGAAGATTTTATTAGTTAACCTTTCGAAGGGTAAACTTGGTGAGCTTAACTCAAAACTTCTTGGTATGATTTTTGTAATGAAATTCCAGACTGCCGCCATGTCACGTGTGGATACACCAGAGAAGGATCGTAAAGATTTTTGTCTATTTGTGGATGAGTTCCAGAACTTTTCAACCGAGTCATTTGAGTCAATTCTCTCTGAGGCTAGGAAATTCCGCCTGAATCTGATTGTGGCAAACCAGTTTATGACGCAGTTGACTGATAAGATTCGAGAAGGTGTACTAGGTAACGTAGGTACGATTGTGGCTGGCCGTGTTGGTGTAACGGATGCAGAAATGCTTGAAAAGGTATTTACGCCAGTTTTTAAGGCTGAAGATTTACATAAACAGCCAAATCATCATGCAATTACAACAGTTTTGATGAATGGTATGCCGTCTTCGCCATTTACGATGGAGCTGTTAGCGCCAATCGGAAAAGAAGATCGCAATGTGTTTGAATCGCTCAGGGAATACTCTGCAAAGAAATATGGTCGTCCGGGGGCGGAGGTGGATAAAGAAATTGATCAGAGATTAAGTGTTAATGAAGGGGAAGATGACGATCAAGGTTTAGCTGGCGGTGATTTTGTTGAGAATGAGAATGGAATAGGGATTGATCTTGGGGTGGCTAGAGTTCCTGCAGATCAGGCGATTCCAGGTTCAAGGGAGGCCGAGCGCTTAATCCAGCAGCAGCGAGCTGGGAGTGCTAATACACCTGAGCGAGAATTAACCCTTGAGGAGATCGATGCGGAGCTTGCAAGAATGTCAAATGAAGCTAATGAGGATTCTGCAAGGATGTCAAATGAAACTAATGAGGATCTTGTAAGGACATCAAATGAAGCTAATGAGGATCCTGGTGTGTCTCAGGATAATACTAACCAAAATGCGGGCCAGAATAGCTTAAATCAGGGATTAAATCTTCGTCATGGGAACAGCGGCAATACTCAGTCCGGCAATATGATTAGTCTGCGGTAGTGCTTAAAAATGGCTTAAATTTGTTCTGAATATATAAATATAGCCATAAACGCAATAAGTGGGCTTAAAACGGCTGAGAATGCGTCTGAAGGGCGGTTTATCTTGACAGCCATAAGCGCTCGGAGTAAACTAGAAACAGATATCGAGTGAGGTGAACGGTTTAGTAAGTGAGTCTTAGGTATCAGCGATAAAAACTTAATGAGGTATTTGTTTGATGGCTGAAAAACAAAAAGTTGAAGAGTACGACAGTTCTGAAATTCAAGTTCTAGAGGGGTTAGAGCCAGTTCGTGTGCGTCCTGGTATGTATATTGGTTCAACTGGGTATGATGGACTTCATCACCTGGTAAAAGAGATTGCCGATAACTCTATTGATGAGGCAATTGCGGGATATGCGACAAAGGTAATGATTATTTTGCAGCAAGATGGTGGTGTGAAGGTCGAGGATAATGGTCGTGGTATCCCTGTGGATATTCATCCAAAAACTCATAAATCTACACTTGAAACCGTTCTAACTGTGCTACATGCCGGTGGTAAATTCGGTGGTGGTGGATATAAAGTTTCTTCAGGCCTTCACGGTGTGGGTTCTTCCGTAGTGAATGCGCTGTCGACAAAAATGATTGCTGAAGTTTATCGTGATAAGAAGGTTCATCACATTGAGTTTGAAACTGGTAAGCCAACCATGGCACTTGACGCTTCAAAGAAGACCGATAAACAGGGTACCTGTATTATTTTTTATCCTGATCCAACAATTTTTAAAGAAACAACGACCTTTGATTATGATTGGGTTTCACATTATGCGAGGCATCAAGCTTATCTTACGAAAGGTATTTTGATTTCAGTTTTTGATGAAAGGACCGGTGAAAAGGAGTCATTCTATTTTGAAGGTGGAATCAAGAGTTATGTGAAGCGTTTGAATGAAAGCAAGGAAGTACTTTCTGATGATATCTTCTATGTTGACAAGCAGATTGAAGAGGCAGAAGTTGAAATTGCGGTGCAATACAACGATACTTATGCAGAGACGATGAAGCCATTTGCAAATAACGTGTTAACGCCTGAAGGTGGTACACACGTGGTTGGATTTAGGACGGCATTAAATCGTACGATTAATGACTATGCAAGGCGAAATAACCTATTGAAAGAGAAGGAAGATAACCTGACCGGTGATGACATCAAGGAAGGTTTGACCGCTGTAATTTCAGTAAAGATTCCGAATCCGGAATTTGAAGGACAGACAAAGAATAAGCTTGGTAACCCTGAGGTGCGCGGCTATGTCGATAAGGTAATGTCTGAATATTTTGGCTATTATCTTGAGGAAAATCCAGCAATTGCCAAGAAGATTGTTGGAAAAGCTACTTTGGCAGCACGTGCGCGAAAGGCGGCAAGGGCGGCACGTGATAATGTTATTCGTAAAGGTGCATTTGAGGGGCTGAACTTACCTTCAAAATTGGCGGACTGTTCATCAAGAGACCGCACAGAGTGTGAATTATTTATCGTCGAGGGTAACTCAGCTGCAGGTTCCGCAAAGGAAGGCCGTAATTCGAAGATTCAGGCAATCTTGCCACTACGTGGTAAAGTCTTGAATACTGAACGTGCCAGATTGGACAAGATGTACGCTAATGCGGAGCTAGTCTCCCTAATTAAGGCTCTGGGTGTAGGAATCGGCGATCAATTTGATCTATCTGGTTTACGTTATTATAAGATCGTATTTATGACCGATGCTGATGTCGATGGTGCGCATATTTCGACATTACTTCTTACTTTCTTCTTCCGCTATATGCCAGAGGTGGTAAAGGGTGGACATGTTTATCTTGCAAAGCCACCGCTATTTGGTCTGATTAAGGGTACTGGATCGAATAGGAAGATTGATTATATCTATGATGAAGAGGCACTGGAGGCAAAGATTGCTTCGAAGATTGAGGAGCGTAAAAAAGAAGGACTCAAGATTAATCCTGAGGATGAGAGATTCAAACAGGCTGGATATACCGCACAGCAGCGCTTTAAGGGTCTTGGCGAGATGAATGCTCAACAGCTTTGGGATACAACAATGAACCCAGATAATCGTGTCTTAGTAAGAGTAAATATTGAAGATGCAGAAAAGGCAGATGCAATCTTTACAAAGCTGATGGGTCAGGAAGTGGAGTTGCGTAAAAACTTTATTCAGTCGAGAGCTTCAACCGTTAAAATTGATGATTTGGACTTCTAGTCTAGAAAGGAATGATGATGAAAGATAATATAAATAATCCAGAGAATCTAGACAATGAGAAAGTCAGCAAGAACGGTGGCGTACCAGATGCGGCGGATGAAAAAGGCGTAGACGAGACGATGGGGAAAATTCCAGATTTGAAGGAAAAAAGACTAGAGGCCAATGAAGATGAAGCTAGTGAAGTAGAAGCTGATGATGAGGATGTTCATATTGGTGGACTAACTGCAAGACGAGCTGAAGACGGAATTGAGGAATTGACGGTCGAGAATGTAATGGAGGATTCCTTCTTACGTTATTCAATGTCAGTGATTATTGATCGTGCTCTTCCAGATGTGAGAGATGGTCTGAAGCCAGTGCATCGTCGAATTCTTTATGCGATGTATAGAAATGGTTGGAAAGCACCACATGCAACAGTAAAGTCAGCGCGTATCGTTGGTGAAGTAATGGGTAAATATCACCCACACGGTGACTCATCAATTTATGATGCAATGGTAAACTTGGCACAACCTTGGAAGATGCGTTATACGCTAGTGGAAGGTCAGGGTAACTTTGGTTCAATGGATGGAGATGATCCAGCGGCCTCTCGTTACACCGAGGCTCGTATGGACAAGGTGGGAGCCGAGCTCCTTTCCGATATTGAGAAGGAGACTGTTGACTTTCGTGATAACTTCGATGGAACAGAGAAGGAGCCTGTAGTTCTTCCTGCAGCGGTGCCAAATATTCTTCTGAATGGACAGATGGGTATTGCAGTTGGTATGGCAACAAATATTCCACCACACAACCTGGGGGAAGTAGTTGATGCAACTGTGGCTTTGATTGATAATCCTGAGGCGACACTAGAAGATTTGATGAAGCATGTGAAGGGTCCAGATTTTCCTACTGGAGCGGAGGTTTATGGCGGCGCGCCAATGAAGCAGGCCTATGCAACTGGTAAAGGTTCGGTAACAATTCGTGCTGTAGCAAATATTGAAGAGCGAAAAAATGGACGCTTCAATATCGTGGTAACAGAGGTACCTTATGGAATGAGTAAAGAATCTTTTATCGAAAAAGTTCGACAACTTGTATTGGATAAAAAATTGACTCATATTGCGGATGCTAGGGATGAATCTGCTCGTGGTAAGATTCGAGTGGTAGTGGAACTTAAAAAGGATGCTTATCCAAAGAAGATCTTAAATCAACTGTATAAGATGACTGATCTACAGACGACCTTCCATTATAATGTATTGGCGCTTGTGAACGGAATTCAGCCAAGGATTATGGGGTTGAAAGAAATTTTGGCAGAGTTTATTAAACACCGCCAAAAAGTAATTCGCCGACGTACTGAATATGACCTCAGAAAAGCAAAAGAGCGTGCTCACATTCTTGAAGGTTTGAAAATTGCTTTAGATAATATTGACGAAGTGATTAAGACGATTCGCGAGTCGTATGATGATGCGGATAAACGTTTGATGGAAAGGTTTGGCCTGTCAGAGATTCAGGCTGCAGCAATTTTGGCGATGCAGCTTCGTCGTCTACAAGGACTTGAGCGTGACAAGATTGAAGCCGAGTTGCAAGAATTAATGGCGATGATTGCGAAATATGAGGAAATCTTGGCGGACGAGGCAAAAGTGCTTGCGGTTGTAAAAGATGAACTTCTTGCGATGAAGGAGAAATATGGCGATAAGCGTCGTAGTAAGATCTTTAATCACGAACTCGGTAAGTTCTCAGAGGAAGAGTTGATTCCGGAAGAGGAAAGCGTAGTGCTTTTGACTGTTGAGAATTACATTAAGCGAGTTTCTCAGACTGATTTTCGTCGTCAAAACAGGGGTGGAAAAGGAAAACGTGGAATGACGACTAAGGAAGAGGATGTGATTTCTCAGATTATTACTGCAAATTCACATGATTTTCTATACTTCTTTACTTCACAAGGTCGTATCTTTAGGATGAAAGCATATGAGGTGCCACAGGCTTCACTAACTGCAAAGGGTACTGCTGCAGTAAATCTTTTAAACATGCATCCAGATGAGAAGATTACTGAGATCATTAAGCATAATGACGAAATTGACCCAGAGACTGGTTATCTCTTTATGGCAACCAAGAAGGGTACGATTAAGAAGACGGCCGCAAAGAACTATATGAACGTGCGTTCAAACGGTTTGATAACGATTAAATTGGATCCAGGAGACGAGTTGAAGTGGGTGAAGGCAACGACTGGTAAGGACGATATTATTATCTCAACTTCGGCTGGTCAGGCGATTCGCTTTAACGAGGAAGACGTCAGGGCCATGGGTCGTTCAGCAATGGGAGTCCGTGGCATTAGATTGAGACCAAAGGATGAAGTTGTGGGTATGGACGTTGTGACTGATCCAAATCAGACTTTGATTGCAGTCTCTGCCAATGGATATGGAAAGGCAACTCTAGTGTCGAACTTCCCAACTCATAAGCGTGGTGGCGTAGGAATTAAAGTGGCTTCTGTGACAGAAAAGACTGGTCCAATTGTGGCAGTACATACATTGGATCCAGAAGCATCAGAGGTGATTATGATGTCTAGCCTTGGTCAAGCAATCCGTGTAGCCGTGAAGGATATTCCAGTACTTGGACGTGCAACGCAAGGGGTGAGGATTATGCGTCTTGCTGATGATGATACGGTAGCTTCCTTAGGAATCGTGCTTCCTGAAGAAAAAGACGATATTGAAGAATCGGAAGAATAAAAGCTTAAGAAAAATACTCCGGAAACGGAGTATTTTTTGTGGTTGTTTTTTGTGTTTTTTTGAGTGTAAATTTTTATAGATTTTTTAGCTGATATCTAGCTTATGCTCCAGAATATCCTGCTTATGCTAGCAGGGAAAAATGAGATTTTTATCTCTGTTAATTAAAAAAGTAAAATTGTTATGGTTGCGTATTTTTGGGACTTGGTGGTATGGTGCAGGCAAATGAAAAATTAAATGAGGAAAACAAATGAGTAAACATAATAGAAAAGTTCAATTAGAAGCCACGACAGTTGCCACAGAACGGGTTAGTGCAAGAATGAGGATTGGCGCAATTACAATGGCTACAAGCGCCGTGATGGCATTGAGTTTCGCATCTCCAATATCTGCACTTGGCAAGGCCACAACAACGAGCACTGAAAATAAAGGCAGTAAAAAGGTAGTTTATCCAGAACACCCAAACGCACCGGAAGGTGATTATGAAATAGCACCAATGAAGATTGCGCCACCTAGTTATGAAGGTCATGTACATATGCCAATGCCATTTGTGAATGGTAAGTTAGCAATGAGTCTTGATAGGATTGACCGTACAAACAGTGAGATTGAGTTTTCAGTAGATAAAAACTGGCTGGGGAATAGAAAAATAAAACGTCTCGGCGTAGCTTCTATTAGGTGGTATGGATTTGCAATTGATAATTCGGGCTTATATGAAGCTAATACTTTTGACGATGAATGGACCACAAAGATGTTTGCAAGTAAGGCGGACTACGAGGGGTTATCAGACCGCCACGAATCGAAGGATAGATATTTCTGGGTTAGGCCAACTTTTGATTTATTCTATGACTGGTCAAACGATGTCGTATTTGTATTGCAGCTTGATGATAATACTTATTATAATGGGCGTGTTTATTTCAAAGAAGACTGTTTGTTGCATTGGATTGAGGGAAGGAACTGCGTAGTGGACAAATACGATCAGTCAAAAACGATGCGTAATGTATCCTATAAGGCAGTGGCGGCGCCAAAGAAAAAATACACCATTGGTATGATACCTAGGGAAGTTGATGGGTATGCAAATACTGACATAAATGCAGTAGAGCCAGAAAAACCGGTAACTCCAGAAAAACCAGTTACACCAGAGAAGCCGGTAATTCCAGAGAAGCCGGTTACGCCAGAAAAACCAGTGACTCCTGAAAAGCCGATTACGCCAGAAAAACCAGTAGTCCCAGAGAAGCCAGTTACGCCTGAAAAGCCAGTGACTCCAGAGAAGCCGGTTACGCCAGAAAAACCAGAGGAGAAGAATAAAACTGAGGACGAAACCTCTATTGAGGTAGGTAGGTCAGAAGAAACTAAAAAGACTGCAGAATCAGAGAATAAGTCAGAAGATAAATCTGATGAGAAAAATAAAGAGAAGACAGAGATTAAACCAAAGACTCAGAATGTTGAAAAATCTAGTATGCATAATAATTTCTCAAGAAGATCACTAGGTGTGGTCACAGCTCAGAGTATTACTGAGAGCCAAGAAAGTGATACGGAGAATACAGTAGAAACTGGCAGTGTTGATTCAACGGAAATTGATTCTTCTGATAGTGTGGAGGAAAAGGTTGAAAAAGATGAACAGTCTGAGGATAAAGAAAAGACTGATCAGGAAGCAACTGAAATTCCTAAGCTCGGTGAAGTCAAAAAAGAATTTAATATCCTTAGCCAATGGTGGACATGGCTTATCGCAGGCACGATTGTCGGTGCTATATTACACAAGATCTTTCTCTCAATACGTTCTAAAAAACATGAAACTATTTCAGATTAGATAGAACATCGGCGGTAGCTCTCTCAAGAAAGAAAAATCTCTCAACAATATCGCCGACACTGAGAGAAAGCGTACATTAAAAAATGTCTATAATATCCTATAGAATATAGATATGATAGCTACCTTAGCTTAATATCTATAACTTTTAAAATAGACGCTATAGCCGTCCTCGCGACGGCTATAGTTATTTTATATAAAAATATAATGTGATAAAATGTATTTATGGAAAGCCTTTATGTTTTTTTAGCATTTGTTATGGGCTGGTTTGTGGCACAAGCTTTAAAGCTGATTTTCTTTATTATTAAAAAGCGTGGTAAGACTACAATTCGTGATGTTATATATTATGCAGTAAAATCTGGTGGCATGCCATCTGGCCATACCGCGAGCTTCATGGCGATGACTATGACAATTGGATATATTAGTGGTTTCAATTCAGTAGTTTTTGCGTTAGCCGCATGTAATACATTAATTATTATATATGATGCAACAAATGTGCGTTATTCGGTTGGTGAGCACGGAAAGTTATTAAATAAGATTGTTGATGATAAGAATAAGAATGAAGGAACCAGATTAAATAAACTCCGTGTGGTTGAAGGCCATACGGTGGCAGAAGTAATTGTGGGTTTTTGGATTGGAATTTTTATTGCAACATTGATAAAAATCGTGTGTTTATAGAAGGGAAAGGCGTTTTTACAGGCATAATTGAAAAAAGTTTCAAAAAAAGTAAAAAAAGTCCAAGAAATGTATTGACAGTTTTGTTTAAGTAAACTATTATTAGAGCATACAAAAGCTGCGACATACATATAGATGACTGTGCGCTTTTGGAAATTGAAATTTAACAATTCAGTTGTGCAATTTGAAATGGTAATATGTGTGGTTTTATAATCATACGAATCCATTTCTTTCATCGTCAGTTTTATTTTATTTGAGTTTTCAAATTTAAAATTCAAGGTCTTAGGACCTTTAATGGAGAGTTTGATCCTGGCTCAGGATGAATGCTGGCGGCATGCCTAATACATGCAAGTCGAGCGGTAGCATGGCTTCACCGTTCTCTTGACACACTTGGCTTTATGCGAGTGGTAAGATTCGAGGGAACTGTGAAGCTGATGACGAGCGGCGGACGGCTGAGTAACGCGTGAGAACATACCCCAAAGTGAGGGATAACTAGTCGAAAGATTAGCTAATACCGCATGTGATCTTTGGATTAAAGCATTTATGCGCTTTGGGAATGGCTTGCGTACGATTAGATAGTTGGTGAGGTAAAGGCTCACCAAGTCGACGATCGTTAG
>ERZ772974.1769-NODE-1769-length-13754-cov-13.038981_pt1 | contig 13754 bp, 10 predicted proteins | sample MGYA00580671_ERZ772974 | MGnify/ENA primary metagenome ERZ772974 (study PRJEB29015, sample SAMEA2738065) | human oral metagenome | biome: human oral; feature: human-associated habitat; material: saliva | place: China | collected 2218 ... | reverse complement strand
AAAGTCATTATGATTTAAGAAAGGTTGTATAGAGTCATTTTAACTTGACAATGAGTCTCTATGGGCATGTTGATTTGGGGGAAGCGAAAAATAATATCAAATTTCACAGCCCCCAAACCGCTAATCTCGGATAACATGCCCCTACTCATTATAAAGTTAAAACTAGATTTCGTTCATAGTTATGCTTGTGGTTGATTGTTAAATAGATTAAATCATTAATTTTCTTCCACCTTGTTCAGTTAAAATTGAAGACTTAATTTGGTGTAAAATTTGATCCACCAACAGAATTTGTCGATGAGCCATTTTTTATACACTTCCATTTTAGGAAGTGTATTTTTTATAAAAATTTCTTGACTATGACGTAGTGTCATAGAATATAATCTAATTGTTAGGAGGAATCAAAATGTATTACATTAAACAAGTAAGTGTTCTTAGTGGTGTATCGGTGCGCACTTTACATCATTACGATAATATAGGATTACTTAATCCTAAAAAAGATGAAAATGGTTATAGGTATTATAGTGAAGAGGATTTGTCATATCTTCAAACGATACTTTATTATAAATATTTAGGATTTTCTTTAAAGGATATTAAAACTCTTATGCAACAAAATGAAGAAGATCTTTTGCCACATTTAAAAAAACAACTGAACTTAATGCAAAATGAAAAAGATAAACTTCTAACACTGATTGATACATTAGAAAAGACGATTCTGTCTACAGAAAGGAAAATAAAGATGACAACAGAAGAAAAATTTAAAGGTTTTAGTGTCGCTGATAATGAAAAATATAAATCAGAGGCAACCAAAAAATACGGAGAAGAGGCGATTCAAACAGCTGAAGAAAAACAAAAAGGAAAAGAAGATATTGTAGCAGAAGGATTCAATCGAATATTCTTTGCATATGCAGAAAATATTGAAAAAGGAATTCCAGCAACAGATTCAGTAAATGTTACTCTAGCAAAAGAATTGCATCAACATATGTGTCGATATGCGTTTGATTGTACAATTGATGTATTTTCAAGTATTGGATTTGGATATGCTAAAAATGAAGAATTCAGAACGAACTTAGATAAATATGGAGAAGGTGTTGGACAATATGCATGTGATGCTATCCAACAATATGTAGCACAAGTAAGAGGTTAATTGAAAAAGAAAACTGGAGTCTAATTAAAGTGACTCCAGTTTTCTTTTTATGTTAAATAGATTGGATAAGTAATCAGTTTTGCTTCTAGTTCAACTTCTTCAAATGAATAAAATTCACCATCTGTCTGCATCAAAATAGGTTGTTCAATTTTGATAGAAGCTGTAGTAGCAGTTTGTTTGATTAAATTTTTTGGAAAACGCTCAAAATGTTGTTTATTCCATAAGATAAATGGAAATGCTTTTAGTATAGTTAGAGTAGTAACATCTCTAGCAACTACTACTTCAAAGTTATGTGAATTTTGTTTAGCAGTTGGAACAAATCGAATTCCTCCTCCAAAATATGAGTGATTGAATAGACCAACTAATAAATTTTTATCTGCAATTTGAACAGGTTCATCATTAATTTTTATGGAAGCTTGAAATTCTTTATGATTTTTAAAAGCATTGATAATAGGTGTCAAATAAGATAACTTATTTAATCCTAATTTACTTTTTTGTTTTTTAGATTTTAATGTATTTAGCTGGCAAATTGCAGCATCAATACCAAATCCTAGAGAGTTTAGTGCAATTCCAGAAGTATGTGATAATTTTTCATTGTAGGAAATCAGTTCTAGTGTTGAAATCATTTCATTATTTAATCGTTCCATAAAGGCTGGAATGTCATGGGTAAAATTCATTTCTCTTGAAAAATCATTGCCTGTTCCTGCAGGTAAGTAACTGATTGGAATAGATTGGTGAAATTTAATTAAAGTTGTAATTGCTTCATTTAATGTTCCATCTCCACCAATAATAATGATACGATGATTTGCATTAAGGGATGGTAATAATTTTTTTATAATTTGATACACTTCTCCAGCATAATGAGTTGAATGACTCGAATACGTCAAAGAATGTTCGTTGCAATATTGAATTAGTAAATTAAATTGTTTCATTCCTATTCCAGCACCAGAATGTGGATTTGCGATAATGATGTACTCCATAAAAGACTCCCCAATTTTTATTAAACTATATTATAACAAATCTACAATATAAATGAAATGGAGAAATTTAAATTTATGTTTTATAATAAAATTGAGGTGATAAAAATGTCCAATAATTTTTTTGAAGCTGTATTAAATCCTACGTGGAAGACATTATCAAATGAAATGAAAACTGTAGTCATTCAAAATGTTGTAAGGCATTTTGTAAATCCAATATTTGAAGTGACAGAAATAACTCCTGTTAGTTATCAATTTGGAGGATTTAAAATAGATACATTTGAAATAAGTATTGATGAAGTAGAGTATGTTTTTGTGCCTGGCCAGAAGAAGTGTATTTTAGGCTGGGATAATGGATTATCCGGTTTGTCAGGTCTTGATTGTAGTGAGGAACGTCAAGAATTAAGATATGAATTAAAACGTTATTGTAATCAACACTTAACAAGTGCACTTTTGACTAAAACAGGTTTTTTAAATCTGGATTTTTCTCATATTCGATTATCCACAGATTATATTGATGAAAAAATTAATACTTCAACGTCTCCATTAAGAGAAGTTGATATTCCAGCATTATTAGTTGAAAAGAAACCAAAATTTGTTGGATTAAAATACATCGGACAATATAATGTTGTTTCAGGTCAATTATCCAATCATGATTATCAATCTGATGAAGTGCTTCAATTGATTCAACAAATCTTACAACCTGAAGGTCAAGACAATCATTTTTTACAAGATTATCCTACTGTAGGTAGAAAATCATCTCTATTTATTCAGCAAAATCAATTAAATCCAGATGCTTTTGATTGTTATATTGATGATCCTGAATCGTATTTTGATGTAAAAAGAGAGGTAGAGCGTCATGGTTTTGGATTGTTAACGGAAGATGAATGGGAATATTGTTGTGGTGGAAGTTGTCGTCGTTTATTCAAATGGGGAAATCAGTTAAAACGTCAGTTATTTAAAAAATCGATATCTCCATTATGGAAAGAAAACATGTTTGGATTAACTATAGCAAATGCTGAATTTGGTCCGGAATTAATCGATAATGAACATTATACTAAAGGTGGTTGGTTAGAGGAGACTCATAAAGCACCGATTATTAATTTATTGCCTTTATCTTCGTATTATCGTGGAGAGGGTATTGAGGATAAGGAGAAGGAGTTAATTCCAGGATATTATTGTGTAAGAAGAGTAATACGTATCGATTTGAATTGATAGGGAATCGAAAAGACTAGTTCATTGTAGCTTAGGACGGCAGCAGCCTCGCAAAAGCGAGTCTCATGCCTAAAATTTGAGCCTTGGTCTCAAATTTTCCTACAACATAAGCCATTTTTGGCTTATGTTGTTTTAGCTACTATGAACTAGTCTTTTCTATTTTGAAATAGGATTATGTAGAAACGATAAAAACATAAGACTATTCATTGTAGCAAAAATCGTATGAAAACCTTGTGGTTTCTTTGTTTTAGTACTGTTAGTATGAATGTGTCTTTTCTTTTTTGTCAAAAAGTCAAAAAAAGTCAAAGAAAATGTTTGACCTTTATTGACTAATGGTGTATACTATAAACATCAAAGAAATTTGATACTAGAAATGGAAGTAAAAGAATGGGGGAAGCAAGATGAATATTGAAAAAATGACAACGATGATGCAACAATCACTTGCTCAGGCACAAGAAATTGCGCAAAATAGAAAACATCAAGAAATCGATGTCTCACATTTGTGGAAAGTGTTTTTAACTCCAAATCATTTTGTGAGAAATCTATATGAAGATGTCCATGTTCCAATATCAGAATTAGAAAAATTTGTGGATGAAAAGATTGACCAATTACCAGTAGTAGAAGGAAGCCAAGTCCAATATGGTCAAAGTTTAAGTCAATCTTTCTATCAATTACTAACGAAAGCAGATGAAATTAGACAACAATTTCAAGATGAATATTTAGCAACTGAAGTGATTGTACTAGCTTTAATGGAAAGTAATCATCCGATTAAAGAATTTTTAGTGAAACATCAAATAACAAAACAAGTTTTACAAGAAAGAATTGAAAAATTGAGAGGAGGAAGTCGTGTGACTAGTCAAAATCAAGAAAACCAATATGAAGCATTAAAACAATATGCACAAAATTTAAACGAAGCAGTAAAATCTGGAAAACAAGATCCAGTTATTGGTCGTGATGAAGAAATTCGTGATGTTATTCGAATTTTATCTAGAAAAACAAAAAATAATCCTGTATTAATTGGAGAACCTGGGGTAGGTAAAACAGCTATCGTAGAAGGTCTTGCACAAAGAATTGTACGTAAAGACGTTCCTGAAAATTTAAAAAATAAAGTGATTTACTCATTAGATATGGGTGCTTTAATTGCCGGTGCAAAATTCCGTGGAGAATTTGAAGAACGTTTAAAAGCAGTTTTATCAGAAGTAACAAAATCAGAAGGGCAAATCATTTTATTTATTGATGAGATTCATACAATTGTTGGAGCTGGAAAAACAGAAGGTTCAATGGATGCCGGAAACTTATTAAAACCAATGTTAGCTCGTGGTGAATTACACTGTATTGGAGCAACAACATTAGATGAATATCGTGAAAATATGGAAAAAGATAAAGCTTTAGAAAGACGTTTCCAAAAAGTATTAGTTCATGAACCAACGGTAGAAGATACAATTTCTATTTTACGTGGATTAAAAGAACGTTTTGAAATTCACCACAGTGTGAATATTCATGACAATGCTTTAGTAGCGGCAGCAACTTTATCAAATCGTTATATTACAGATCGATATTTACCAGATAAAGCGATTGATTTAGTCGATGAGGCATGTGCAACGATTCGTGTAGAAATGAATTCGATGCCAACTCAATTAGATACAGTTACTCGTCGTTTAATGCAATTAGAAATTGAAGAACAAGCATTAAAAATGGAAAAAGATGAAGCAAGTAAAAAACGCTTATCGATTCTTCAAGAAGAATTAGCAACATTACGTGAAGAAGCTAATAGCTTGAAAATGAAATGGGAAATCGAAAAAGAAGAAGTGAATAAAATTCGTGATAAACGTGAAGAAATTGATCGCTTAAAACATGAATTAGAAGAAGCTGAAGCTGAATATAATTTAGAAAAAGCTGCTGAACTTCGCCATGGTCGTATCCCTAAATTAGAAAAAGAAATTCAAGAATTAGAAGATCAAGCAAAACTTCATGCTCAAGAAGATAATAAATTAGTTCAAGAAGCTGTAACTGATGAAGAAATTGCTCGTGTTGTTGGTCGATTAACAGGTATTCCAGTGACTAAATTAGTAGAAGGAGAAAGAGAAAAACTTCTTCAATTAGAAGATACCTTACATGAACGTGTGATTGGACAAGATGAAGCTGTTCAAAAAGTTGCAGATGCAGTTTTACGTTCTCGTGCTGGATTACAAAACCCAAATCGTCCAATCGGAAGTTTCTTATTCTTAGGACCAACTGGTGTGGGTAAAACAGAATTAGCGAAAACATTGGCAGAAAACTTATTTGACAGCCAAGACCATATGGTTAGAATTGATATGAGTGAATATATGGAGAAATTCTCTGTGAGTCGTTTAGTAGGAGCGCCTCCAGGATATGTTGGTTATGAAGAAGGTGGTCAATTAACAGAAGCTGTTCGTCGTAATCCATATACAATTGTGTTATTAGATGAAATTGAAAAAGCACACCCAGATGTCTTCAATATTTTATTACAAGTATTAGATGATGGCCGTCTAACAGATTCAAAAGGTAGAGTTGTTGACTTTAAAAATACGGTCTTTATTATGACAAGTAATATCGGTTCTCAATTCTTATTAGAAATTCAAGGGGAAACAATTGATGCTGAAACAAGACAAGCAGTGGAAAGCGTCTTGAAGGGTACATTTAAACCTGAATTTTTAAACCGTATTGATGAAACAATCTTCTTTACACCATTATCAAAAGATCATATTTATGGCATCATTGATAAGATGTTGAAAGATTTAAATCTTCGTTTACAAGAGCAAGAGATTCAATTAGTGTTCACGGATGAATTGAAAGATTGGATTTCTGAAAATGCTTATAATCCTGTTTATGGTGCTCGACCAATTGCTCGTTATATTCAACGTGAAATTGAAACACCATTAGCAAAAGAATTAATTCGTTCAAGTATTTTACCAGGAAATACCGTACAATGTGATGTAGTAGCAGACCATGTTACATTTCATGTAGTAGAAGAATAATATGGAAATATAACAAATAAATACAAAAAGAAAACTTTTCTAAGTAGTAGTACTATAAGCCACACGATTGTGGCTTATAGTACAGGAAAATTTGAGACCTAGGCTCAAATTTTAGCCATAAGACCGCAGGTCTGCTGGCGTCCTTACTACATAGAAAAGTTTTTCTTTTTGTATTTATTCACTAACCGGTTTACGTTTACGTACACCCCAGAATTGGAAGTAGTCGGTACGAATCGCACCATTATATAATTTACGTTTCTTAGTTGCTTGTTTTCCATAATGTTCTTCAAAACTTAAATCACTCGTTAAAATATACTTACTCCAAGTTTCTAATGGTTCATATGTTTGTCCCATTTGACGGTAAATATTTTGAGCTTGTTCTTCAGATAATAAACGATCTCCATATGGTGGATTAGCAACTAATACACCATTTTCTTTTTTAGTTCGGAAATCTTTCAATTGCATTTGTTTAAATTCAATATGATCGCTAACGCCAGCTTTAATGGCATTTTGTTTTGCAATCTCAATCATAGAACCATCAATATCGGCTCCAAGAATGTCTAATGTTATATCTGTACGAATTTCTTTTTTTGCTTCTTGACGAACAGTGTCAAATGCTTTTGGATCAAAGAATGTCCATTTTTCAGCTGCAAATGAACGATTTAATCCAGGAGCGATATTTAATCCAATTAAAGCAGCTTCAATTGGAATAGTACCTGAACCACAACATGGATCGTAAAATGGTTTATCTGGGAACCAATTCGTTAACATAACAAGAGCAGCAGCCATATTTTCTTTTAATGGTGCGCCACCTTTTTCTGTACGGTAACCACGTTTGAATAAACTTGTTCCACTTGTATCAATGGTTAAAGTTACAACATCTTTTAGAATAGAAACTTCGATAGGATAGAGTGCTCCAGTTTCTGGTAAATGTGTTCTACGAGCGTAAGCTGCACTTAAACGATTCACAATTGCTTTTTTTACGATAGATTGACAGTTTGGAACACTATGTAATGTTGATTTAACAGATTTTCCTGATACGGGAAATTCTGCATCAACTGGTAAAATTTGTTCCCAAGGGAGTGCTTTTGTTTGTTCAAATAAGGAATCAAATGTTTTAGCAGTAAATTGACCAAAAACAATTTTAATACGATCTGCTGTACGTAAATAAATATTTGTTTTCGCAATATCATAATCATTTCCAGTAAAATAAGCTTTTCCATTTTCTACTTGGCAATCATAGCCAAGAGTTCGTAATTCTTTTCCAACAAGAGCTTCAATGCCAGCTGCAGAAGTGGCAACTAATTTATATGTTGTCATAATTATTTCCTTTCTATGCAATGATAGTTTCTCAAAAAAAATACCGGGAGACCCCGGTAAATAACCTGAATGCAAACTTCTATAAGCCATGTTCTGTTCCATCAATTAGCAGGTTCTAATTGATTTCAGTAATCATCTGTCTACACAAATGTGCCTCTTTTTTCGTTCATTTCCTAATAAAGAGTGCCCCTACCATAAGTTTGGGTTGCTCGCTCGAGGGGTTTACCGCGTTCCACCATTTCCGTTTCCAGAAATGCTTCGTCACTGTGGCACTTTCAAGAATACTTTGGCATAGAAATTCCTTAGCCATTTTTTCTGCCGTCAACAAGTTGTTGCCTTAGCTTATGGTTTCGCTAAGCACGAACACTACAGACATCTCAGTCTGTGCGAGCATGGACTTTCCTCAGCAGTGAATACACTACCGCGATTACTCAAAGTTTACAAGTATTATTAATCTTTGATTGGGGTAATGACACGAGTTTTGTCTAAATCGTCTTCGTCATCTTCTTCTAATTTTTCATCAAATACATGTTTTTCTAAATTAGCTAAACGTTTTAAAATATCAAAGTTTGTAACTCCAGCAGAAGGAATGCTAGCTGAGCGAGTTCCTTTTGTGACAGTTGCTTGTTTTGATAATTCGTCAACTTTATTTACTAAACGTTCATTTTCACTTTGTAAAAAACTAATTTCTTTTTGGAATGTATCATAATCACGAATAATTAAATCTAAAAATGCATCTACTTCTTCAATGTCAAATCCTCTAAATGAGCGTTTAAATTGTTTATTTAAAATATCTTTTGTTGATAAATGTCTTGCCATGGTTTCATTACTCCTTAATATCTATAATCAATCATCTTTTGTTGGTTAGGTTGCTTGCTACTCGATGCAAAATGTCTTTTGCAAGCAGTGAAAAAACTTTTGTTTTTCTATCTTCAATATCATACTAAAAATTCAGAAAAATTACAAATATGTTACATTAAATTTTTAGGCAATTTTTATTTTCTTTGTTATAATGTCTTGTGAACAATGATAAATGATTAAAGGAGAGTCAATAAATGGATTGGTTAGAAGTTACAGTTGTAACTCATACAGAAAGTGTAGAGGCAGTCAGTGAAATTTTTATGGAAATGGGAGCAAAAGGAGTTTCGATTGAAGATCCTCTCGATTATGATCAATTAAATCAAGAACAATTAGAATGGCTTTCTGTAGAAAGAAAGTCTTTATATGAAACAGATGAAGTTTTTGTCAAAGCTTATTTCCAACCAAATCAATGGAATGATGAAATGACAGAAACAATTACGAATAGAGTTCAAGAACTAAAATCTTTCGGATTAACTATTGGTAAGGGAATTGTGACATTACAAACAGTAGGAGAAGCAGACTGGGCAGAAGCTTGGAAAAAATATTATTTCCCAGTACGTGTAACTAGATATTTAACAGTTGTGCCTAGTTGGTTAGAATATCAAAAACAACAAGAAGATGAACGCTTAATTCGATTAGATCCAGGTTTAGCATTTGGAACAGGAACACATCCAACAACTCAATTATCTCTAGCAGCTTTAGAACAATATGTTCGTGGTGGAGAGAGTGTACTAGATGTTGGAACAGGTTCAGGTGTATTAAGTATTGCTGCTAAACTATTAGGTGCAAGTACAGTTACAGCTTTTGACATTGATGAAATGGCAACAAGAGTTTCAAAAGAAAACATTTCATTAAACCCAGAAGTTGGAGAAATTGCTGTTTATGAAAATAATTTATTACAAGGAATTCATCAACCCTCAGATTTAATTGTGGCAAATATTTTAGCTGAAATTTTATTAATGATGCCAGTTGATGCATATCATAATTTAAATGAAAATGGTGTCTTAATTTTATCAGGAATTATTCAATCAAAAGCAGAGGAAGTACGTTCTGCTTATGAAAATGCAGGATTTACTTTAAAACAACAACTCACAATGGGTGAATGGAATACATTTGTTATGACAAAAGTGAAAGACTAGGTGAAAGAAGATGCAACGTTATTTTATTAATCAAGTCGTTCAATCAGTCGGAGAAAAGATTTCCGTTCCAAAAGAGCAAGAGCATCATATGGTAAAAGTGATGCGTATGAATATCGAGGAATGTTGTGAAGTCGTAGATAAAAAAGAACAATTATATATCGCAAAAATTAATCAACTATCTCCATTCGAGTTAACAATAGTAGAACATAAAGAACAACAGGTGGAATTACCGATTGATGTTACGATTTTTGTTGGACTTTCAAAAGGAGATAAATTAGAGACGATTGTTCAAAAAGCAACTGAATTAGGTGTTCATACGATTGTACCCGTAGAAATGAAACGGAATATGGTGAAATGGACAAAGGATAAGTCTCAAAAGAAAATTGAAAGATTACAAAAAATTGCTCAAGAAGCTGCAGAACAATCCCACCGACTACATGTTCCAAAAGTGTTAGATTTAATGACTTTAAAGGAAAGTGTCGTATTAGCAAAACAATCGACAAAAGCATTAGTTGCGTTTGAAGAAGTTGCTAAACAAGGTGAAGCAGCAGCTTTGGTTCAATCCTTTACTTCGTTAAAAGAAGGAGATTCCATTGCCTTTTATTTTGGGCCTGAAGGTGGATTTGATGTTCAAGAAATTGAATACTTAAATAGCCAGGGAATACATTCTTGTGCCTTAGGTCCAAGAATATTAAGAGCCGAAACAGCCCCCATGTATGCATTAGCTGCATTATCATATCATTTCGAGCTTTTAAAAGGTTAGAAATAGTTGACGGAAAGCTAAGAAAGAGATAGGATAAGTATTATCTAAAGTTAAGAGAGCAGTAACAAATAATAGTTTAATACAGTTACTGTAATGAATTAAGGGGAAAAACGTATATGTCAAAAAATAAAAATTATACGGCTGAAGATGTGATTTCACTTTGTCGTGAATATATGAATGAAAAACATATTCAGTTCATTGAGAAAGCCATTGAATATGCGACCTTCGCTCATAAAGATCAAGTAAGAAAATCTGGCGAAGCATATATTGTTCACCCAATTCAAGTAGCTGGAATTTTGGCAGAATTGCGATTAGATCCAGATACGATTGCAACAGGATTTTTGCACGATGTTGTTGAAGATACAGGTTTTACCATTGAAGACATCGAATATGTATTTGGCAAGGATGTTGCATTTTTAGTAGATGGTGTTACAAAACTAGGAAAAATTAAATATAAATCTCATGAAGAACAACAAGCGGAAAATCATCGTAAAATGTTATTAGCGATGGCGAATGATTTAAGAGTTATTATGGTAAAACTGGCTGACCGTTTACATAATTTAAGAACCTTAAAATTCCATAAACCAGAAAAACAACGTATGATTGCGAATGAAACATTAGAGATTTATGCACCTTTAGCTCATCGACTAGGGATGAATAAAATTAAGTGGGAATTAGAAGATACATCATTAAGATATCTAAACCCACAACAATATTATCGTATTGTTCAATTGATGGATTCAAAACGTGATGAACGTGAAGCATATATTCATGAAACAGTGGTGAATATCGAAGAAGCCACACAAGAATTAGAAATCGAAGCTGAAATATATGGAAGACCAAAACACATTTATTCGATTTATCGTAAAATGAAAGATAAAAAGAAAGAGTTTAATGAAATTTATGATTTATTAGCGATTCGTGTTTTAGTCAATAGTATTCGTGATTGTTACGCAGTTGTTGGAGCAATCCATACGAAATGGAAACCAATGCCTCGTCGTTTTAAAGATTATATTGCAATGCCAAAGGCAAATATGTATCAATCAATTCATACGACAGTTATTGGACCAGGCGGTAAACCGGTTGAAATTCAAATTCGTACATTTGAAATGCACGCTGTTGCAGAATACGGGGTTGCCGCTCACTGGGCGTATAAAGAAGGAACTACTCAAAAAGTATCGAATGATCCACTTCAAAAACAATTAGATTGGTTTAAAGATTTAATTGAATTACAAGATGATTCAAAAGATGCAAATGACTTTATGAATAGTGTGAAGGAAGATATTTTTGGTGATAAAGTGTATGTCTTTACTCCAAAAGGAGATGTTTCTGAGTTACCATTAGGTTCAGGACCGTTAGATTTTGCCTACAATATTCATACAGAAGTTGGAAATAAAACAGTCGGTGCAAAAGTTAATAATAAAATTGTACCATTAAATTATCAGTTAAAAACAGGAGACATTGTAGAAGTATTAACTTCTGCTAATTCATTTGGTCCATCAAGAGACTGGATTAATTTAGTCTTTACGACTCGTGCGAAAAATAAAATTCGTCGATTCTTTAAATTACAAAATCGTGAAGAAAGTATTCTTCGTGGTCGTGATTTACTAGAAAAACAAATTGTTGATTTAGAATTTTCTCCAAAAGACTTTTTATCAAAAACTCAATTAAAAGAAATTGCTGGTCGATTTAATTTTGCAAATGAAGATGATTTATTTGCAGCGATTGGATTTGGGGAAGTTTCTGTTCAAACAGTTGCAAATCGATTAACAGATAAAGCTCGTCGAGAAATTGAAAAACAAAAAATGCAAGAAGAAGCATTTGAACAAACGACTGAAAAAGTTCAACGTAAAGATACTCAAAAAATGAGTATTAAGCATGAAAATGGCGTCATTATTGAGGGCGTTAATAATTTATTGATTCGTTTAAGTCGTTGTTGTAATCCAGTACCGGGTGATGAAATTGTTGGATATATTACAAAGGGACGTGGCATTTCTGTCCATCGTAAAGATTGTCCGAATGTTAAAGTTCAACAAGATCAACAAACTCGTCTCATTGATGTAGATTGGGAAGATACGGGTAATTCTAAGCAACAATATGATACGGAATTAGTCGTTGAAGGTTACAATCGTAATGGTTTATTGAATGAAGTATTAAATGTTATCAATAGTATTACGAAGTCTTTAAATTCTGTAAATGGGAAAGTGGACTCGAATAAGATGGCTACAATTACGGTTAATATTGGAATTCATAATACGGAACAGTTAGAATTTATTGTGAAGAAGATTAATCAAATTCCTGATGTTTATAGTGTTCGTCGTGTGATTTCATAATCAGCTGCGAGAAAGAGGGAAGAATTATGAGAGTTGTTTTACAGCGTGTTTCTCATGCGAGTGTTACTGTGGAAGAGAAAGTCATTGGAAAGATTCAACGTGGTTTTCTTTTATTAGTGGGTGTAACGCATGATGATGCAAAAGAAGATATGGAATATCTTGTTCGTAAGATTGTTCAGATGAGAATTTTTGAAGATGAAGAGGGTAAGTTGAATCGTAGTATTCAGGATATTGGCGGTGAGATTTTATCAGTTTCGCAGTTTACTTTATATGCGGATACGAAGAAGGGGAATCGTCCTTCGTTTTCAAAGGCAGCTCCTGGGGATGTTGCGCTTGAGATGTTTGATCAGTTTAATGCTTTGTTAAGAGAGACGGGGATTTCTGTTGAGACGGGTCAGTTTGGTGCGGATATGAAAGTAGAGTTACTAAATGACGGACCAGTGACAATCATGTTGGATTCAAAAACCCGTTAATGGGGCGTAATAGAAAAAGAGAAAAAAAGACTTTTTAGAAATAGTAGCTTGGACGCCAGCAGCTTCGCAAAGCGAATCTCATGGCTAAAATTTGAGCCTAAGGTCTCAAATTTTCCTGTAATAGAAGCCAAAGTGGCTTCTATTACGTTAGCTACTATAAAAAGTCTTTTTTTCTCTTTTTCTATACTTTTTAGTGTCACTCATGTAAGAAACGTTGAAAATTTAGTAATGGATGGCAATAGTTTTGCATTGCGAATCTCTTGCTACTACAGGAATTCTTTCCAGTTCTCTTTTTCTACATTCTTATTGGCGTTGGTTTTCTAAGTCTGTGCGGACTACTAAGACGTCGCAGGTGGCGTTTCTAATGACGTATTCTGATACAGAACCGATAAATAAACGTTCGACTGCGTTTAGTCCTGTTGCGCCCATCATAATTAAATCAATTTGATAATCTTTTGGAATATTTTTTGAAATATAAACTTTTGGAGAACCATATTCTAAAACAAAATCAATGTCATTAAAATCATGTT
>ERZ772974.1767-NODE-1767-length-13761-cov-58.799650_pt1 | contig 13761 bp, 9 predicted proteins | sample MGYA00580671_ERZ772974 | MGnify/ENA primary metagenome ERZ772974 (study PRJEB29015, sample SAMEA2738065) | human oral metagenome | biome: human oral; feature: human-associated habitat; material: saliva | place: China | collected 2218 ... | reverse complement strand
CCTCTCCACCTCGATTGCCGAGTCGTCGCTGACGGTTCCGGGGGTATCCGTCGTGGTCGACGCTGGCCTGGCCCGCGAGCCGCGCTTCGACGCGGGGCGCTCGTTGTCTTCGCTGGTGACGGTCCCCGCCTCGCTCGCTCGTTTGGAACAGCGTGCGGGCCGCGCCGCGCGCACTGGGCCGGGCATCGCCGTTCGCGTCATGGATCCCGTGGACGTGGCGCGCAGGCCCGCCCAGTCCGCGCCGGGCATCGCCACGCAGGACCTGACGGACGCGCGCTTGCAGGTGGCCGCATGGGGCACGCCGGTGGAGGAGCTGGCCTTACTCGACGCTCCACCCGCGGGTACGTGGCAGGCCGCCGGGGAGCGTTTGTCCTCCCTGGGTGCCATCGACGAGGCCGGGGCCGCGACCGCTCTGGGCCGCACTTTGGCGTCACTGCCGTTGGACCCGCCCCTGGGCAGGGCGCTTCTGGCTGCGAGCGCTCTCCTGGGGGCGTCAAAGGCGGCGCGCTTCGTGGCCCTCTTGTCGGAGGACGTGCGCGCACCGGGTGCCGACCTGGGAGGCCTCGAGCGCCGATTTGGGCGCGGCGGGGACGCGGGAGTCGGCCGCGCCCAGGCGGCGCGCGTCAAGGAAACGGAGGCACGCCTGAGGGGCCTCGCGTCCAGGCTGGCCGACAGGAAGTTGGCGGGACTCGACCTGCCCGGCGCTGACGCGTCTGACGCGACGCGCGGCAACGCACGGGCTACGGGTGGCTCTCGGGAGAGGCGACAGGGCACGCGAACCCGCGAGGACGAGCTGGCCCTGACCTGCGCGCTCGCCTACCCGCAGTGGATCGCGCGGCGTCGCCCGGCCTCGTCCGCGTACATTCTGGCCGGGGGCGTGGGCGCCGAGCTGCCCGAGGGTTCTGCCCTGGAGGGCCAGGAGTGGCTGGCGGTCGCATCCATCGACCGCGCCCCGGCCTCGCGCCACGCGCGTATCCTCGCGGCCGTGCCACTATCCGAGGAGGACGCGCTGGCTGCCGGCGCGGCGCTGCTGGCGACCCGCACGGACGCATCGATTGACAAGGGTGTGCTGCGCGCGACCCGCACGCGCAGCATCGGAGCGATCCCCCTGTCCTCCTCCCCCGCGCGCGCCCTGAGCGAGGAGGAGGCGACCGCGCTGGTGGCCGATCACCTGGCCGCGCGCGGGCTCGGCGAGCTCGGCTGGGGCAAGGAGGCCTCGTCCCTGCGCGAGCGCATGCGCGCGCTGCACGAGGCGCTCGGCGCACCCTGGCCGGACGTGTCCGACGAGGCCCTGGCGGGCAGCGCGCGCCAGTGGCTGACCCCGTGGGGCCGGCGCCTCGCGTCAGGAGCTCCCCTCTCCTCGGTGTCGATGCTGGACGCGCTGCGCTCGATGCTGCCGTGGCCGCAGGCTGCTCGCCTGGACGAGCTGGCGCCCGAGAAGCTCCCGATTCCTTCCGGGGGCACGCGAGCGATCGACTGGAGCGGGCCGCACCCGGTGCTCACCCTGCGCGTCCAGCAGGCCTTCGGGTGGACGGACACGCCCCGGCTCGTGGACGGGCGCGTTCCCCTGGTGCTGCACTTGACGGACCCGGCGGGGCGCCCCGCGGCGGTCACCTCCGACCTGACGTCGTTTTGGGCGGGCCCCTACCGGGACGTGCGCGCGCAGCTACGCGGGCGCTACCCCAAGCACCCGTGGCCCGAGGACCCGCTGCACGCCGAGCCCACGAACCGCGCCAAGCGGCGGAAGTAGCGAGACTGGGCTAGCAGAACACGAGCGGATCGTTGTGACCGCATCCGTGGGTTCGGGCTCACTCAACGCGGCGAGAATACTTGCAACCCACAATCGCGCGCGGCTTCGCGCATGCGGTCATCGTAGGTAACGACTCCATCTAATTCGCTGCCCAGCTCGAGGGCCGAGGCCAAGTGTATGGCGTCGAGGCTACGTAAGAAGGGATGCGGCAGGGAACCTGCCTGATTGTACGTCTCCGTGTCCAGTGTGAGGATGTCGAAGACCCCCACGGTGTCGGCCACGATTGCGGGGTCCAGCTGCTGGCGAATCGCGACGCGACCGATCTCCGTGCGGGATAGATCGCATGTGAAATAAATGTTCGGCTCGCTTTTCATGAAGCGATGCAGAGCAGGAGTCTCGGCCTCATCACGCATGAGCTTAACGATGGCGGACGTGTCGAAGTAGAGGAGCATCAGTAACGTTCCTCATCGCGCATCTGTGCCAGAACGTCAGAGAGCGGCTCCCCCTGCGTCGGCACGGGGAGTTTCGTCCGTGGCCGCGTTGCGGGCGCGATACGGCCCTGCGCCCTCAACTGCTCGATCTTGCTGGGGCGCGTCGCCGTCATCTGCGCGACCGGGCGGCCGCGATCGGTGATGGTGATGACCTCACCGGCGGCAACCCTGGCGACCACCTGGGAGGCGTTTTGACGCAGTTCGCGAATACCAACAGTCTCCATGTGCTACATGGTAGCACATGGAGCGTGGCGACAAACATCGTCAGTCCTGCAGTTTACCGACGACACCCCGCCCGTCAGGGAGGTTTTTGGACGGCATCTGATAAGCATCGAGGTCCGCCATGGCGGGGCGCTCGAGGCCCAGGTCGCGCAACTGCTGGTAGGTCGACATGCGCACAGGACCCAGCTCCGCGACGGGCTGGCCCTCCTGTGTAAGCGTGACAACTTCCCCGGATGAGGCCCGCGCGAGCGCGGCACCAACATCCTCCTTGAAATCACCAATTTCTAGAGCCCTCATGGCTCTATTCAAGCATGCCGGAGGCACTTTCAACGAACGGCAGGACCACACTATGACACACCGCTCCTATACAACAGCCAATCGACTGCCATCTCGTCATATGCGGGTGAGAAGCGACACGTCCGGGCTGCTCACCCTATGGAATAGATCGGCCGGGTGAGCGTTGAGGAAGTATCACCTCACAACCTGAAGGAGAACCATGTCCACGAACGCAATCGAGACCGTCGACCTGCTGGTCGTTGGCGGCGGCAAGGCCGGCAAGTCCCTGGCGATGGAGCGCGCGAAGGCCGGCTGGAAGGTCGCCATGGTGGAGCGTCGCTTCGTTGGCGGCACTTGCATTAACGTGGCCTGCATTCCCACGAAGTCGCTGGTCAACTCGGCTCGCCGCCTGAGCGACGCGCGCACGGACGAGTCGTTCGGCATCGTCGGTACCGAGGGCGCGCGCGTGGATCTGTCTAAGCTCCGCGCCCACAAGGAGGGCATCGTCGGCGCCATGGTGGGCGCGCACGAGAAGATGTTCGCGGCCCCGGGCCTGGACTTCATCCGCGGCGAGGCCCGCTTCACGGGCGAGCGCACGGTGACCGTCGCTCTTGAGGAGGGCGGCGAGCGCACGATCCGCGGCGAGCGCGTCCTCATCAACCTGGGTTCGCGTCCGGCGCGTCCCGCGATTCCCGGCCTGTGGGAGTCGGGCGCGTGGACGAATGAGGAGATCCTGCGCTTGGAGCAGCTCCCCTCCTCCCTGGCGATCATCGGCGCCAGCTACATCGGCGTCGAGTTCGCGTCGATGATGGCGACGTTCGGCGTGGACGTCACGCTCATCTCGTCGGGCGATCACGTGCTGCCGCGCGAAGACGAGGACGCCGCCCGCGTCGTCGAAGCTGGCCTTGAGGCCGCCGGCGTGCGGATTGTGCGCGGCCGCGCCCAGTCGGCCTCGCGCGAGGGCGACACGACGACGCTGACGCTGTCCGACGGCTCGACGGTGTCCGCCGAGGCGGTCCTGGTGGCCGCGGGTCGCGTGCCCAACACGGATGGCATCGGCCTGGACGAGGCCGGGGTTGAGCTGACCGATCGCGGTTTCGTCGCGGTGGATGAGCACCTGCGCACGTCGGCGCAGGGCGTGTGGGCGGCCGGCGACTGCGCGGGCACCCCCATGTTCACGCACGCCTCCTGGTCGGACTTCCGCATCATCCGCGCCCAGCTGACGGGCGCGTCCCTGGAGGACGCGACGACCACCACGCGGGGCCGCACGATCCCCTACGCCGTGTTCGCCACCCCCGAGCTGGCGCGTATCGGCCTGTCCGAGGGCGAGGCCCGCGAGGCCGGCCTGGACGTCCTGGTCGCGAAGGTCCCCACGGCCGCGATCCCGCGCGCCAAGACGCTGCGCTACGCGGGCGATGGCTTCTGGAAGGCCGTCGTGGATGCGAACACGCACCAGATTCTGGGCGCCACGCTGATCGGCCCGAACGTCTCCGAGGTCATCACGGCCGTGCACGTCGCCATCGCCGGAGGCCTGACCTACGAGCAGCTGCGCTTCCTGCCGATCGCGCACCCGACCATGGGTGAGGGCCTGCAGGTTCTCTTCGATTCGCTGGGCTGAGCACCCATCGCGCCCCGGGGCACCGTGGGGCGCAGTTCAAGTTCAGCCCGGATCTCTGCCGGGACCTGTGAGAGACGACGGGGCGGGTCCGAACGATGTGTTCGGACCCGCCCCTGTCGTATGTGGCGCTTCTCAGCGCCGGGCGCGAGGTCACGGGACCGCGGAGGCGGCCCCGGCCTCGTCCCTCAGTGGCTCAGCCGAGCCAGGCGCCCGAGCGGGCGAAGGAGTACCACGTGCCGTCGATGAGCGTGCGGCCGGTGGCCATCGCGCCCGAGGCGTGCAGGTAGTACCAGGTGCCGCCGTCGTTCACCCAGCCGCGGGCCATCTCGCCGGTGGAGGTCAGGTAGAACCAGGTGCCGTTCACGTTGACCCAGCCGGTCGCCATGGCGCCCGAGGCGTCCAGGTAGTACCAGGCGCCATTGATGGACGCCCAGCCCGTCGTCATCGCGCCGGAGGAGGACAGGTAGTACCAGCGGTCGCCCACCTGGGCCCAGCCGGTCACCATCGCGCCGGTGTCGTCGAGGAGGTACCAGGTGCCGCGGTCGTTCACCCAGCCGGTGGCGGCGCGGCCGGAGGCGCCCATCCAGTGCCAGGCCCCGTTGTAGGAGGCCCAGCCGGTGACCATGAGGCCGTTGGCGTCGAAGTAGTAGGTGTCCTCGCCGATGGTGACGGGGCGGTTCTTCGCGCAGGTGGAGTCCTCGTAGCAGTACTTCCAGCCGGCGGCGTCGTTGACCCAGGCGCCGCCCTTGTGGGCGGAGTCGTCCACGTGGAAGTGCACGGCGTCGGTGACGTCGTCATCGGCGCGCTCGTCCTTGTTGCGGCCCTCGGCGCTGAGCGTCACCGAGGAGAAGGGGTCTGTCGTGTCGAAGGCCGCCGTGTCGTAGGGGCCTGCGATGAGCGTGATGTCGTTGCCCGTGAAGGCGCCGGTTCCCTCGCCGGTGACGGGCTCCTGGTTCATGACCGTCAGGGTCGCCTTGGTGACGGGGCCGGAGACGGTGGCGCGCACGTAGATCGTGCCTGCGAGGTGCGCATCAGCCAGGGGACGCCAGTCGGTGGCGCCGTCGTAGGAGTACTCGATGGTGCCCAGGACCGGACGCGGCTGGTCCTTGAGCACGGCGGCCAGGGCGTTGACCAGGCCGGCGCCGCGGTATTCCTTGCCGTCGGTGGGTTCGGCGAGGCGGTCGAAGTTCTCGTTCGCCTGCTTCTTCATGAGGGCGATGACCTGGTCGGCCGTGTAGTCGGGGTGGATCTGCTTGATCAGCGCGGCGACGCCCGCGGCGTGCGGGGAGGCCATGGACGTACCCGACAGGTAGCCGAAGGGCGGTTCCTTCTCCCAGGTGGGCAGGTCAGACCAGATGCGCTGGCCGGGGGCCGCGACGTCGACCGAGTTCTTGCCGTAGTTGGAGAAGCCGGCGCGCTCGAGCTTCGCCGTGGCCGGGTCGGTGCCGGTGGGCAGCTTGAGTGCGGAGACGGACATGACCGAGTCGTTCAGCATGGCGGGCACGTCGATGCCGCCGGCGACGTTGCGCTCGACGGCCGCGCCCTCAACGTCGTTGGGGGATTCTTTGTCGGTCGTCGGGTTGTCGTGGTCGTCGTTGGAGTTGCCTTCGGCGGCGAAGTTAACGACGCCGTGCTCCTTCGCGTAGCGCACCGCGCGTGAGGCCGCTTCGAGGCCCGCGGCCTGGGAGGCCTCGTTGGGCATCCAGAAGGCGTAGGGGTCCATGTAGTAGCTGGAGTTGGACACGTCGACGTCGTGTTCGGCCGCCCAGTCGAAGGCGCAGGCGACGTATTCGGGGTAGAAGGAGCCGGCCTTGTTGGAGGTCTTGATGGCGATGAGGGTCGCGTCGGGGGCGACGCCGTCGACGCCGTAGGCGTTGTGGGAGGCGGCGATGGTGCCGGCGACGTGCGTGCCGTGGTAGTGGTCATCCTTCCAGGCGGAGGGGTCCTGGTTGGGGATGCCGTTGACCTGGCAGCCGACGGAGCGGGAGGCGTCGATGCGGTCTTTCAGGTCCTTGTGGTCAGGGTCGATGCCGGTGTCCATGACGGCGACGGTGACCTTTTCGCGGGGCACGTCGACCTGTTGGGCGTCGATCGCGCCGATGGCGGCGAGGCCCCAGGCGTTGGCGTCGCCCTCGTCAGGGGTGAAGTCGTTGAGCTGGGAGTCGGCGGACAGGCCGGTGTCGTGGACGGCTGCGGCCTCATTGACCGCCGCTTCTTCGGATTCGGTCTTCGTGGGCTGTTCGGTGCGGACTTCGTCGCCGGTGACGGTCTTAAAGCGGGTGGGTCCGATGGAGTCGTAGGAGATGCCGGAGGCCACGAGGCTCTTGCCGAGGTCGGGCGCGTAGGCGGCCTTCACGGATTGGACGAAGAAGGAGTTGAATTCGGGGTATTGGGCCAGGACGACGCCGTGTTCCGAGGCCCGCGAGACGGCCGCGTTGAAATCGTAGCGCGACGCGGTGGCGGGCAGGTTAACCGCGTAGTTCATGACCTCGTCCTGGGCGCGAGCCTCGGAGGTGATTCCCGCGACGCCTTCCGCGTGGGTGGGGGCCCCAAACGCGGAGAGGGTGAGGCCGGCTGCGAGGGCGGCTCCTCCCGCGATGAGGGTCTTCCATGAGCGTTGATGCATCATCATTCCTCGTTTCTGTACAGATGGAGGCGCGGCACCTGGACAAGTCCAGACAACACGCCATTTCACAATGATTACAAGGTTGTTGACAAACCTCCTAGAGGGTTTCACATTTTAAGAAGTCTTGACCTTTTGGGGGTGAGGGAGGTATGACGAGGGACAGTGAGGGGGCAGGTCGGGGATGTTGCTGACTGTTGTTCCCTTGCGTGGGCAGTGCGGCCGGGCGGCTGGAGGGCCACTTACTGCTCGAGCTGACACTTTGCTCAAGCCCGAGGCTCCAGGAGCCCCTTCTCCTCCAACAGTCCACTTGACACTTTTTCAGACATTGAAACTTCCTGCTGATCTACGGCTTAACTTTCGGCCTCCAACAAGCCTTTATGCGGAACTTTGGGGTTACACAGCCTCCTTGACAGTTGGGGGTGATCTATCGCCCGAGGCGTGGTAGAGTCGGAGACGGCAGTCACACGCGAGTGATGGGAGGCACCGATGCCAGCATCCGTTTACGTGAGCTTTGACGCGCCCGAGGGGGTGCCGGCCACGCCGAGGCGGCTTCACGCTGCCCTGTCGGCAGTGCTGGACTTACCGCCTGGCGTCAGCCCGGCGAGAGCGGCGCGGTTCCCGACGCTGGCGCATCGACCACCGCACGGTGCGGGTGGGGTGAAGCCGTATTCACTCGGAGAGCTGAGTCGTTCGGAGTCCAGGTTCGGGGTCGAGGTGCGCTTTCTGGACGATCGCTTGGTCGACACGCTGGACGCGTGGCTGTCGTGGGGTGGCGTCATGCGTCTCGGGGCGGGAACCGAGGGGGACGCGGTGCTGGTTGCGACCGAGGGCCAGATCGTCAATCAGGCGTCGTGGGAGGAGTTGGCCGAGCGCGATCAGGACACCGCGTGGGAGATACGCCTGGTGACGCCGACGACGTTTTCGTCGAAGGGGAATCATGTGCCGAGCTTGTCGCCGGCGACGATTGCGACGAGCTTGCAGCAGCGCTGGTGGGCGTGGAACAGGAGGCTCGCTCCCCCACGCATCGACCGGGATGCTATGGCGAGCGTGCTGGCGACGCAGGATTTCACGCGCGCATCCATGGTGTCGCTGGCGATGCCACGCAACGCGAGGCAGGGCCGCTTGAGCTCGCGTCGGATCCCGGCCCACGAGGGCCACCTGCGCATCAGCGGCGTCGAGGGCGCCGAAGCGACCCGCGTCTTCTCGCGCCTCATGGCCCTGTCCGCATACACGAACGTCGGCTCACACACGAGCTTCGGCATGGGTGTCATAGACGCTGTGGCCGCATAACATTCTAAGGAGAAAAATGAAACAGTCAAAACATTCGCGACTAATCGCAGTCGCACGATCTATTATAGCACTAATCATCGTGGGCATAATTGCAGTTACAATGTACAAGTGCCAGCTATTCAACGAGGGCACCGCAGTTTATGAGACTTTCATTTTCACAACGATTGCAGCAATTGCAGGTGGCATCGCCGCATTCTGGGCAGGAGTGACAGTCGCCAAGCCACTTCTCGACACATATCTTGAACGTACGGGGTACGGATTGGCGAAACGAAAGGTTTATTTCAGAGGATCGGAGTCTCTAATCCAAGAACTCAGAGAGAACCTGCAAATTTCAAACCTCATCGAACCAAAGAACTATTCCAGAACAAATGTTTCACTGGAAAACGCAGACATTGCAATCCTCTGCATTAAGTGGCAGGCTCCACAAGATAATGATCCAAAGAAAGAAGAAAAGACGAAGCAATGGGAGAGCAACGCAGATAAGATAATATTCGACTTCATTGAGGAAATCAACAAGAATACGCAAAGCAAAGACCACAAGGGGCTAATCGTCTACACTAACGGCTGGTTCGGCGATTCAACAAAACGGATGATTAACAACCGCCCTTTCTCAATCCTAGTCAATTTCAGCGGTCGAATCGTGAGCGACATTCATTCACTCCTGACGACACTTCCCCCGCGCAATGGAGAGTAGGGAGGAACCGACCATGACAAGTTACCTCGTCATGCTACAGACGAACAGCAACCAGCCCTTCATCTTCTCCTCACCTCGCTTGCGTGAGCAGATCGGCGCATCCTTCGAGATCACTCTGCTGTCCCGCTGGGTGAAGGAAGCCGCGTTTGATATGAAGCTTCCTTCCATGTCTACCAGCGAGAAAGGAATAAAGGCCCTCCCGGCCACCTTCTGGGTATCAGATTCCTCGGGTAAGGTGATCGTTCGCTTCACCGAGGCTGACGGCGACCCAAAGGATTTAGCGAAGCGACTGATCCGAGAGGTCACACTCCGTGCGCTGACTGACGCCCCGGGTCTCGACGTCACGGGAGTCTTCGTCAAGGCGTCATCCAGTACGGTAGATGCGGACGACCTGCAAGAGCTTGATCGTGTCTTTTTGGAGTACTCGCTGAACCGCCGCCCCGCGGCGGCACGCTTCCCGCAGTTCCCGTTCCTTCAAAGAGCCGAAGAATCGGCTCTCCCTGCCTCAACCCCGCTCACCAATGAGGACGAAGGAAACATCCGGGAGTATGCGAAAGACCTGGGTGTTCCGCTCCTGGCGAATAAGGAGAAGCAGCTTCCAACACAGACAGGAAAGGACAAGGGACGTTCCCTGTCGCTCCCCTCTCGCGTCAAGCGCGCATGGTCGCGTTCGGCACGTCGCCTCCAGCTTGAAGATGTCGTTAAACGCCAGCACACTTCGGAAGATCCCGAGGGTACAATTGCGAACCTGTACGAGGACCCGTTTCAGCTGGAGAAGGCATTCCAGGACACCTCCGACGAGAGCGACGCCGCCAACACTGTTCCGGAGCTGTCATCCGTCGGCGTGATTCACGTTGACGGGAACGGGGTGGGCGCGATCATGCGTGACCTCGGTAAGACATTCAAAGGAGTCTGCTGTCACCTCGATTCCCTCGAAGAAGCAGCGTATAACCACAAAGATAACCCCTGCAACATTGATGAAGGCCGGTTCCAGTGGTTCGTCATGGAAGTGAACTACCGCCTCGACGGGGTCGTCAAGCAAGCGGTAGCCAAGGCTTGGGAAAAGGTCACAGAAATCGCGAGGGAAGATGAACTTCCGGGACCTCCTGTGGTTCCCGTGCTGGTCGGTGGCGACGACGTCACGGTCTACACGGATGGGCGCTACGCGATTCCCTTCGCCGAAGCCTACATCGGCCGTTACGAGGAACTCACGAAGGATGACGATCTTTTGTCAGTTCTCGCCATTGTTGCTGCAGGAAAGAAGCCCGACGCACCAAAGCGGGAGTGCTTCAAGATCGAGGACTACATCATTCAAAACCCCGGCCCGCTCACTGCATCAGCGGGCGTGGCCATCGTGGGCCGTAACTTCCCGTTCCATATCGCCTACGACCTGGCGGAAGAGCTGGTGTCGCGCGGAAAGAAGCTCGGCAAGTATCCGGGGACGGTCCCCTGTTCGACGATCAACTTCCACGTTCTGCGCGACGCGACGGTCCTTGACCCGGACGACACGCTGGACGAGTACAAGGGCCGCTCGCAGCGCCCCTTCCTGATCGGTCGCTACGCGCCGGAGCGCATCGGGGACGCAACCACGACCTCGTCCGCGGAATCACCCACGACGACGTCGCAGCCGTTGTCCTCCTGGGCGCGCATCCTTCAGGCGGTCGCTGCCTTCGACGGCAAGAAACCGGACGACCCCACGCAGACCACCGGCGATCCTTTCCCGCGCGCCCGCGCGAACCGCATCGTCAAGCTCCTCGCGGAAGGCGATGCTGAGAAGGCCGTAACAGAGTGGGACGACGCGCTACAGAACGCACCGAGTGCTGGACTCCTTGCCAAACAGCTGAAACTTCTTCCCCCTCATTCATCGAGTTCCGATGAGGCTGGCGAATCCCTCGAGCAGATCAAGTGGCTCCTGGACCTCATCGACCTGTCCGGGAACTTGCCCGACGGCTACCTCGCTTCACGGATTAGCGGGGACGCCGACTGCGTCGGCTCCCAGGAAGCAGCAGATAAATCCATCGCAGGAGGTGCCCAGTGACCACCGCTTCACCTACTACTTCTCCTACCGCGAGCGGCCACGTAACCATCGTGTTCACGTCCGACTGGGGAGTGTCCACGGGCGTTGGCCAGGCGGGGCGCACACACTCAACAATCGAGCGTTGCGGCGACGACCCGGTCGTGCGCGGCACGGTCATCACAGGTGTTCTGCGAGAGCAGGCGATGCTGGCGGCGAAGGCCCTCGACGGACCAAAGGAGGGAACGTGGACCAACTTTGCCCTGTGGCTCTTCGGCCAGGACCCCAACAGCGAGCCGGGCTCAACCCCCCACCCGCGTCACGTTCTCTTCACGGACGCCACCCCGGCCTCGACAATCCCCATCCACGACACGGTCTCCCTGTCCATCGACCCGACCACGGGGACGGCGCGCGACCAGTTCCTGCGCTTCACGGAGCGCGCGGCGGCCGGCGTCCTCACGGGCTCGTTCACCCTCATCGACGAGGCCGGGGCTGAGCTCTCCGATCAAGCGACGATCGATGCCGCGCACTTCCTCCTGGGGGTCGCGGGCCTCATGGTGCGAGGCATCGGCTCGGGCCGCAGCGGAGGCGACGGCGAGTGCACGTTGGCGGTCAGCGACAAGGACTACGTGGAAATCGGCCGACAGGATGCGAAAACCGCCGACGCGCTTAAACGAATCCTAGCGAACCGAGATAACGACAGCCCCACATACTCGTCGGAAGACGTAGAGACCGTCGCAGATAGCTTGCGGAGCCTTACGCGGGAGAGCTTGCGGGAGATCCCAGACCCTCCGGTTCTTCCGGAGAGCAGCCCCCAAGACATCGCAATGCCTGACCTTCAACAATCGGAATCCGGCGACACGACCTGGTACGAAACGACCCTCGACATCGTTCTTGATACTCCGGTTGTCTCCTACGAGGTCCCCTTCTCGAACGAGGTCCGTTCGTTGGACTTCCTGCGCGGAACCGTATTGGTCCCGTGGCTGCACGGCCTGCTGCGCAAGAAGTATCAGGACAAAACCCTCGTGCACTCCGCTATCGTCAGCGGTGACCTGCGTATCAGCGACGCGCTACCGGTTTACAAGGAGTTGGCCGGGTTGCCCGTTCCTTTGGTTCTGGAGAATGAGAAGGTTCACGAGGACAAACAACCCCGCACGCTCTTCAACAGGCACATCCCAATCAGCGATCAGGTATGTGGAGACCACACGATCCCCACGCGTGGCAGCTATCTATTCGTTAAATCGAACGGCGCTCCCGTCACGGGGTGGATCGGGAAGCCCTCGCTGATTGGTCGACAGTCGACGGCGATCAATTCGGAGACAGGCGCAGCGAAAGACGGACAGCTGTTCCTGGTGCGTGCTCTGCCCGCCGGGTTGACGCTGCGTGCCTCGATTGTCGTGTCGAAACGACTACTGAGCGAGCTTCGCGGCACCGACGCCACATCCGTAGCTTCACCTCTGACGCTCGACCTCGGTATTGCTGAGCAACCAGCCTTCCTCGGATCACGCAAGCTCACAGGCACATTCGGACGCGCCCACTGCACTGTGGACAGCACCTTCACCGAGGTGGGAAGCACCCCGCCCCCGGCAGAGGGTCCTGTAACCGATGAGGGAACCCAGGCCTCGACCTGCGAACCCACCAAGGTTGTGTCGCTGTGGTTCACGTCCGACGTGCTCGCACGGTCGAGTGCTCTGGGACCAGGCGGGAGCGTTGAGGATCTGGAGCTTGCCTTCAGGCGAGCCAACGTTCCGGTCACGGTCGGCCGGGAGAGCCCCAATCAGGACTCGGGCGACAAGAACCGTAAACGGATTCTGACTGCGATCAGGCACCGGCGCGTGGACTCGTGGTCGCCGAGGGATAACGCACCTCGCGCCACGCGGCTGGCAATCCAAGCGGGTTCAGTAGTCCAAGTGCGTCTCTCCCCGGACGATCTGGGGGCACTCGAAACACTCGGGCATATCGGCGTCGGTGAGCTCACGCCCCAGGGATACGGACGTTTCCTCGTGGACTCCCCCATCCTGGCGAAAGCGACGCTGCCCTTATTCAAGACCGAGCGTAAGAGCTTTACAGCACCAACGGAGGCTGTCTCATGACCATCTACCGCTACGACATGACGATCCCCGTGCGCGTTGTCTCCGCGCTGCACTCCGGCGGCGTCGATGAGGTGCCTGTGCGCCCCATGACCGACGAGGACGGCCGAACCGTGCAGCCGAACGCTTTCGTGCGCGATGGGCTGGGCGAGGCAATCCTGCCGGGTCGCTCCATCAAGGGAGCCATTCGCGCCGCGTTCGAAGAACACATGAATGAGCTTGGCTTCCGCAAAGAGGAACTCAAGAGCCTGTGGGGCGGTGAGATGCGTTCGGAGGTCGGTACTCGCAAAAAGCAACGTGAGAGCGGAACCGACGAATCCCGCCCACTGCGGGCAAGCGCCCTCACCTTCCACCACGCCGTGGTGTGGGACCGTACTAAAGGCGAGCTCCCCCACCGCATGAGCACGGCCATTGACCGTGCCACCGGCGGGGCCGCAGACGGTGCACTTTTCGCGTACGAGTACCTGCCTGTGGACACGACTTTTGATATACGCGTCAGTGCCGAAGCCCAGGACACGGCCACAGGCTCCACAGAAGACGAGGATACACAGTCCACAACACAGAGCGAGGAAACAACGGGGACACCGCCTGCGCCCCCTGCTCTCGTTGAGAAAGCCCTGCAAGGGGTCGTGACGCTCCTCCACGGCAAGTGCATCAGCCTCGGAGGCAGGACAGGGTCCGGTTGGGGTC
>ERZ772974.1765-NODE-1765-length-13766-cov-38.526366_pt1 | contig 13766 bp, 8 predicted proteins | sample MGYA00580671_ERZ772974 | MGnify/ENA primary metagenome ERZ772974 (study PRJEB29015, sample SAMEA2738065) | human oral metagenome | biome: human oral; feature: human-associated habitat; material: saliva | place: China | collected 2218 ... | reverse complement strand
CGGAGAGGTGCTGGAGGTAGGCGTACTCCTCGGCCAGACGCACCGGGTCATTGGTCGTGATGAGGGTGGTCGCAGTGCTCAGGAGAAGCTTGTCCGTGCGGGCGGCGATGTTGGCCAGCAGGGTCGTGGGTGACGACGGCGCGAAGGGTGGGTTGTGGTGCTCCCCGGTAGCGAAGAAGTCCAAACCTGCCTGCTCGGCCAGGACCGCCATCTCGACTGTGTTCTTGATGCGCTGATGCTCACTGGGAGCCTTGCCAGTAGCCGGATCGGTCGTGATGTCTCCAACTGTGAAGATCCCGAACTGCATCAGACGTCCTCCCTGTTCTCAACACTGGATCTCAATGATTTCTTGCGTACTGAGAGAACTGGAGAAGTTCGTAGTTTATTTCTCAACTACCCAGATGTGGTGCACGTCCCACGTGGAAGCAGGGCTCAGCAGCCTATCCGAGGATTCTGTGTTGCCTCATGACCTCTGAGAGCTTCGGATGTCATGACATCTCAAGACACCGGTTGGGCGCGTCTACCAGATGGGAGAGCTGCTGCTTCGCCCTGTCGGAGCAGACTGACCCGGTCACTGTGGTGGCTGCCGGCGTCGTCTGGATGCACTGCACGAAGGTGGGGTGCTACTGGAGGAGGGTCGGGGGCACTTCGGGTAGGTGGGACCTTCGTGCAGTACGCACAACCCTTGGCCAGTGGATCCCGACCCTCGTTCAGTAGGCCGACCCGGGCCAACTCTGGGCGGGACCGGCGTCGAGTCATCGCCTCCAGGCCCCAGCGCAGGCGGCGGGCAGGGGACAGTGGGGACGGACCTGTGACGGAGGCACCGGGCCGTGCCGCAGGAACCCCGGACTCACTCCTGCGAGGCCTGGTGTCCACAGCGCTGACATTAGCGGGCCCGACGTCGGTGCGCCCAGCGGGGATCGTTGGAATACTGCGGTTTCTCTCCGGCGTGCCGCGCCGGTACGCCTTTAATGTCAGCACCATGGACACCAGCGACCTGCCAGAACCCGCCAGACCTCTTCCCTTCGTCCCGTCCTCGCCTCCAGGGCCACTAGCCTGCCCCGGGTTCCCGCCCGAGCGAGCGTCTCAGAAGTCATGACACTCACATGCCTCAGAAGTGAGGAGACAGCACACCTCACCAGGGATTCGAGACGGACGCAGATCGCGGGCGTCCTCGGACTCGAGGATGCCCGCGATCAGGGAGGCGGATGAAGAAGCCGTTCGCGTGGATCAGGAGGTCAGGACCGCCCCACGCGTGTCGATTCCGGGGCTGAGCACGCTCCAGCCGTGGTTCTCCAGGGCGAAGCGGGTCTGGTCGGCCAGCGTGGACAGGACCAGCACCGTGGGACCGGCACCGGAGATGACGGCCGGGTAGCCCTGCTCACGCAGGGAGTCCATGACGGCCATCGAGGCGGGCAGGACCCCGCGCCGGTACTCCTGGTGAAGGCGGTCCTCGGTTCCGGCCATGAGCAGGTCGGGACGTCCGGCGAGCGCCAGCATGAGCACGGCGGCCCGGGAGGTGTTGAACAGGGCGTCCTCGCGCGGTACGGAGACCGGCAGAACCTGACGGGCCTCCTTGGTGGACAGGCGCGTCGTCGCCGGCGGGATGAGCAGGCTCACCCCGAGGGAGGCGTCCACGGGCATGGGTGCCATGCGCGGGCGTCCCCCGCGCTCGACCCAGGCGACAGTGGCGCCTCCGAAGACGGCGGGCGCGACGTTGTCGGGGTGGCCCTCGAAGTCGGTGGCCAGGGCGAAGATCCGGTCATCGCTGAGGGCCTCGGGCTCGGCGATGAGGCCGCGCGCCAGCATGAGTCCGGCCACGGCGGCACTGGCGGACGATCCCATGCCCCCGCCGTGGGGGATCCGGTTGACGCAGCGCATCTCGAAGCCGGCCTGTGGGGCGCCGACGGCGTCCAGTCCGGCTCGCAGCGCCTGCACGACGAGGTTGTCGTCATCGGTGGGGACCGTCTCGGCGCCCACCCCCTCAACAATGACGCGGGTGGTGCCGGTGATCGGCCGCACCGAGACCTCGTCGTAGTAGCGGAAGGCCATGCCGAAGGAGTCGAAGCCCGGCCCCATGTTCGCCGTCGTGGCCGGGACCCGGACGGCCGCGCGCTCGTAGACGATGCGCATGTCACTCGCCCTCGACGCGTTGGATGGAGACGACCTCGGCGACCCGGTCGGAGTCCCGCAGGCCCTCGACGGCGGCGTCGAGGTGGAAGACGGGGGCAGGGTGGGTCACGAAGGTGACGACGGCCTGGTCGTGGCTGCCGTCGGAGGTGACGTAGGCGCTCTGGCGCACCGAGTTGATGGAGACCTCGTTCTCGGCGAAGACGGAGGCCATCGCGGCCAGGGAGCCGACGGCGTCGTCTGAGCGCAGCTGGATCTGGTAGCGGGTGACGGCGGCCTCGGGGCCGAGGACCGGCAGGCTCGCGTAGGAGGACTCGCGGGGGGCCTGGCCGCCGTGGACCCGGTGGGCGGCGGCTGCGACGACATCGGACAGGACCGCGGAGGCGGTCGGGGCTCCTCCCGCTCCCTGACCGTAGAACATGAGGCGCCCGGCGCTCTCGGCCTCGACGAGGACGGCGTTGTAGGCGCCGTGAACGCTGGCCAGCGGGTGGTCGTTGGGGACGAGGGCGGGGTGGACGCGCACGGAGACGCCTTGCGCGTGCTCGTCGTCGCGGCGCTGGGCGATGGCGAGGAGCTTGAGCTCGCAGCCCGAGGCGTGGGCCTCGCGGATGTCGTCGGCGGTGACCTCGCGGATGCCCTCGACGGAGACGTCGTCGAGGCCCACGCGGGTGTGGAAGGCGAGGGAGGCGATGATGGCGGCCTTGGCGGCGGCGTCCAGGCCGTCGACGTCGGCGGTGGGGTCGGCCTCGGCGTAGCCGAGCTCCTGGGCGGTGGCCAGGGCGGTCTCGAAGGACAGTCCCTTGGTGCTCATCTCGTCGAGGATGTAGTTGGTGGTGCCGTTGACGATGCCGAGCACGCTGGTGACGCGGTCACCGGCCATGGACTCGCGCAGCGCGTAGACCACCGGGATGGCGCCGGCGACGGCGGCCTCGTAGTAGAAGTCGGTGCCTGCGGCCGCGGCGGCGGTGTAGAGCTCGGGGCCGTGGGCCGCGATGAGGGCCTTGTTGCCGGTGATGACGCTGGCCCCGGCCTTGAAGGCGGCCAGGATGAGGGTGCGGGCCGGCTCGATCCCGCCGATGAGCTCGATGACCAGGTCGTTGCCGGTGGCGACGGCGGTGGCGTCATCGGTGAGGAGGTTCTGGGGGATGGCGAAGTCACGCGGCGCGTTGACGTCGCGGACGGCGACGCCGGTGATCTCAAGACGTGCGCCGGAGCGGGCGGCGAAGTCGTCGGCCTGCTCGGTGAGGAGGCGAATGACCTGGCTGCCGACGGTGCCGGCGCCGAGGACGCCGACGGTCAGTGTGCGCTGGGCGGGTGAGAGGTCCTGAGCCACGGGATGACCACCTTGCTGTGTGTGCTGTGTTGCGTGCCGCGCGTGGGCACTTCGACTGCGTCATGCGATGGGGCCGATCGGCTGGCACGGTCAACCGACCGCCCACCGGCGCTGACCATCACTGCGGGCCAGCATAAGGGGCATCGGCCGTGGAGCGCTTGCATGTCCGCCTGTGGACACACGGCCGGCTCTGTGCTCCCCAGTGCGATGAGGCCGGCAGGCGTGCTTCCGTCGCCGGCCTGAGGCCGCGCGCGGACGGGGTGGGGCTCTCAGCGACGCCAGATGATCTGCTTGAGCAGCCGGCCGATCACCCGTCCCAGGCCCAGGGATACCGGGGCGGCCGCGCTGTCGGAGTACCCCCAGGCCGGAGGCGGCTGCTCCAGGGATGAGAGGAAGGAGGTCAGTGAGGACGAAGAGGAGGAGGTTGTTGCGCTCATGCCTTCAGGTTAGAAAACAGCCATGCGATAAGCGCCCCTCGAGAGAATGATTGGTGAGGAGGCCTCCTCCTCCCCACGGCCGAGACGATCGGACGGGGCTCTCCTGCTTTCGGCAGATCCGCCGAGCCGGGCCGCCGGGGCGGGACCCCAGGGCGCAGACGGCCAGTGGCCCCGCCCCGGTTGAACCGGAGAGGGGCCACTGGATGGGCTCTGCTGACAGAGCGTTCAGGCTCGAGACACGGTTACCCGCGTTCAGGAGGCGTTGCGGCGACGAGCCACCAGCAGGGCGCCGCCACCCAGGCCGGCACCGGCGAGCAGCACGAGCGCAACGGCGTTAGCACCGGTGTGCGCCAGCGGCGGGGTGCCACCGTTCGGCGTCTTCGGGGTGGAGGTGGGCGGCACCGGAGCACCCGGGGTGCTCGGCGGCTGCTTGGTGGTGGTCGGCGGGGTCGCCGGCGGGTTGTCCACCGTGGGCGGGGCCTGCGTGGTGGTCGGCGGGGTCGCCGGCGGGGTGGTCACCGTGGGCGGGGTCTGCGTGGTCGTCGGCGGCGTCGAGGTGGTCGTCGTCGTGTTGGTCAGAGAGACATTGACGATCTCCTGGTCGCGGATGGTGAAGGTGTTGGTCTTCTGGCCGTCGATGGTGAAGACCGGCTCGCCCCAGCTGAAGCCGGAAGCGGCGGGCTGGGCCTTGGAGGTGTCCTCGGTGAGCGTGACCTTGGTGCCCACGGGGAAGGTGCCGTCGAAGGTGACCGGCTCACCGGGCTTGACCGTGACGGAGGAGGTTCCGGTGCGGCCCTCGCCGGTGGCCTTCTGGCCCTCGGGAGCCTTCCAGTCCGGGTAGGAGCTGGCAGCGGCCGGCAGCTCGTAGGCGACGTCGACGACGAAGCTGGAGCCGGCGGCCTTCGCGGCGGCCTCGCCCTCGACGACCTTGGTCACGTTGAAGCTGCCGAAGCCGGGCTCCATCTGGACCGAGATGTCGAAGTACTGGACGTAGGACTGCTTCTGGGTGCTGGTCAGGTCCGTACCGTTGAGGTTCACGGTGTTCTCGTAGGAGGTGCCTCGGGAGGCGGCGACGGCCTTACCGTTGGCGTCCACGAAGGAGACGGGGTACTCCAGGGTGAAGTTGGTGCCGTTCTGGAACGGACCGGTCACCTCGTAGGTGGCGGTGCGGCCGTCCTCGGAATAAGTGGCCTTGACGTCATAGTCACCGTACTGGGTGGTGGAGTCCTGGCCGGCGGCATTGGTCAGCGGGATGGACTTGCCGTCAGCGGGACGCAGGTTGAGGACCGTGCGAGTGGCGTCAGCCTGGTTGAAGGTCATGCCGCCACCGAGGGTGTCGGTGAAGACGATGCTCTGGCGGGAGCCGTCGAAGGTCTTGCCGAGCTTGCCACCAGTGGTCTGGTTGGTCCCGAAGTTCACACCCCAGGTCAGCTCCTTGTAGTTGTTGTAGAAGCTGGAGGCCCACTTGGTGAGCTCCCAGTCGCTCTCCTTGGGGCCGCCGATGCCGCCGCCACCGGGCAGAGTGACGGTCGTGGTGACACCGTTGACGGTGAAGTCAACGGACTGCACGTCGGTGGCCTTGGCGACGGACACCAGGGCGGAGCCGGAACCCTTGAAGTTGTGGAAGCCGGCGGCCTTGAGCTCGTCAACCTTGGAGTTGAAGGTGCAGGTGACGTCCTTGACGGTCAGGGTGCAGGTACCGACCTCGACATCCTTGCCGCCGTACTCGACGGTCATGGGGTGGGTCTCGCTGTTCTGCAGGTTGGTGAAGTACTCACCCAGACCGATCGTGAAGGAGTCTCCGCTCTTGAGGTTGGCGTCGACGCCGCTCCAGTCGAAGCTGAGACGGGCGAGGTCGTAGGTGTTGAGCTGTCCGTCCTGCTCAACGTTGTTGCCGTCCACCCGTGTCAGAGACAGGTTGGTGACGTTGACGCTCTTGTTCTGCTCAGCGCTCGCCTGGGGGGCGAACTGAGACAAGATCGCGACAAGGAAGAGAGTGAGGATGGCAGCGGCCCCCCTCACCGCCCCTCGCGTGAGGGCCGGCCGAGAGGCGGCGCCCGTGGACATTGTGTTCATGGGTTCTCCGGATTCCTGGCATAGATGACAAGGGTCTGCCTTGCGAAACATCACCGAACGTTCCCACCGTCTGTTCAGGAGAGGGAAAGGCCGCCCCGTGATGACCAAGACCACTGTGTCACAAACCGACTGATTGGGAACAGGGAACACTCAAAACACGCGCGACGTCACAGTCTCGTCACACCCAAACCTGCCTGTTCCGACAAACAGCAGCCTACTTCCTTGTAGGTTTCCTACAATGAAACTATCGCCAAGCCATGCCACCCCTGTGTCTCCCCTATCAGGCAAGCCGCACGTCAGTTGTGTCAGCCCTCCAAAACAATCGACATTCACTCCGCATTTGAAGCGGCTACACCCAGCACTCTTTAAGATTGTTGTTGCCCTCAGGGTCACCTCACCGTTTTATCAGAACATACACAGAAGCGCCGTCGTCGCAGGAATTTTCCTGGCACGACGGCGCTTCAGCGAGCGACCGATAGGAGACCTCAGCCCTCCAGGCGCACAAGGTCCTCGATGGTCTCGGGGCGCAGGACCCAGCCCGACTCGCCCTCACGCACCCAGCGCACACCGGGGCGGGTGAAGAGGTTGTAGTTGGAGGCCATGGAGCGCCCGTAGGCGCCGGTGGCGGGCACGGCCAGCACGTCGCCGACGGCCAGGTCGGCGGGCAGGTCCACATCACGCACGACGACGTCGCCGGACTCGCAGTGCTTGCCCACCACCCGGCTGCGCACCAGCCCGGCCTGCGGGTCGGGGCGGCGGTTGGCGACCAGGGCCGTGTAGGCGGCCTCGTAGAGGGCGGGGCGGATGTTGTCGCTCATGCCGCCGTCGATGCTGACGTAGAGGCGCGAGGCCCCCTCCCCCAGCTCGACGCGCTTGAGGCCGGTGACGGTGTAGAGGGTGACCGTCGTCGGGCCGGCGACTGCGCGGCCGGGCTCGATGGAGACGGTGGGGACCTCGTCTCCAAGACGCTCGCAGGTCTCGCGCACGGCCTCGGCCAGGGTGCGGGCGACCTGCGCCGGGCTGGGCGGCACGGGGTCGGCCCCGGTGTAGGCGATGCCGTAGCCACCGCCCAGGTCGACCTCCGGGCACAGGTGCCCGGTGTCGGCGGCGACCTCGTGGCGCAGGGTGAGGACGATGCCGACGGCCTCCCGGAAGCCGGCCAGGTCCAGGATCTGGGAGCCGATGTGGGAGTGCAGCCCGTGCAGCTCGAGCTCGGGGGCGGCGATGATCGCGTCAATGGTCCGCCGGGCAGCGCCTCCGTGGACGGAGAGGCCGAACTTCTGGTCCTCGTGGCCGGTGGAGATGTACTCGTGGCCACCGGCGTGCACGCCGGTGGTCAGGCGCACCATGACCTTGCCGGTCTCCTCGGGCCCGTAGACGCCGCTGGCGCGCAGCTCGCGCACGGCGCGGACGGCGAGGTCAACCTCCTCGAGGGAGTCGAGGACGAGGTGACCCACGTGGTGGGTGAGGGCGACTGCGATCTCGGCCTGCGTCTTGCCGTTGCCGTGCAGGCCCAGACGGGTGGCGTCCGTGGTGGCCTCCTCCCCGTCCACCTCCTGCAGGGCGGCCAGGGACAGGGCGAGCTCGCCGCGGCTGGCGGTGTCGATGCCCATGCCCTCCTCGAGGACCCACTGGGCGACCTTGGTGGTCAGGAAGGCCTTCCCGGCGTAGAAGGCCTCTCCCCCGGCCATGCCGTAGCTGGGCCAGAACTCCTCGTGCATGGCGGCGGCCCAGGAGGCGGCGCGCCCGCGCAGGTCGGCCTCATCCAGGACGAAGACGGGACTGGGGGCCTCGGCGAGGATCTCGGAGACGGTCAGCCCGCCCAGGACGAGCTCGCCGTCGTCCGTGCGCCGTGCCGTGGTGGGCCACAGGTCGGGACGGTCCTCGGGCTCGGGGCAGGCCAGTGACCCCAGGGGCGACTCTCCGGCGGGAATCTGGTCAGTCATCGACTCTCACATCCTCTCGGGTGCGCTCACACCCAGCAGGTCGAGCCCGTTGGCCAGGACCTGCCCGACGGCGTCGTTGAGCCACAGGCGGGCGACGTGCCCGGAGTCCACGGCGTCGTCACCGCGGGGGGTGACGCGGGTGGCGCCGTACCAGGCGTGGTAGGCGGCGGCGAGCTGCTCGAGGTAGCGGGCCACGCGGTGCTGCTCGCGCAGCTGCGCGGCCTGGGCCACGGTGGCGGGGAACTGGGCTAGGACCCCCAGCAGGGCGGCGTCGGCCGGGTCGTCCAGGGCACCGGGCTCGAAGGGAGCCTCGTTCGGGTCGCGGCTCACGCCGTGCTCGGCGGCGTTGCGGGCCACGTTGCGGGTGCGGGCGTGGGCGTACTGGACGTAGTAGACGGGGTTGTCGGAGGTGGAGGAGGCCAGCAGGTCCAGGTCGATGTCGATCATGGAGTCCATGGAGGAGCGGGCCAGGGCGTAGCGGGCGGCGTCCACGCCGACGGCGTCGACCAGGTCCTCCAGGGTGACGATGGTGCCGGCCCGCTTGGACATGCGCACCGGGACGCCGTTGCGCACGAGGTTGACGAGCTGGCCGATGAGGATCTGCATGTTGGTGCCGGGGGTGTCCCCGAAGGCCGCGCACATGGCCATCATGCGGCCGATATAGCCGTGGTGGTCGGCCCCGAGCAGGTAGAGGGCGCAGTCGGCGCCGCGCTCGCGCTTGTCCAGGTAGTAGGCGAGGTCGGCGGCGAAGTAGGCGGCGTTGCCGTCGGACTTGATGAGGACGCGGTCCTTGTCGTCCCCGAAGTCGGTGGTGCGCAGCCAGGTGGCGCCGTCGCGCTCCTCGATGACGCCGCGCTCGCGCAGCCGGGCGATGGCACGCTCGACGGCGCCGGAGGTGTGCAGGGAGTCCTCGTGGAAGAAGACGTCGAAGTCGGAGCGGAAGGCGTGCAGCTCGGCCTTGACGGCGGCGAACATGAGGTCGACGCCGCGGGAGCGGAAGACTTCGGTGGCCTCGGCGTCGGGCAGGGTGGCCGGGTCGGGGCGGCCGGCGGCGAGCTCGTCGGCGGTCACCTGCTGGGCGATCTCGCTGATGTAGGCACCGCCGTAGCCGTCCTCGGGGGTCTGCTCGCCGCGTGCGGAGGCCAGCAGGGAGCGGGCGAAGCGGTCGATCTGGGTGCCGTGGTCGTTGAAGTAGTACTCCCGGGTGACCTGAGCGCCGCAGGCGGACAGGATTCGGGCCAGGGAGTCGCCGACGGCGGCCCAGCGGGCGCCGCCCAGGTGGACCGGCCCGGTGGGGTTGGCCGAGACGTACTCGAGGTTGATGTGCTGGCCGCTCAGGGAGTCGTTGCGGCCGTAGGCCTCTCCGGCCTCGACGATGGAGCGGGCGAGCTCGCCGGCGCTGGCGGCGTCGAGGCGGATGTTGAGGAAGCCGGGGCCGGCGACCTCCACAGAGGCGATGCCGTCGAGGGCCTCAAGACGAGGGACGAGGAGCTCGGCGAGATCGCGCGGCCTGGTACCGGCCTTCTTGGCCAGCTGCATGGCCACGTTGGTGGACCAGTCACCGTGGTCGCGGTTGCGGGGGCGCTCGACGCGGGGGGCGGGAATCTCTGCGGCGGGCAGGGCGAGGGAGCCCTCGGCGGAGGCCTCCTCCAGGACGGTGCGGATGGCTGCGGCAAGCTCTTCTGGGGTCACGCGCGTCAGCGTACCGTCAACGGGCGGGCCGGATCACGAGCGAGCCCGGCGGCTGCCGGGCATCGTGGGACATGTCGCATGTCTCGCGCCGGTTTCGCTCCGGGACCGGGACGCTGGTACAGTCACGCCTCGGGCCCCGGTAGCTCAGTGGATAGAGCGTCTGCCTCCGGAGCAGGAAGTCGCAGGTTCGAATCCTGTCCGGGGCACCACAGCATCAGTGCGCAGTTGGTTCGACCTGCTGGTCGCCCCTGCGCACTACTCGCCGATATACGGCTCGGGCAGCGGGCCGCTCAGAGTCCGGCCGGCGTCGTCCGTGATGCACACGTGCCGCAAGCCGTCATCGCCGTCCTCCAGCTCCAGGCTCCAGCCCGGCATCAGTTCCACGAGACCTTCCAGTGACCACACGGGGTCATCCACCCACAGCAGGTAGTCCCCCAGTCGCGGTTGGAGATAATCCAGCGTAATCGGCGGGACGGCCACCGAAAGGTCCTCCAGCAGAAGCACTGTGTACGATCCGCTCCTGAACGATGAACCGTAATAATAGTATTTGTCCCCGAAGATCGTCATGGCTGCGCTGCCAATATCGTGGGCCACATCCACGATAACGGCTTCCGGATCCTCGCCCCCGGGGAGCGTATAGGGGACCTGCAACGTCGTTAGCTCCGCCTCGTGATGCTCCAGGCCGTACTCGAACACCTTGTGTGCAAGCCGTGTCGCATCCGGAAACCGCGCCAGCACATCCGAGTACCCCCACATCAACGTGGGCGGCTTCACCGCAACGGTTGCCAGCAGGTGAACCTTGGCCGTCACCTCTCCGCTGTCTGACGTCATCACAATACGTTGCGACGCTAGATCCACCTGATATCGCCAGGACGCGAAGTCTCCCATCCTCTCGACAAACACGTCGCGCATGAGCTCGTCACGCAGAGCGGCATAAATGAAGTTGCGCTGCCCCATTCGACGAATACGAGTATGCATGAAGGCCCCCAGGAAGCACTCATCACCTGCGTTTCAAAGACAGTATTCCTAGCCAGTAATCCCCCCATTGCTTAAGAGGACACCGGCGCTCTCAACAAGGAGCAGAAACCGCGCTCCCGTCGTCAGCACGAGGAGATGCGACTCATCCCAGGGTCTTGATGGCGAGGCTGGGTACGTCGGTCATGATGGCGTCCACGTTGAGGTCGGCCAGGCGACGCATCCGCTCGGGATCGTCCACCGTCCAGACGTGGACCTCCAGGCCCGCGGTGTGCGCGGAGGCGACGAAGCGGCGGGTGACCACCGGGACGCCGTGGTAGCTCTCCGGCACCTGGACGGCGTCGACCCTGCCGCGGGTCCAGCCCCAGCGGGTCTGGGGCAGGGGGACGGCCGCCTCGCTGCGCAGCATGAGGCCGAGCACGTCACTGACGCCCAGTGAGGTCATGGCCCGTGGCTCCTGGCGGCGCAGCACGGCCAGCCGGCGGGCGGAGAAGGAGGCGAACCGGACTCGGTCGAGGGCCTGGGCGTCGCGCACCGTCTGCAGGGCGGCCTGGACGACGCAGGAGTCCTTGAGGTCGATGTTGAACCTCATCGCCGGCTGGGCGTACAGGGCGTCGTCGAGCCGGACGAAGCCGCGCCCGTCGCCGGAGTCGAGGTCGGCCAGCTCGGCCCACATGACCTCCCCCACGGTGCGGGGGTCGTTCGCGGTACGCCGCAGGTCCTCGTCATGGCTGAGCACGACGACGCCGTCGGCGGTCAGCCGCAGATCGGTCTCCATCCACTCCAGCCCGAGCGCGGCCACGTGCTCGACGGCGCTCCAGGTGTTCTCGGGAACCTCGCGTCCGCCGCCGCGGTGGGCAATGACGGCAGGACGGCGGGTTCGTGACGCGGCAGGCGGCACAGTGGGTCTCCCTCAGCTGCAGTTGGTGGTGAGCTCGACGGCGTTGTGCTGCTTGAGCCAGCCCCACGGCTCCACGGTGGACTCGTCGGCGGTGTCGTCCTTGGTGCGCACCTCGAAGTGCAGGTGAGAACCGGAGGACCGGCCCGTGTTGCCCACGCCGGCGATCATCTGACCGGCCGTGACGGTGTCACCGACCTTGACGTGGATGCCGTCCTCGTACATGTGCAGGTAGCTGGTGTACCAGACCTGGCCGTCGATCTCGTGCTTGATGGTGATGGTTCCGGTGCCGTCGACCATGCCGGCGGTGGTGACGGTGCCGGCGGCGGCCGCGTAGATGGGCGTCCCTACGGGGGCGGCCATGTCCTGCCCGGCGTGCAGCTTGCGGTAGCCGAGGGTGGGGTGGGTGCGGTACCCGTACTCGGAGGAGATCTCGTAGGTGCCCGGAAGCATCGGGTAGAACAGCTGCGGCTTGGTGCTGAAGGCGGTGGTGTCGCCGGAGGCGCCTGTGGCCGAGGAGCAGGTCTTGGCGGCGTTCTGGAAGGCCTCACGGATCCGGGCGCGGGTGGCGGCGTCGGGCACGTTGGACAGCTGGGTGTCGGAGTCCTCGTCCAGGTCGTCGCTGCCGAGCACGGCGCTGGCCACGGAGGATGCCTTCGTGCCGCCGGCGGCCGGGCTCTGCGTGGCCGAGCCGTTGGAGTGCATCTTCATGGCTGCCGAGGCCAGCGGAGTGTTGTCGAGGTGGCTGGACAGGGGGGCAAGCACCGTGGCCACGGCCAGGACCGACAGGACGGCGGTGCGCCCCAGAATCCCGGAGCCGGTGCGGCGGCGGGCGGGACGTGCGGGGGCGGGACCGGTTGAGGAGTCGCGGTGGGCCTCCGGCTTCGATGCGGCCGTGCTCCGGGCCGACGACGTCGGGGCGACGGCCTCATCGGCCGCCTTGCCTCGCTTGGCCTCGGCGGCCGTCTTCTCGGGCTTGGTCTTCTTGGTGCTCCGGGCGGCCTTGATGGCGCGGATGGTCTCCTCGTCCGCGAGCGGCACCCCGGCCTTGCGGGCGGCCATGATCTTGCGGACCTCGGGGACCTCGATGGTCTCGGCACCTCGGAAGTCCGTAATCCGCTGCGAGAAGCGGATCTCGTGGGGCGTGTCGGGAGCGGAGGGCGCCTGGGAAGCCTGCTCCGCGGGCGCTGACGGCTCAGCCTGCGGCGCCTGGACGGCGGGGTGGTCCGCCTGCGTGCCAGGGACGTCGAAGGTGGCGGTGTGGTGGGGCGTGGAGGCGACGACGGGCTTGGCCGAGGCAGTCGAGGTGGGGGCTGCGGCGGAGGCGCGTTGCCGGCGGCGGCCCGCGGATCGGGAGGCGGGCTCGGAGGTCGCCCCGGCCTCAGGCTCGGCGGGGGCGGTCTGCGCGGCCGCGTGACGGTGACGCTGTGTGTCGCCGGGCGAAGCAGGAGCTGTGCCACTAGCAGCCCACCAGGGCGTGGCACCGGCGGGGTGAGCGGCTGCCGGCTCGAGCCCTGAGGTGGACTCAGCCAGTGAGGCCGCAACCAGGGGCGCCAGAGCCGAGGGCGTTGAAGGTGCCGCGGCAGGCGCGGCCTGGTCGCCACGATGCGAGCGGTGCTGGTCGCGGTGGAGCTCGGAGTGGCCCTCGGGGCGGTGAGCCTGGGGCTGCACGGGGCTCTGGACAGCGGGGTTCTCCCGCGTCTGCTCGGGGTCCTCGAAGACCTGGGCGGTGCGCAGATCCTTGCGGGAGCGCCGGGTGGGGCGAGTGTCACCGGTGACCTGCGGCGAGGAGGAGAAGACGGAGGGGGCCGCAGATGCGGCACTGTGCGCCTGAGGCGCCGAGGCCTGCGGCTGCTGGGAGGTGGGCTCGGGCCCTTCGATGGTGCTCTGATGCCGGCGGGCCATGCGGCTCATCGGTGTGACGGGCTGGGGCTGCGCCGGCTCTGCGGGGACCGACGGCGCTGAACCGTTCCCTGGGCGCGTCGCAGGCGCTGCTGGCGCCACGGGCCGCTGCGGGTGGTTCTGCTTCTGCGGGGCGACCGGGACGTCGGGGAGAGCCGATGGGCTCGGAGCGGTGACGGGGCTGGAGGCGGCAGCGTTCTCGGCGCGGTGAGTGTGGAGGTCTCGACGTGAGCGGCGAGTGGCTCCGGCGACGTGAGTGGTGTGCGTCGTCGACGGTGACGACGGGGCGGTTCCGGCCTGCGCCTCAGCGACTTGGCGAGCAGCTTCGGCAGCACGTTCCGCCTCGCGACGCTGGCGTCGACTCATGGGCTGCGGGG
>ERZ772974.1762-NODE-1762-length-13773-cov-4.727001_pt1 | contig 13773 bp, 11 predicted proteins | sample MGYA00580671_ERZ772974 | MGnify/ENA primary metagenome ERZ772974 (study PRJEB29015, sample SAMEA2738065) | human oral metagenome | biome: human oral; feature: human-associated habitat; material: saliva | place: China | collected 2218 ... | reverse complement strand
CGATTAGGAAAAATTTTAGTATCAAAAGCTAAAGTAACTCGATAAGTATTGCCTTCTACATCTGGTTCAGCTAGTTTAACAATTCGTGCACGCGCCCAGTTATAAGGGCCTTCATCAAAACCATTTGTAGAAGCTACTGTACGCAAAACAGGAATAGGTAACCAAACACCATCTAATAATTTAAATGACTGTTCTACACTGATTTCATGTTCCACTTTAACCATTCGGCTCAAATCACTGCTATCGCAATAACCTTCACCGCTACGATGTTCAACTAATCGACGAATTGGATGGTTCTCACCGCCAGAGGCGAAGTTTCCCATACTTTTGGTACGCCATTCTTTGTCTTTCCAATCAATTTTTAAACCGAAGTCTAAAAATTGCACCCCACTATTCATAATTAGTGAGATTTCTTTTCCGTAATGATGTAAATCCGGTAACATTTTTATTCTCGCTTCTATTCGTTGTTTATTGGTTCACTAATTCGATTTCATTGTCATTGGAAAGCTCTGTCCTGAGCCATATCCACCTTGACAATCTGCAATACTCTTCGCGCCAGGTTTACAAATTACTTCAGGTAGCTGATAGCTTGATCCATCGCTACATTTTGCGACACCTTTATTAGTAATATTCAAACCACTGCCTTGCATTTTTGCAGAAACATCTCCTGTACATTGTACGCCGTCACCGCGTTGTACTTGTACTTGACCTACGCCATTTGAGAATGCATATTTTAAGCGTAGAGGTTTACCAGTAGTTTTATCCTGAATCCCTGCTCCAGCATTCCACTGGCCATTTAGAAAATCTACATTACCATTTTGTGTACTAGTTGTTGGAATTTGTAATGGTTTAGCATTAGAAGTGGTTTGATTCTTTTTATCATCTTCTTTATTTTGTCCAGCCTGAGTATCTGATTTATTTTCGGCTAACGGATCTACTGGTGGTTGCTGTGTTTTTTCATCTACTTTATTTTGCTCCTCTTTAGTATCCGATTTACCCTCTGCTAGAGGGTCTACTGGCGGTTGTTGTTTATTTTCATCTTTATTTTGCTCTGCTTTGGCATCATCTGCTTTATCATTTTTTGATTCATCAGCTTTGGCAGCATCTGTTTCTGTTAATGGTGTATTAAGACCTTCACCTTGCATATTTCCTTCTCCAACAACTGGAGCATCGCCTAGTTGATTTAAAACTGAAGGATCTGTCACAGCCACACCCTTTCCATCAACCCAGCGTCCATTCAGATATCGGTAAAGAACATCTTTCAATTTACGTAATTCTTTTTCTTTCGGTTTTTTGAGGTTTTTCGTTTGTGGTTCAGAAACTGTGACAGGGTCATTTTTCACTGTCGCTTCCTCTTTTGGCCACCATAAATCCTTAAACCACCAAGCCAATAATAAAAGTAATCCAAGTAATAAGGGCAATACCCACCAAAACACACGACAAGGATGTTTTTTCACAACGACAGGTTCAACTGGCGTTATAGGTAAAGCTGGTTCAATTGGTTTTGGTGCAGCAGCTTGTAAAGAAAGGAATGGATTACCGTGCGCAGCTGCATGTTTTTCTAGAAATCCCCAGAAAGTGATCACGGGACGATCATTGACTAAATAAACATGTTCAGGATTAGGAAAGCGCAAGGCTTTGAGATTTTCAGGATCGGTAATATCATCAGGATTGCCGCCACAGAGTAAACGGGCAAATAGTAGTTGATCGCCTTTGGAAGAGGGAGATTGAATGAGTTCTTTACCTAACTCCAGTGCAGTTCGTTCAAAAATTTTTAATTCTGCTCGAGCATTTTCACGCTCTTCCTCTGTAGCCGAGGTCCAAGGAATAATCATATATTGCCCATCTGCACGAGGGGAATCAAACGGTACATACCAATCGATTTTATCCCCCTGTTCATTACGCTGTGGAATCGCTAAATATTCAGCAAAGGAACGACCTCGCTTAAACTTAAGTGCATCTCGCAACTGGGATGCTACCGTATAAACTGCCATGCCATCTTGACCTAATGGCGTATAGTTTTTGATTTCACCACTTCTCAATAATGCACTTAACATAAAAAAACTCCGCGGACTAAAACTTATTAAAATAGCTACCATTCTATAAAAGTTGGGATGAAAAATGAAGACATATTTATCTGTTTTGTAAAGAAATATAACTTTTAAATCATTAAATTTTATATGGGATAAATAAATTTCTTAATACTATTAAGTGATGCTTCATAGAAACACTCTTAATTAACGCAAATACTATAAAATAGTTTTACGTAGCACTCTATTTCATCATTCTGCCGTGCTAAAGTGCGGTTACCTTTTACTCAAATTTCGCTATATACAAAAAAATACAATCGCTATATACTTATAAAAACAGCGAATTTTGAGTATATGAACAAATCTTCTCTTACTTTTCCTCTTTTACTTTGCCTCCTTATCGGGTTGGTTTTATTTTCACTCTCTTGGGGACGTTTTGCGATTCCACTTGAGAATGTGGTACAAAGTCTTATTGGCAGCAACGCCAATGATGTGCAAAACAACATTATTTTTAATCTTCGTTTGCCTCGTGTAATTGCTGCCATACTTGTCGGTGCCTCCTTGGCCATTGCTGGCGTGGTATATCAAGGTATTTTCCGTAATCCATTGGTTTCACCTGATATTTTAGGGGTATCTAATGGCGCTTGTGTTGGTGCGGCATTGGCGATTTTAATCGGTTCGGGGATGCTGGGCATTCAAGCCTTTGCCTTTGTCGGTGGTTTGATTGCCGTCTTGCTCACTATGAATTTACCACGTTTAATTCAGCGAGACTCCACCATTGTTTTAGTGCTCTCTGGCATTATCGTTTCAGGTTTTATGATGGCGACATTGGGTCTATTGAAATACCTTGCTGATCCTGAAACTCAGCTGGCTGATATTGTATATTGGCAATTAGGTAGTCTAACCAAATCTAACTACGATAACTTGCTCGTCCTTTCACCAATCATTTTACTTACTACCCTTGGCTTATTTTTAATGCGTTGGCGTATCAATGTGCTTTCATTGGGGGATCGTGAAGCAAAATTAATTGGGGCAAATATTCGATTAGAGCGTGGATTAATGGTAGTTTGTGCCACGTTGTTGACCGCTTCATCCGTTTGCTTAAGCGGGACAATTGGTTGGCTTGGTTTAGTGATTCCGCATTTAGCGCGTCTTTTCATTGGTGATAACAATGTCAAAAGTTTACCGCTAGCCGGACTTATCGGTGCGATTTTCTTGCTCGTTATCGACACTCTCGCCCGCAATTTATACATTCAAGAAATTCCACTCGGCATTCTCACCGGTTTTATCGGTGCGCCATTCTTTGCTTGGGTTCTGATTAAACAAAAGGTGGTGGACTAATGCTGAAAATTGACAATCTCTATTATTGGCACAACGTTGAGCATTCGTTACTCAATGGCATTGATTTAACCTTACAAAAAGGCGAATTGCTGACTATTCTTGGTGCAAATGGTCGTGGCAAATCAACGTTATTAAACTGCATCGCGGGGCTTTTGAAACCAAAGAGCGGTCAGATTTTGCTAGATAATTGCAAATTAAGTGAAATGAGCAGTAAACAAATTGCTCAAAAAATTGCTTATGTCTCGCAACATAGCCCGCAAACCTATCAATATCGTGTACGTGATTATGTGGTGCTTGGTCGTGCTGCGCATTTAGGTGTGCTTGATAAACCTAATGAAGCTGATTTTGCACTCGTTGATGAAGCCTTAAATAAACTCGGCATTAGCCATTTTGCTGACAGAATTTATATGCAAATGAGTGGCGGTGAAAAGCAACTGGTCAATCTTGCCCGTATTTTGGTGCAACAACCCCAATTGATTTTGTTTGATGAACCTACTTCGGCATTAGATTACGGCAATGTGTTTAAAACCTTAAGCCTAATAAAAGAGCTCTCACTACAAGGCTTTACCATTATCATGACAACACACAATCCCGATCATCCCATGTTGTTACACAGTGCACTGCCCCACAGCCGCGTAAGTATCTTAAATGAGCATGGCAAGTTACAAACAGGTTTGGCACCGGAAATCATTACCGAAGCCAACTTGAAAGCACTTTATCAGACAGATTTGCGCCTGGTCGATGTACCTGCTCTGCAACGACAAATCTGTGCGATTACCCATTTATAACCCCACTAGAAGGACATTCATATGTTGAAACATTCTCTGAAAAAAGGCTTGATTGCACTTTCCCTTGCCGCCTGCTTTGCACTGCCATTACAAGCAAAAATCGTGACGGATGTTGAAGGTAATAAAATTGAATTACCAGATAACGTTCAACGCGTCGCTGATCTTTGGCATGCCAATAACCAAATTGTCTTACTATTAGGCGGCGCCAATAAACTGGTTGGCACGACCACATCTATCGCGGCCAATCCTTGGTATAGCGAAGTATATCCAAATATCAAAAACGTACCGGTATTAACCAATGGCGAAACCATTCAAACAGAAGAATTGTTAAGCCATAAGCCGGATGCAGTATTGCTCTCGAAAAAATCCATGTTAACTGAAGTGGAACAAGCCGGCTTAAAAGGTGTACGAGTGAGTTTTCAAGATTTTGATGGCTTGAAAAAAACTGTACGCATCACAGCTGAAGTGTTAGGTGATAAAGCTCCTGAAATCGCAGAAAGCTATATCAAAGAATTAGAAGACAATATTCAATTTGTGGAAGATCGTCTTAAAGGTCTCAAAGATGAACAACGCCCAACGGTGTTACATATCACTAAAGGCTCTGACTTATTGATGATTGACGGTGGAAAATCGATGATTGGTGAATGGATTAAATTAGCTGGCGGTAAAAGCGTGTTACCCGATGAAGCCAATATGGTGACCGTCACCGTAGAAAGCATTATTCAAGCGAATCCTGATGTCATTATTATCGGCAGCAGTGGTAATAAAGCACAAGCGGCTATTGAAAAAATCAAAGCTGACCCAGCATGGCAATCAATAAGTGCGGTCAAAAATAATCGTATTTATGCCAATCCAACCGGCACGTTCCCATGGGATCGCTATAGTGCAGAAGAAGCCTTACAAATTCTTTGGGTGGCTCAACTTTTCCATCCTGAGCAATTTAAAGATTTAAACATGGTAGAGAAAACACAAGCTTTCTATAAAAAATATTATGGTTATGCTTTAAGCAAAGAAAATGCTGAGCAAATCTTAAAAGGGTTATCACCTATTAAGTAGTATTTTCAACTTATATATTTACCTATATAATACTTACTCTTTTTAACTCAAACATAAGGAAATGCTTAATGAAAATTAGCGCAAGAAACCAACTTAAAGGTACTGTAAAATCAATCGAAACTGGTTCTGTGAACGCAATCGTACACATTGATATCGGTAACGGTAACGTAATTTCTTCTACCATCTCTATCGATGCAGTAAAAGAATTAGGTTTAGCAGTTGGTAAAGAAGCATATGCGATTATCAAAGCAACTTCTGTAATGGTTGGTGTTGAATAATCTCAACTGAACTGTTCAGAATCTATATAACCGTACTCAATAAAGTGCGGTTATTTTTTTGTCTCTAATCTCTTTATTCCCCTTCTAATAAAATGCATTTTATCCTTAACTAAAATGAAACGATCTTTGCTCTATTTTGTTATTTATTGACTTTTAATTAATTATATTGTATAATTTTCAAATATTATCAATTTTTAGTTAATAATCTAGTTTCGGATTATTCTGTTAAACTTAGGAGAGCAAATGACAAATCAACGTTTTATTACCATTTTAGGCTATGTCGCAACATTTACTTCAGTTTGTATGTATGTGTCTTACTTGCAACAAATTGGTCTAAATTTATCGGGTCAAAAAGGAGGTTGGTTACAACCTTTTGCCACGATGATTAACTGTATAGTTTATGGGTGGCTTATGGTTTGTTAAAAGAAAAACGCGATCTGTCTATTTCATTAGCTAATGCACCAGGTGTGATTCTAGGCTTGATTACTTTCGTCACTGCCTTATAACACTATAAAACCTCATACAAAAAAGACCGCACTTTTAGAAATCTTAAAGTGCAGTCTTTTTGTTTATTAATTTAATTCATTTAAAACCTGAAAATTATGAACTTGTATAATCTTTTATTCTATTGCATTCTATTAATGAACAGACGTTTAGACGTCTAAACCAAACAAAAACAATAGAAGGATTAATTATGACAACATTTCATTTAGCAGGATTTCCGCGTGTAGGCGCAAAACGTGAACTTAAATTTGCTCAAGAGCGTTACTGGCGTGGCGAAATTTCAGAAGCGGATTTATTAGATATTGCAAAAAGATTACGTGAACTAAACTGGCAACACCAAGCCAAGGCAAATGCTGATTTTGTCGCAGTGGCAGATTTCACACTTTACGATCACATTTTAGATTTACAAGTGGCAACAGGTGCGATTCCTGCGCGTTTTGGCTTCGATAGCCAAAATTTAACTCTCGATCAATATTTCCAATTAGCGCGTGGTAATAAAACCCAATTTGCGATTGAAATGACAAAATGGTTCGATACCAACTATCACTATCTTGTACCAGAATTCCATAAAGAGACACAATTTAAAGCCAATCCCGAACATTATGTGACACAAATCCGTGAAGCTAAAGCACTTGGACATCAAGTTAAACCAACAATCGTTGGTCCACTCACTTTCCTTTGGTTAGGGAAAGAAAAAGGCGCTGCATTTAATCGCTTTGATTTATTAGCAAAACTCGTGCCAGTTTATGTTGAAATTTTAAATGCGTTAGCTGCGGAAGGTGTGGAATACATTCAAATTGATGAACCTGCTCTCACCTTAGATTTACCGGCAGAATGGATTGCCGCTTATAAAGCGGTTTACGCCACTTTTGCTGAACAAGTTAAAGCAAAATTATTGCTTGCAACTTATTTCGGTTCTGTGGCAGAACATGCTGATTTGTTAAAAGCCTTACCTGTAGCAGGTTTACATATTGATTTAGTACGTGCGCCAGAACAACTTGCTGCCTTTGCGGATTACGACAAAATCTTATCTGTGGGCATCATTGATGGTCGTAATATTTGGCGTGCAAACTTAAATCAAGTATTAGATGTGGTTGAACCATTAAAAGCAAAATTAGGTGATCGTTTATGGATTGCGCCAAGCTGCTCTCTCCTTCATACACCTTATGATTTAGAAGTCGAAACACAGCTACAAGCTAATAAGCCTGAACTCTATCAATGGTTGGCTTTCACGTTACAAAAAATTCAAGAATTACGTGTTATTAAGACTGCACTAGAGCAAGGCCGTGAAGCGGTTCAAGCTGAATTAGATGCTTCTCAAGCAGCTGCGGATGCACGTAAAAACTCGCATGAAATTCACCGCACTTGTGTCGCAGAACGATTAGCAAACTTACCGAAAAATGCCGACCAACGTAAATCGCCATTTGCGGAACGCATTAAATTACAAAATGCGTGGTTAAATTTACCACTTCTGCCAACCACGAATATCGGTTCTTTCCCACAAACAACTGCCATTCGTCACGCTCGTGCAGCCTTCAAAAAAGGCGAACTTAGCTTAGCGGATTACGAAGCTGCAATGAAAAAAGAAATTGAATTCGTTGTACGTGAACAAGAAAAATTAGACTTAGATGTATTGGTACATGGCGAAGCTGAACGTAATGACATGGTGGAATATTTCGGCGAATTACTCGATGGTTTTGCTTTCACCAAATTTGGTTGGGTACAAAGTTACGGTTCACGTTGCGTGAAACCGCCTGTGATTTACGGTGATGTTACTCGTCCAGAACCCATGACGGTACGTTGGTCACAATATGCCCAAAGCCTTACCAATAAAGTGATGAAAGGCATGCTGACTGGTCCGGTCACGATCTTACAATGGTCTTTCGTGCGTAACGATATTTCCCGTGAAACAGTTTGTAAACAAATTGCGGTAGCACTTTCTGATGAAGTATTAGATTTAGAAAAAGCGGGAATTAAAGTGATTCAAATTGATGAGCCGGCTATTCGTGAAGGTTTACCGTTAAAACGTGCAGATTGGGATGCTTATTTGAAATGGGCGGGCGAAGCCTTCCGTTTAAGCTCAATGGGTTGCCAAGATGATACCCAAATTCATACGCACATGTGTTATTCCGAATTTAACGACATTCTACCGGCTATTGCAGCCTTAGATGCCGATGTCATTACTATCGAAACCTCGCGTTCTGACATGGAATTACTCACCGCATTTGGTGATTTCAAATACCCGAATGATATTGGCCCAGGTGTATATGATATTCATAGTCCACGCGTACCTGCAGCAGAAGAAATTGAACATCTTCTTCGCAAAGCGTTGCAAGTGGTGCCGAAAGAACGTTTATGGGTAAACCCAGACTGTGGTTTGAAAACACGCGGTTGGCCAGAAACAATTGCGGCATTAAAAGTGATGGTTGATGTCACGAAAAAATTACGTGCTGAATTAGCATAAAATCAGTGAAAAGAAAGGCGAACATGAGAGGTTATCTCTGTTCGCCTTTTCTTTTCGTTCAAAAACTCATTAATTTTTGACCGCACTTACAGGCTAATATATTCCATTTTCACCTTGCAGAGGCTCTTCAATAACTGCTCTGCCATCTTGCGGTGACTTAAACGCAACGGTTTCTCTGCAAATACTACACGCTCAATTTCCGATACATCCAATTGATTTAAGTAAGCAAAATTAATCGCCGTTTGCATAGCCGGTAAGCTTGGATTAAATGCTGCATTTTCTGCATAGCGACCACAAATCATTTCCCCATTTTTAAATAAAATGCCTACACCATGAGGGCTTTTAGAATAAGGTGAATGTGCTCGGTTTGCCCCTAAAATCGCTTTATTTGCCACTTCATCTTCCGTCGTCAAAGTGAAACCTTGTTCTTCTTTGTTTAATAGAAGCAAATCAACACCTAAATCTTTCGGGCCAAAGCTATCGGGTAAATATTGAGGAAGTGGATTATTTTGACTGTGTGGCAAATGGATTTTCAAATCTTGCGCTTGATAAAGCTCATTCATAAATTGACGGCAGTGACCGCAAGGCGTGTAATTCACCACGATATCCGTGATGCGAGGTTCATTACGTAACCATGCATGGCTAATCGCACTTTGTTCAGCATGGATGGTTTGAGCCATGCTGCCCCCCTGAAACTCTTGATTCGCACCAAAGTAAAAATCACCACTTTCACCAATCGCAATAGCTCCAACATGAAATTCTGAAATGGGCGTGTGGCTATAACAAGCTGCTACGGGCAAAAGCGCCAAACCTAATTGAATAGGCGTAAGCTTAAATTCATCACAAATTGACCGCACTTTCTCAGCCGGTAAAAAACCTTTCCATTCTTGTTCTTCTAATGCAGAAAGAATTGCATTTGAAAGTGGCGAATCGGCTAATGCTTGTTGAATTTTTTGTTGCATGTTAAATCTCCTTATTTTTATATGGCTATTCTACGATATTTGGAGAAACTACATCGTAAAATGATCATATAATGCAAATATGCTTAATAATTAATTATCTTTTATAAACTCAGGCGAAATGTAATCAGATAACCAGACTTTTTCATTGCCTATATAAAATTTGATCCCCTTAGATTGTGCTAGTTCAGCATCAATTGTCAGAAGAATTGTCTCTCCTTTTTTTCTATTCCCAACCAATGTTGCTGTCTCAATATCCTCAGATAAATGTACATATTGACGAGACATCGGCTTCAATCCATTTAATTTAATATCACCTAAATAATTTATACTTGTCCCATGGTATAAATACTTTGGTGGATAACCAATTTCTTTAGAAATTTTCATTGGAATTGAATGCCCATAGAAAGCTCTTATTTTCTCATTTTTAATCTCATGTCTTTTCTTTTCCGATAAGTCGATCATTTTAACTAAATCATTTTCGGTTAACGTATTCCATTTTTCATCACTATTTCTAAATGATGAAATTAATTGTTCGACAGAAACCCAACCTTCAGAATCCAGTTCTAATTCATATTCCCATGGCGCATGACGAAGCGCATAGGAAACTTCTTTACTTAAATTTAAATAGTCCATTTTAATGCTCTTTTGCACTTTTGATTTCTTCTTCTAACCACTCATCAAAATCCTTACATTCATATTTATTGGCTTCATTACCAAGATCGTGAACATAAACTCTCGGATTTCCAGAGTAATCCGTTAATTTGAAACAAGCTGCCCAATCGCCATCTCTAGCAAATGCAATTAAATCAGCCACACCTGTAAGCTCTTCAATAGCCTTACTATAAAGATAAACATTATCTTCAAACTCAGAATCCTCAAACCACCAAGGAAAATATTCCAATTCATTTATCTTTTCCATATTACTCGATAAATCAATATAAGACTGAGGAAATTTAAAATTTTCAGGTAATTGTTCTTTAGGATATAAATTAAATTTAGTTTGCATAATTACTCCACAATTACGATTCATCTGTAAAAATAAGTAATCTTTTATCTAAGTTTTCAAGTCTATGCAAGAAAAATCATAAAAAATAACCGCACTTTAAAGTGCGGTCATAAACTAGGATGTTTTATTCACTCGTTTTATAACAACGATGGAGCAACACCAAGTAATTTTCGGGTGTAATCCACTGTTGGGTGATTGAAAATATCTTCAGTGCTACCGGTCTCCAAAATTTGACCACCGTACATCACGACAATACGGTCAGATACTTGGCGTACGGTTTGGATATCGTGAGAGATAAACACCATGGCAAGATTGAGTTCTTTTTTCAAATCCGCCAATAAGTTTAGCACTTGAGCACGAACAGATACGTCTAATGCAGAAGTCGGCTCATCCGCCACAATCAGTTTTGGATTCAGCGCTAAAGCACGTGCAATCGCCACACGTTGTTTTTGCCCACCCGATAAACGAGTTGGCTCAACTTGTGCTGCAGAACGTGGTAAACCTACACGAGAAAGCAAGTCATACACACGTTTTTCCCGTTCATGGGGTTGTAACACATTGTGAATATCCATTGGGTCACGCAAAATATCCAACACTTTCATACGAGGATTCAGTGCTGTTGCCGGGTCTTGGAAAATGACCGACACTTGGCGACCGAATTGTTTTCTCGCTTCTGAGCTGCCATATTGCATTTGTAAACCGTTGAATTTCACTAAACCTGATGTTGGTTTAAGAAGTCCAATGATCACATTCGCTAAGGTGGATTTCCCGCAACCAGACTCACCTACTAACCCAATGGTTTCCCCTGCTTTTATGCCAAGACTCACATTGTTCACCGCAGTGAATTTTTTACGTCCAAACAACGAACCGTCGCGAGAAGGAAATTGCACCACGATATTTTCTAAATCGATGATGTTTTGTTCTTTAATGACTTTAATACTACTGCTCATATTATGCTCCTTTCGCTTCCGTTACAGGCTTAGCTAGATGAGAAGCCCACAAGTGAGACGGCTCGCCTTCCACAGCGGTTAATACCAATTTTTGTTCTGGATTTGCATCTGGTCGCAATGAACGACTTGCAAAACGGTCACCTGTAGCAAAATCGTAAGGCGATGGTACGCTGCCTGGAATTTGATATAGGCGTTTCGCACGGACTTCAGTTGAAAGTACAGAGCCCAATAAGCCACGTGTATATTCGTGAGTTGGATTAGCAAGTAATAAGGAAGTCGGCGCCATTTCAACCACTTGACCTGCATACATTACCGTAATGTGGTGAGCTAATTGAGCAACTAAGGCTAAATCGTGGCTGACAAACACCATTGCAAACCCCAGTTTTTCACGTAGTTCATTCAATAATTTCACCACTTCAGCTTGAACAGTTACGTCTAATGCGGTTGTTGGTTCATCGGCGATTAATAATTTCGGCTCACGAGTTAATGCCATTGCAATCACCACACGTTGACGTTGACCGCCAGAAAGTTCATGCGGATAACGGTTCAACACTTTTTCAGGATCAAGGTGTACCCATTCCAACAATTTTTCTGCGGTATGGTGGCTGCCACGTTTAATGAGCTGTGCCATTTGATCTTTAATACGCATTGATGGGTTTAACGCACTTAAAGAGTCTTGGTAAATCATCGCAATTTCAGAACCACGCAATTCACTTAAATTGTGAGAATTGAGTAAGCTGTGTTGTTTACCGCTACGGTCGGTGAAAAGCACTTCCCCAGTGATTTTTGCTGTTTTTGGTAACAAGCCCATGATAGAGAATGCTGTAATGGATTTACCACAACCAGACTCACCTACTAACCCCATGGTTTCACCTTCATTTACGGTGAAGCTGATGTTATCAACCAATGGAATTTCACCATAACGATTCGGGAAACGAATAGATAAGTTTTTCACTTGTAAAATCGGTTTTGCATTTGGATTTAATTGCATACGATTCGTACGGGTGATTTCTTTTTCATGTAATTTGAGTAAGTAACGTTTTAATGCAAGACCTTCTGAAAGCGCTTCTTGTACGTCAGTAGAAAGACGTTCATCTGATTTGCCTTCTGGTTTTTTACCGCCTTTCAAGCGCGGGTTAACCAATGCATCGGTAAGCCCTTCCGCCAAGATATTTAAAGCTAATACGGTTAAAAGAATCATCACACCCGCAAAGGTTGTCGCCCACCATGCACCGTTTAATACGATGTTACGACCTTCAGAAAGAATGTTACCCCATGAAGGATGTGGTGGTTGTACACCTGCGCCTAAGAAAGAAAGTGAGGCTTCAAATACAATGGCATCTGCTACCATTACGGTTGCGAAGACTAAAACCGGTGCGGCAGTATTCCGCACAACGTGTTTGAGAAGAATATAAGTACGGCTACCACCAATAACGCGTTCAGCACGCACATAGTCTTCATCCCATTGTGATACCACGTTCGCACGCACCACACGAGCAAGTTGCGGAGTATAGACCACAGCAATGGTGATAATAATAACCGGTACAGAGTTACCAAAGGTTGCTAATAACACTGCTGCTAATGCGATACCTGGGAAGGCCATTAAAATATCCATTAAGCGCATGATAATTTCATTGCCCCATTTCTCGGATGTGGCTGCAGTTGCACCTAAAACACTACCGAAAAGAATGGCACAAGCTACCGCACCTAAACCGATAAATAAGGACGTTTGAGCACCGTAAACAATACGAGAGAAAATATCACGACCAAGTCGATCAGTCCCAAACCAATATTCCGCACTTGGAGCACGCATACGTGCGATCACTTCTAATGGATCATGTGTTGCGACCCAAGGGGCAAACACCGCCACTAAAGCAACGAAAACTAAGAATAATAATGAAATTTTTGATGCGGTGGAAAGTGCTCGGAATCTCGCACCGCTTGCAGCTAATCGATCTGCTAAACCTTGACGAAACATTATAGACTCCGAATTTTAGGGTTAATCAATACATAGAGAATATCAACGATAATATTCACTAAAACGAAGGTAAAGGCGATTGTTAGTACCACACCTTGTACTAAGTGCAAGTCATGGTTGACGATACCGTTAAAAATCAATTTACCCATACCTGGTAAGTCAAAGATTTGTTCGATAACTACCGCACCACCAAGTAAGTAACCTACACGTAAGCCTAATACAGTCACAGGTGTAATTAAGGCATTACGTAATACGTTGTGACGAATAACGGTTGCATAAGGCACACCGTTACCAATCGCTGTTCTCACATAGTCTTTATCCATTTCTTCAACCATGGTTGTACGCACCACACGAATTAATGACGCACATACTGGCACAGCAAGTGCAAGAGATGGCAAAATCATGGAATTGATATA
>ERZ772974.1749-NODE-1749-length-13827-cov-16.063970_pt1 | contig 13827 bp, 8 predicted proteins | sample MGYA00580671_ERZ772974 | MGnify/ENA primary metagenome ERZ772974 (study PRJEB29015, sample SAMEA2738065) | human oral metagenome | biome: human oral; feature: human-associated habitat; material: saliva | place: China | collected 2218 ... | reverse complement strand
TTATTAAAGTTAATTATTTGAGTTAGTACAAGGACACAAAACTTACGTGAGTAAGTTTGATGTTAAACGAAAGGCTTCGCAGTGATGCGAAGCCTTTCTTCTTTTATTCTATATGTAAAGAGGCGGCTTCTGTTAAATGTATGGGTTGGAAATAGTGTCAAAGCTTACGCATTGGCGTGGTGTGGATATGCTCAAATTAGATGGTTTTACAAATGGAAAAACTGCAAGATAATATGCAATTTGATATTATCGCTATCCGTAATCTTCAAATATCTTATTCTCACTTTATAGCTGCATGTAAATTATTTTCATGTGGATCAAAACCAATACATGCTCTTTTGGCTTCTTAAAGACGCTTAATAGACTTGCAAAAGGTGCCCTTTAGGACCCTTACTAACGCCCTTTTGAAGTCCAATTAAGCACCTTTTATTTTGCTGTTTTATAACCAATTGATTTTCTGTTGGTTATAAGCTTGTCTTTTATTCATGTTTTTATCGTTATTTATAGTTGTTTTGCTTGAAGTTTTGTAATGATTTTTCCGTGCCTTGTCTGTGATTTTGCAGTATAAAACTGAAGGAGTTTTCTATGGCAGAAGATAATCATAGAATAGATCGCTGAGTGTCTTAGCTATGTTGTTTGTTTAATGAGTAACTTCTGTTCTTCCGTTAAGACTATACGAAGTACAATCTACACATTGAACGGAAAATGACCTCCAAAAATGATAAAAGGAGATTAAAAGGAAAAGAAAAGCAAGTTAAGCGATTTAACATCTGATAATTAGCAGACCTAAAATAAATTCGTTTTTATTTGGGTGTTACATATATAATAGGTAAATTTGCACGGATTAATTTTTTCGGGACGCGTGAGAAGGTAAACGTCAAGGCATTCGAGCCTATAAAGAGTTACCACTTTTGGTTCCCAAAGATGTTGGTCAAAACAATAAGTATTTTAAAATTTTAGATGAACGTAATTACGAAAACAGTTCAATTGCCAGATGGAAGAACCATCTCAATTGAAACCGGAAAGGTTGCAAAGCAGGCCGATGGTGCAGCAGTTCTCCGCATGGGTAACACAGTACTTCTCGCCACTGTTTGTGCAGCTAAAGAGGCAGTTCCGGGAACAGACTTCATGCCTTTGCAAGTTGATTATCGCGAGCAGTATGCTGCCGCAGGTCGTTACCCAGGTGGTTTCACCAAGCGCGAAGGCAAAGCCAATGACGACGAAATCCTAACATCACGCCTTGTGGACCGTGTTCTTCGTCCACTTTTCCCATCAGATTATCACTGTGAAGTTTATGTACAGGTAATGTTGCTGTCTGCTGACGGCGTTGATCAGCCTGATGCACTTGCTGGTTTGGCAGCTTCTGCAGCGCTTGCAGCTTCAGATATTCCAATCGAGCATACTACTTCAGAGGTTCGTGTTGCACGTGTTAACGGCGAGTACGTTATCAACCCAACTTTCGAGCAGATGAAGGAAGCTGATATGGACCTCATGGTTGGTGCTACCAAGGACAATATCATGATGGTAGAGGGTGAGATGGACGAGGTTTCTGAGCAGGATCTCATCGGTGCTTTGAAGGCTGCACACGAGGCAATCAAGCCTATGTGTGAAATGCAGGAAGAGCTTTCAAAGGCTTGCGGTACAGATGTTAAGCGTGCATACGAAGATGAAGTCAATGATGAGGAGTTGCGTGAGGAGCTCTGCAAGGCTACATACGACGCTTGCTACGCTCAGGCTCAGAGCGGTGACGATGATAAGAAGCACCGTGAGGAGACTTATGACAAGATTAAGTCTGATTTCACCGAGGCTTATGACGCAGCTCACACAGACCTTTCAGAAGACGACCTCGAAGAAAAACACACTCTTATTGACCGTTACTTTGCTGATGTTCAGCGTGACTCAATGCGCCGTAGCGTACTTGATACGGGTAAGCGTATGGACGGTCGTGCAACAGATGAGATTCGTCCTATCTGGTGCGAGATTGATACTCTACCAATGCCACACGGAAGTTCTCTCTTCCAGCGTGGTGAAACAATGTCTCTCTCTACTTGTACTCTCGGTACAAAGATGGACGAAAAGATGGTTGATAACGTTTTGGAGAAGAGCTACCAGCGCTTCCTCCTTCACTATAACTTCCCTCCATTCTGTACAGGTGAGGCTAAGGCTCAGCGTGGTGTAGGCCGTCGCGAGATTGGTCATGGTCATCTTGCATGGCGTGGTTTGAAGGGTCAGATTCCTGCTGACTTCCCTTACACTGTTCGTTTGGTAAGTCAGATTCTCGAATCTAATGGTTCTTCTTCTATGGCAACCGTATGTGCAGGTACACTTGCATTGATGGATGCAGGTGTTCCAATGAAGAAACCAGTGTCAGGTATCGCTATGGGTCTTATCAAGAACCCAGGAGAAGATAAGTATGCTGTACTGAGTGACATCCTTGGTGATGAGGACCACTTGGGCGATATGGACTTCAAGACAACTGGTACAAAGGACGGTTTGACCGCAACTCAGATGGATATCAAGTGTGATGGTTTGTCATTCGAGATTCTTGAGAAGGCGCTTATGCAGGCAAAGGCTGCTCGTGAGCACATCCTCAACATCATGACTGAGACTATTGCAGAGCCACGTGCTGAGATGAAACCACAGGTTCCACGTATCGTTCAGTTGGAGATTCCTAAGGAGTTCATCGGTGCTGTTATCGGTCCTGGTGGTAAGATTATCCAGCAGATGCAGGAGGAAACAGGTGCTACTATCACTATCGAGGAGACCGATGGTGTTGGTAAAGTACAGGTTTCTGCACCTAATAAGGATTCAATCGATGCTGCTTTGGGTAAGATCAAGGCTATCGTTGCAGTTCCAGAGATTGGTGAGGTTTACGAAGGTACAGTACGTTCTATCATGCCATATGGCTGCTTCGTAGAGATTCTACCAGGTAAGGACGGCTTGCTTCACATCTCAGAAATCGACTGGAAGCGTCTTGAAACTGTTGAAGAGGCAGGTATCAAGGAAGGCGATAAGATAAAGGTTAAACTCCTTGAGATTGACCCTAAGACTGGTAAGTACAAGCTTTCACGTCGCGTTTTGCTTGAGAAACCAGAGGGATATGTTGAGCCACAGCGTCGCCCACGTGGTGACCGTCGTCCACGTCGTGATGGTGAGCGTCGTTTTGATGAGCGTCGTCCACGTCGTGAGAATAATGAATTTGAGAACAACGATTAATCGTTTGTTATAATACTATAACCCCCAGAAGCTGTCTATAAGCTTTCTGGGGGTAATTTATTCCTCTGGCTTCAAAACCAAGTAGAGCCTAACCCCAATTCTATTTGACAGTACAAACCATATAGCCTAAATGGTAAAAACTATATCTATTTTACCACATTGTTAGATAGAATAAACCTATATTTAACTTAATCAAACCCTTTATTTCTTATAAAGTAACGGATATTAAGCCTCAAAGTTGCTTTATCCAATGAAGTTTTAACGGAATAAGGTCGTTATAAGCTTCTTTAACCAAGGATTGTTAGCGTAAGCAACAAATACCTTTTGCCACTTTAAGACTATTTGAAAGCATCAATAATAGCCTTAGCCTCAGAGGTTTTTAGCTGAACAAGATCGTTGTAAGCCTCTTTTACCTTAGGATCATCCGGGTGTGCTACACGTGCTTTGTACCAGTTATAGATTAGCTCAAGGTCACTCTGCTGGTACTTAACGCCTGTAAACTGCTGAAGCATTGTTAGGTATTTATAGCCAAATTCCTGTGTCGGCTCGATGATAGTGCCCTCTCCATAATCGTTCCATGTGGAGATCTGAAGCATTGAAAGGCCTGCCTTCTTAACTGCATCAAGCTGCCTTTGAAACAAAGCACCGTCCTTGCTATCATAGAATGTGTACTTATAACCTTCCTCGTTGTCCTCACCTTTCTTGTAGAAGTCCTTGAAACCAGGCATAGCACCACCTACATAGTACTTAAAATCCTTAGCACGCTCGTAGTTTGGATTAGGGTCTACCCACTCGAACTCTCCCTGTGCATTGTCATTGTAACCGCTATTATTAGCCTTGTCAATTGAATAATTCAAGGTCAGGAAGACTGGATGAGTACCAAGAATAGAGAAAGCACGATACCAATCCTTACCGGACTGCATCTTTTGAGGACCGAAATCAAGCAATAAAGGCTTACCATCTACCTTCGTATAGGCATCATCACGGAAGAATGTAGTAGCTAAATAGCTCAAATCGGTACGTGCTGCCGTTACATAATCACTGCTTAATGAGTTGTCTTCATATACAACCGCCATCTTTAAGCCTGCACGCTTGATAGCCTTAAAGAGCTTTTCGGTATTGGTTTTATGGTTAGCAATGTCGTTATCGCTGTTGACTCCATACCAATCCACCATCACTCCGTCTATGCCCGAGTACTTCATTAACAAGCACTGGTAATCAAGAATAGCCTCATCGCCACTTGCGTAAGGACCTGTAAGAGGGTAATAATGCGAAGCAATCTCACGCTTTCCGGAATCATCCACCTGATCAGGATGCATAAACTTCATCTTCCAGTGGTATCCCCACGTACCATCCTTACTCGTTGAAGGTGTCTCAAACCATGGCATATAGTGTGCATACACCTGCATATTGTTTGTCTTCTCAACAGCTACAGCTGCCACCTGACTAGCCTCCTCGCCCGTATCAGTTGTTTTTCTTGGAGCTCCTTCATAGCTGTCTGAGCAGGAAGCTAAAAGCATTCCTGTCAATATAGCTGAAGAAACAAGATATTTCATCTTCATAACTGTATATATATTGGAGTTTTAATATTTATTTTTTAAATGCAAAGGGAGGGATAAGGTTTTTATCTTCCATTACTATAACTGCAAAATATGTCATTAATTTAGCAGGAATCATAAAGGAATAAGGCCTTATCTCTCCCCTTATTAAATATTATTTGGCTGCACCATAACCTGGGTTCTGAACCAAGTTAGGATTCTTTTCCAGCTCTGTCTGCGGAATCGGGAAGATACCAGTGTGGTGATCAGCAGGATCGGCATCCTTTTGCCACCATGCCTGATAGTATGTACCGAAGCGAATATTGGTTGTACGACGTAGACCTTCAAATACAAACTCATGCTTCCACTCGTTATCAATATCGTCAAGAGTCAAGGTTGTAAGGTCAGGAAGACCTGCGCGCTGACGGACCTGATTGATGTAAGGAAGGGCTGCAGCAGGATAACCAAGGCGGAAGTTACACTCAGCCTGCATCATCAGAACTTCTGCATAACGCATTAAAACCCAATCGTTATCACGCTCCCAGGCATCTGTTGGGCTCCATTCGTACTTGTCCAGACGCACTCCTTCGTTCTGCTTGGCATTCTCGAAGTTAGAGATTTCTTCTGTATAGTTCAAAGGTTCACCATTGTCCATCAAGACCATAGAGCCATCCTTAGCGCTATACTGCTGGCCAATCATCAGACAATTACGACGAATATCGGCCTCATCGAACGAAGAATACAAACCTGGCTGGGCCGTAATACCATTACCACACCACTGGTAAACACCATTAGGATCGAAGGCCAGCTTCTGATTATAGTGGTAAGTCATACTTGCCAAGTAGTTACCAACGGTTCCCTGCTTGTGATCATAAGGGATAGCGAAGATAATTTCAGGAGAAGTTTCGTTCTTAATAGCAAAGTTTGCCTTATAGCTAGGGTTCAAAGAATAACCTGTTACCTGAGCACAAGCATCCAGACACTTCTGCCATTGTGGAGTACCCGTGAACACTTCGGCGTTCAAATACAAGCGAGCTAGCAATGTATAAGCTACACTTTGGGTAAAACTACCATACTTCTTAGATGCTGGCAACAGGGGAATAGCCTTTATAAGCTCACGCTCTACGAAGTCGTAAACATCCTTACGGTTAGAGTTCTTTGGCAGAGCCTTCTCTGTATAACTGGTGTCAATAGGCACATTACCAAAGTTATCCAACAGGTTATAGTAGTAATAAGCGCGCAAACCACGGAGTTCTGCCTCTACTTTTTGTTTCTGAGCATCAGTAAGAGTACTATTTTCAACCTGGTTGATGATTGCGTTGATCTTTGAAACTCCTACGAAATTGTAACGCCAAACAGATAAGATACCGGTGTTATTAGCATCCCATGTGTGATGTTGCAGCTGCTGATAGCGTCCACCATCGTACCAGTCGGTACCACGAGTAGGGAGACAAGCCTCATCCGAAGAACATTCTGAGGTAAAGAAAACGTACTCAGAAGTAGGATAACAATTGACTTTATTACCTTCTTGCGTACCTGCACCATAGCCACGAAGGGTGGCATAAGCACCACCGGCAATGGTGGCAATCTCCGATTCTGTCTTGCCATAGTCACTGTCAGATACCTTATCGTAGAGTCTTTCGTCTAGGTCGGTACATGCAGCCATCGACATTATGATTCCTAAACTCAAGAGAATTTTAGCCTTGGGTAGGATATTCGATAGATTTAAATTTATTTTTTTCATGTTGGTATAGTCTAATAAGTTATACTGTTTTTAGTTATTCTTCCTCTTTAGAAACCAACGTTTACACCAAGTGAGAAGGTACGTGGACGTGGATAATTATTGAAGAAGTCGATACCTGGAGAGCTTAGGACATCGTCGGGAACGCTAACCTCAGGGTCGATACCCTTGTAACCTGTGATACAGAACAAGTTTTCACCAGTTACATAGAAACGCAGACGAGTCAAACCAATGGTCTTCAGAGCAGAAACAGGTAGTGAATAACCTAGTGTCAGAGACTGAAGACGAAAGAAGTCACCCTTCTCAATGAAGTAATCAGAGAATGTTGGATTATCCGTGATACCACTCTCCATAAAATCATCCAATGTATTCTGTGAAGGGAAACGAGTTGGATCGTACATTACCATACGGCTCACGTTCAGAACCTTCTGGCCGAACATACCATACATAGCTGCAGAAGCGTCGAAGTTCTTCCATGTAGCGTTCAGAGAAAGGCCAAGGTTCCACTTTGGCATTGCAGATCCCAGGTAGCCTTGCTTAACGTTTCCTTCGGCATCCTTCTCCAGAATATACTTTCCATCCTTGTCAATACCCTGGCAATGAGGACCCCAGAAAGCACCTGCAGGGTAACCTTCCTTGATAACCTGAGAATATGTATTAGACATACCACGTACATTATGCAGAGAACCTGCCTGCAAACCAACTGCCTGATACTGGTCGTTAGAAAGCTTAGTGATTTCCTGATGGTTGTAAGCAACAGATAAGTTAGCATCCAATGTCCAATCCTTTGAACGGATTGCCTTATAGCCAAGAGTAACTTCAAAGCCCTTGTTAACCAAGTTACCTACGTTAGCAAGCATTGTACCTACCAAGAAAGGTGGTTGAGGAACCGGATAAGTCCAAAGCAAGTCAGAAGTCTTCTTGTAGTAAAGTTCGATAGTACCATTCAACTTATTGAATACAGACCAGTCCAAACCAAAGTTCCACTGAGCAGTAGACTCCCACTTCAGATCAGGGTTAGTGTTCTGAGCAAGAGTGTAAGAGTTCTTCCATGTGCCAGATGTTGGATCATAGTAAGCTGCGCCTGAAGCAGAAAGGATAGACAAAGACTTATAAGGGCTGACACCATTTTGGTTACCAGTAACACCATAACCCAGGCGAAGCTTTAAGTTGTCAAGCCAGTCGCGGGTATTTTTCATGAAAGGCTCCTCAGAGATACGCCATGCCAAAGACACAGAAGGGAAGACACCCCACTTATGATTCTTACCGAAACGAGAAGAACCATCATCACGAACTGTTGCCGTCAACATGTAGCGATCAAGCAAGCTATAGTTAACACGGCCGAAGAAAGAGATCAGCTGTGACTCGTTCTTGTAAGAATAAACGTCTGTCTGACGGAAGTCGGTACCAGCAGCAAGGTTGTTATAGCCAAATGCGTTAGTATCGAAGCCGCTACGTGTAGAGCCAAAGCCCTCAGCAATATTGTCCAAGTAAGAATAACCAGCCATAACGTTCAGGTGATGGATATCCTTAAACTTCTTATCATATGTCAGATAAAGTTCTAACTGCTTATTTGTGTAATCCCCATAAGTACGCTGAGCCCAGCCCTTTTCGCTCTGACCTTCCATACGAGCGAATGTTGGCTTGTAAAGGCCACCCTTTGCAGAGTTTGTCTCATAAGAGAGATTGGCTGTTGCCGTAAGACCATCAATGATGTTAACCTCAGTCTTAAAGTAAGCCAGGAAGCGGTTACGCTTGTGATCCTCTGTACGGTTGGTGTTCAACTCTACAGGGTTCTCTGTGTTAGTACCATTCAACTGGGCAAATGTGCCGTCAGGATTATAGACAGGGAATGTAGGCTGCAGGTTAGTCATACGCTCGAAGATACGAGAGTCAACCGGATGCCATGTGTCGAAGTTAGCATTGATACCTTCGTCGAAGCGTAAATGGCCGCGAAGCGCTACCTGATAAGCTGTCAGAGAACCGGCTAGGCGAGTCATGTTATTACGCTTGATAACACCCTGGTTATTGTTGTAAGTAATACTTGCACGATAGCCGCTGTTCTTCTTAGAAGAAGAGAAGTTGATGTTATGTCCGTGAGAGACAGCCGTACGCATCAGTTCCTTCTGCCAGTCTGTGCTGGCTCCGTAATCAATGGCACTCATGTCTTTGCGTGAGCGTGCATAACCACGCCACTGGTCTGCAGAGAGCAAATCTAAACGCTTTGCCGCACTGGCAAAGGCTACATATCCGTTATACTGCACAGAGTTCTGCTCAATATCTGTGCCCTGACGGTTGGTAGTAATGATGATGACACCATTAGCACCACGTGAACCGTAGATGGCTGCAGCAGAAGCATCCTTCAAGACGTCCATAGAAACGATTTCAGAAGGCTGAACCGAGTTGATGTCTACACCAGGGATACCATCGACAACTACCAACGGACCGTTGCTGGCCGACAAAGACGTACCACCACGAAGGCGGATAGAAGCACCTGCCTCTACGGCACCTGAGCTCTGAACGATGGAAAGACCAGCCACCTTACCTTGCAAAAGCTGCTCAGTAGAGGTGATGACACCCTTCTTCATATCCTTAGAGCTGACAGAAGCAATAGCACCGGTAAGGTCGCTCTTACGCATCTGACCGTAACCAACACCCACTACTGTAAGCTCGTCCAAGGTCTTAGAGTCTTCTTTCATGACAATAGTCAGATTACTGCCCGCTGCTACTTGCTGACTTGTGTAACCTAGATAAGTAATATTTAAGGTAGCACCCTGCTTACACTTAAAGCTGAACTTACCATCGATATCGGTAACGGCTTCCACCTTACCACCAACAATGCCTACAGAAGCACCGATAAGCGGTTCCTTCTGAGCATCAACGACTGTACCGCTAGCCGTAATGTCTTGCGCAGAAACATTACTACAGAACATCATCATCACGAAGAGGATGAATCCTGCAAGCTTATTTTGATTAGTTAGTTTCATAAGTAAAAATTAGTATTTATAGGTTTAATAGTTCTTTCCTTAAAAACATTGTTCAGTTTATTCAGGATTAACTAGAGGAATGGTTGTGTCTATTACGTTAGCACCGTTAGCCTTATCAATCTTAACCTGCATCTCGGTAGCTGTAACACCCTGGAACTCCTTATTCAAGTCGAGAGTAACTTCACGCTTGTCGCGGATACCAGGCATAGTACCAGTAAGGGTCTTACTACCTGCTGTAATGGTATACTTCAAGTCGCCTGCAGTCTTCTCATTCCACTGGCGGGTCAATGTCAGAATATCCTTTAAGCTAACCTTAGAAGGGAAGTAAGAGAAAGACGGATCAGGATAAGGAGAAGCCTTACCTGCCTTCTGCATCTGGTCACCACTGTTTGCACCCCATGCATTTGCACCCTTAGCATCTTTAATAACCTCTACAATAAGGTAAGTCAGATTTTCAAGCTCAAAATCTTCCTTGAATTTAGGATCAGCAAGCTTAGTTTCCTTAGCAGGCTGACCAGCATCCTGCGGATTTGAAGCGAAGTATTCAGAAGGAATACCAATATTCCAAGCATACAAACCGTTAGAAAGTTTCTTTACTTCAACTTTCTTCAAGCAATCAGGACGCCAAACATCCAATGTCTGTTGAATGGCCCAGTCGTTCAAACCAGCATGCGCACCGAACTGAACGAAGTTAGCATCCTTAGAGATTTCTGTCATTGTACGGCCACCTAATTTATATAAATCAGGGTTTACCAGCACTGTCAAAGGTTGATCAAGGGTGAACTTATCCGTGAAATCGGCTGAAGTCTTACCCTTACCACTATAGAATTGGATGGCATTACCCGACTTCTTGAAATCATTAATTACAGCACGAGAGTCAGGGGCGGCAAACTCTGACGACCATATTTCGTCCTTCTTAGTCTTTAGCTGCTGCCAGAAACCAGGCCAATCGTCTTTTTCAAAATCAGAAAGAGGTGCATTGAAGTACTGTGTCGGCACCATGGTAATAGAATAGATGTTGTCACCATGGTATGTCAGCTTAGCGAAATCAGATGAGTTATCACCATTGCCTTTATCCGGCTCTGTAGGCTGCCATGCCCATAGATACAGGTCGACACCCTCCGGGAAACCTACATCTGTTACATCATAATAGAAGGTAACTTTTTCATCAGCAGTGTAAACTGCAGGTACTGTCCAACACTTAGGAGTTCCCACCTTCTGACCACCCGCGTACATAGCAAGCGGAAGAAGGCATAATAATGTAAATAAAATTTTCTTCATAGCGCAACTATTCTACTGACTGCATTAAGTTATAAGTATAAGAAACATATGGCTGTCCGCTTGTGTTACGAGTTAACTTAAACTCAAGGATCTTGGTGTTTCCAGGAACTGTAGTAACAGTTAGCTTAGTATCCTTACTGCCATCGTTCAAGAAAATACGTGAAGCAGAGCCATTACTGTTAGTGAATTCGTTCTCCATGTGCCATGTACCACTGAGAGGCAGCAGTTCTGGAGCTTTTCCTTCAACTGAGAAAGCTGATGCATTTCCCTGTGCATCACGGCTTAAATTAATCACAAACGTATTGAAATCCAGAAGATTTGTCAACGTCTTTGTTTTTGCATTGGTTTCGTCTGTCTGAGTAACGGAATTAACTACCCACTTTCCACCTATCTTTTCAGTTAGTGTAATTGGGGCAGCATAAGCGCCATCATCAACAGTAGAACACCCTGTAAATGAAATCGCACCCGTGAAAAACAGGGCAATAACAAATAGCTTACCAAAGATTGTTCTCATAGAGCATTTGTTTTTAGTTATCAAATGAGTTTTTCTGTTATCTTATTTCGTATTTGCAAAAGTAAGATTTTATTTACAGAAATTCGGGATTATAAAGGTGAATATAACAGAATAATAAAGTCATGAAACATTAAGTAACTGATAATCAGCCATAAAAAATGCTAAATATAAAATAAAATATAACAAAAAATGGGCTAAGTACTACTGAAAAATGATATAAATCAAATAGATAATGAATTCTTCGTGTAATAAAAGTCACTTTTAAGACCATAATATTACATAAAAAAAAGAATTATAAAAAGGAGACCGCTATGAGCTCAACATAATCTCTTATAAAAGAAAAAGACCATCTATTTTACCGAAAAAGGCTACTGTTTTTGAGAGAAAAGGCCACCTTTAATCATATAAAAGCTACCCTTAGTTACATAAAAGGTTACCTTTAGCAGTTATTAAAGGTGGTCTTTAGCTGCTTGAGAGGATTAAAGTTTATATCTCCATGATGCGCTGTTCAAAAAGCTTGTTGTCCACCTTGGAACGATTCTTCACACGTGTCTTATAGGTGTTGATGGTGTGCACAGAATAATTTAAGAAGGAGGCAATGCGGTCAGAGTCAGTAATTCCCAGGCGTATCAAAGCAAAAATACGTATCTCGGTGGTCAGCCTTTGAGGCGACTCGAGTTCTTTTTGGTCGATTTCATCGAATAATTCATTGTATTTCTCAACAAAATGGGGGAATAGCTTTAGGAAGGTCTCATCAAAGTCGACGAACATGGACTTACGCTCGTCCACCAACTCCTCTTCCTTCAACGAAGAACGAATGTCCTCATAACGGTGGAGGGCTATCTTACGGTCGATTGCCTTGTAAAGTTTCTCCACCTTATTAATATATTCGGAATTGGCAAAGAACGACCTCCCGATGTATTCATCCTTGATGTTATTGATCTCTTCCAGCTTCTTGTTCTTCTCCTCCAACTGGCGGTTACGCTTGGCTATGGTGTTCTGTGCCTCTTTCAGACGCCTCATCTGCTTCCTGATTACCCACAGGCTATAAGAGAGCAATAGCAGCAAGACAACAGCCAAGAGGGCTGCCAGGGCCACTGTATTGCGCTGTTTCTTGACGATACTGAATCTGTCTTGCTCTATAATCGGCAGGATGCTGCTCACTTCGATGACTCTTTGGCGAGCCCCGTAGAAGGTGGCATTGGATAACGACTGGCGTACATATTCCGTTGCACGCTGGATGTCTCCTATCTTATACAGCAAGCGGGCCAGGGTACAGAGGGCTGTAGTTTCCCTTGTAACACTCTCATTGTCATAGATAGCCGCCTGAGCAAGATAGAACATCGCACGATTGTCGTCCTTTTTGGACAGATAGATCCATCCCATGCAGGAGGTGATGATGGCCTTTGTGTGCTCTTCTATGTCATGCCTGTTCAGCAATTCGTTGAAAGTGTCCAGACAGGAAGCATACTGCCGGTTCTTCATTTGCTTCATTCCCAGTGAGTAAAGGTAGTCGGAAGAGTTTGGGATAAGGTAGGTCAATAGGGAATCCGTATACTGGTTACCCTTATTGACATACTGCTGCTGATAAGGCTCGGCATGTATATAGTCGGAATTATCATAGTTCAGGCGGGCTGCCGTCTTATAGTAAAGCATTCGGGATTTCTTGGAAATACCTATTACATTTACTTTACTGAATTCATCGAAAGCCTCCTTGTATAGGCCAGTAGAAAGCAGACAGAACACAATGTCGCACCTTGCCTCAACCTCGTAATCGGGGTTCTTGGCCTGGTGAGCTATCTGCAAAAGATGATTTGCATAGACATAAGCCGAATCGTACTGGTAAGAGGAATACTCCTGAAAAAGTGTTTGGTAGTTGTCAAACTTCTCGCTGATGGAAGTAAAGTGTCTCTTGTCTTTTAAGTGTTTAATTTTAGTCAGCTTATTCTTCTCGAATTCAGCCTTATGAATAAGGCTGCTATCAAGCGATACGAGCATGTTTTTGGGATTTATATTATCGGCTTTCAGCTCGGTCGACGATATAAAACATATGAAAAACAGAAAAGTTCGAATAGTTATTCTCATTGCATAATGTTATATCTGTCCGTAAATCAATTATATCAGTTCTATGCAAAATTAAGGTATTTATGATAAAAAACAAAAATATCGAATAGAAAAAAGAATGATTTATCAGTGTTATAATCAAGAGTTCTCTATTCCTCGCGGTAGTAAAGCATACGATGCCAATCAGGAAATCAAGATACCAACGACTGTTGAATCAGGCGATTATCATTTTGTTTTTCGTGTTATAGTTCAAACAAATAATCAATAAATACGTACAATAGCCATAAAAATAAAATAAAACTTGTACGATAAAGATGAATAAAGGTTAAAACATTCTTGTTTTTAAATCTAAATACAATATCTTTGCAACCCGAGAGTTAAATTAGAGTTTATACATAAAACTAAAATGATTATGAAAAAGATTATGTTTATGGTAGCTGCTTGTGCAGCTATGGTAGCTTGTAACAATGGCAAGACTACTGCAAA
>ERZ772974.1747-NODE-1747-length-13829-cov-32.351604_pt1 | contig 13829 bp, 2 predicted proteins | sample MGYA00580671_ERZ772974 | MGnify/ENA primary metagenome ERZ772974 (study PRJEB29015, sample SAMEA2738065) | human oral metagenome | biome: human oral; feature: human-associated habitat; material: saliva | place: China | collected 2218 ... | reverse complement strand
CCAACCAGTTTGAGTCGTCAATTTACCTGACTTACCATAAACCAATGATTGACCTTTGGCATTTTTAATAACACCATCAGTAAACATAACACCATTTGGCAAGAAGAAATAGTTTGAACCGTCGATAGCTTGTTCACCAGTTACAAGGTAACCCTTATCGTTAAAGTAGTACTGTTTGCCATTATATGTCACAAATTGACTCTTAGCTTGAGTACCAGATGTTGTGTAATAAGTTACCCCTGTACCATCATAAGCAAATCCAGTTTTAGCTTTTGTATCACCAGTCAAGGCTGCTGGAAGGAAGGTACCTTTATCGTTAACGGTGAAGTACAATTTACCATCGCTGAGAACATAGTCAGAACCATGTTTTTGGATATTTGTACCGTTAAAGTACTTAGCTTCCCATTGTTTAATCTTCACAGATGGATCAATTGTCTTACCTGACGCTTCCATAACTTCTTTGAAGATTTCTGGATAAAGTTTTTGAAGTTTGTCGAGGAAGGCACCACCATACTGTGCTTGGAAATCATTTCCTGATGACTTAGTATTTGTCACATAGAGTTTATTAACCAAGCTAGTATCATCAAGCACCTTACCATGTGTATCTGTACGAGTAGCTGTCACTACTTCTTTACCTGGGAGAGTATACAATTGGTCTGGAACCCAGTCAGCAATGACTTGAATACCTTGTTTGTGAAGAGCCTTGAGGGCATCACGAAGGTCTTCTTTTGAACCGTATTTATTGTTTTTGCTCATGGCAAAGTCATAACGGTCTGTGAAGGCATAACCATTTTCAATAATAGAATCAAGGAAAGTGCCATCTTTAGATGAGACATATTGAGGTGCAATTTCAAATGACGTAATGCCCCATGACTTGAAGAGGTCTGCATTAGCTGCAATCAATTTATTAGTATATTGACTGTCTTCTTTAACAAAGTCTTGGAAGTTTGAGAAACCTTCGTAAATCACTTGTGCTTCAAGGGCTGCAGAAGAGCTATAAACCTTATCCCCTTCTTTGTAGGCTTTTGTTGATGGTTTAGCAAGAACGTTTTGATCTTCAGTCGCACCTACTGGTACCCAAACTGAAAGGTAACCACTCATATCAACAGTCTTAAAGCCTTTGATTTCATCAGCTGTGAAGACAAGATTTCCTTGTGCATCTGTATATTTAACAATCTTAGTATCTGAATCATTCAATGATGACACGATACCTTTATCCGTACCAAGCAAGAGTGGACGGTAGGCTTGGTTCTTGTGGGCTGCACCCATGTTGACAGTAATTGTTTCACCATCTGCTAATTTCAAATCTGGGTTATTAGCAATAAGGGTCAACATACCTGAATTGCGGCCGTATTTTCCACCTTCTGTATCTGTCTTAGACATCAAATCTTGACCATAACGGACAGAGACAAGAACTTCTTTATTGTCTTTAGCAGATGACACCCCATCACCAGCAAGGTTATGGATATAAGATGTTTGTCCACCGGCTACATATTTAGAACGAGCTTTAAGAAGTGTCGTGATTTGGTCAAAGTATGGTGATTTCTTAGCCATGTATTGACCGTTATCAGTATACAAGTCTCCGTAATATACACGAGTTGCTGCACCCATTGTTTGAAGCATCAAAGCATAGGCAGCAGGGATATTTGAGTGTGTATATTCCTTATCAACTTTCAACATATCCGCATTATAAATGTCGAAAGCCTGTTTCAATTGGTCTAATGTGAATGTGAAACCATCTGTTGTAGGATCAATTTTCTTACTGATAATGTCTGCGATAACCGTTTGAACTTCTGAGTCGTGTGCACGAACAAAGAGGTAGGTTGCAAAACCAAGTTGATCATATGAGGTAACTTCCGCACGGTTTGAAAGACCAAAATAACCACCGTTAATAAGGTCCTTCATTGATGCATTACGTGCACCTGTACCCTTATTCGTTACCGGACGAGTCAATCCATGAACAATAGACAAACGGAGACCATTATCCATAGAAAGGGCAGCTGTATTGTGTTCGTCAACATAATATGGGTCATTTTGTGACCAAGCTTCAAGAATTGAGATATTAGCAAGGGCACGCGCTTCAGACTCATTAACCTTGTAAGCAGCCTTCATGTATGAAGACACCAATTGAAGCATATCGATGCTAACATTATCCACGGCATCGACACGGATACCATCAAAGTGGGCATCTTTATCCTTATCACCAAAGACGATTTGTCCCCAGTTCATAAAGTAATACAATTGGTTAAGCATTTCAGCTTGTACAATTGGATTTGAGTTATCGATATCGCTTGAAAGCAAGAACTCATAACCAGCATCGCTACCACTCTTAATCTTGTCTTTTGGCAAACGGCTTGTCGCTGTTTGATCAAGTTTACGGTAGTCTGAGTTAGCCCACTTCGTTAAATCACTATTAACAAAGAGGAGAGCACCTTTTTGGAAATGTTCTTTACCTGGAGATTCAGAATTAATGTTCCATTTATCTTGGTCTTTAACAAAGGCCTCGATTGATTGACGCAACCAGTCTGTTGACTTATTAGCAGCAATCTTAACTTCAATCTTACGTTGGATGATTTGAGCAGCGGCATTCAAACTAGCTTGAGAATTTTCAATCGTAAAGACATCTTTTGTTTCTTCACCGTTGCTAAGAGCCTTAGTCATGTAGTTCAAGTAAGCTACTTGAGTATCCTTATCAGGCCACCAAGACATCAAAAGTGGACGAAAATCTTTTTCAGTAGACGCTTTCCAAGTTGTACCAGCTTCAAGGATTTCTTTTGGACGGTACCAACTATCTGCTGTCAAATAACCATCAACAAGTTCAAAGCTTGCTTTTGTTGAATCGTAGGCAGCATTATTTTTTGTAAAATCAGTAACAAGATTTGTTGTTTCTTGTGTGAATGAATAAGTTGATGTGCTTGAAAGGGCGCCATTTTCATCAAAATAAAGGACCTGACCATTTACAGTAATGGCAAAGTTTTTCTTGTGTGATCCATCTTCTAAAAGATAGTAATATTTACCATCTTTTTCTTTTTTAATATTATCGAGTGAGACTGCAGCCTTAATTTCAGCTTCAGAAAGCTCTTTAGACTTGTCAGTCGTTGAAGCGGCTACTCCAGCATTTGCAGCTACTTCCGATGTTGTAGCTGTTTCTGGTTTAGCAGCAACTTCTGGCTTAGCAGTCGTTTCAGGTTTGGCTTCAACCTCTACTGCTGCAGCTCTATCACTAGTTGTTCCTGAATTTGGTTGAACCGTCGTTTCAGCTGGTTTGTCAGCAGTGACTGCTGCTCGGTCTGTTGTCGTGGCATTTGAAGTATTTGCCACTTCAGTTGTTGTCCCTACCTCTTTTTCAACCACAGGATTTGTATTCTCCCCGACTGTAGTTGTTGAAGGTGATCCATTAGTATTATTTATTTCTTCTGCAGAGGCGAGTGAAGATGTGGCAACACTACCACCTACAATGGTAGCCAAAGCTGCTGAAGCGACAGCCAAAGTAACCCACTGCTTCTTCACTTTATGCAGTTTATAGCGTACTTTATTTTCCATATTCAATTTTTCCCCAATATATTTTTTGTCTTAAAATCTACACCTTAAAGACTTACTTATTATATCATTTTTCACTATCAAAAAAACTTAATACAACTTATTTTAATGACTTTTTTACCATCTTAATATTAAATTAAAAATCCGTCATGTAAGCGACTTGAAAGGGTATTTTTCAAAAAGAACTTTTTCTCAGAAAATATAAAAAAGAGAACCGAAGTTCTCCTTTTCATGTCTATTAGTTTAGCACTCTAGGTGGGTAAGCAAGACCATTCTTATCAAAGTAAACGTAAACTCCTGGCTGGATTTCTACCCATGTGCTGACAGCTCTCTTACCACTATCACCATAGTAATAGCTGATTCGACCATTGCCAGCACTTACTGTTTGCCCTTTTACTTGTTTACCATCTTTAGCAAAGTAATAAGTATCGTCACCAATTTTAACTTCACCAGTTACTGTCTTACCATTAGCACCAATGTAGTACCAATTGTTGTCGCCTGTTGTGAAGAATTCATTAGCCAAGCGTTCACCTGTTGCAGCATCGTACTTGCTATAAGTACCATCTGCATTCTTAACAACACCACCCTTAACTTGGCTTCCGTCTGCATTAAAGTAGAGGTGTTGTCCATTGATAACTTGGGCACCAGTAACAGTCTTACCGTTTGCACCTGCATAGTACCAAACATTGCCATCAGTTGTGAAGAATTCGTTAGTCACTAGCTCTCCAGAACCTTCTTTGTACTTGCTATAAGTACCGTCTGCATTCTTAACAACGCCGCCTTTAACTTGACTTCCATCTTCATTAAAGTAAAGTTTTTGGCCGTTAATCACTTGGGCACCTGTAGCAGCAACACCGTTTGCATCAAAGTGGTACCACTTACCATCGATATTTCTCCAAGTATTCTTGATAGCATTACCAGTGTGTGCGTCAAAGTAATAAGTTTTACCTTTAAAGGTTACTAACTTATCTTTAGCTTGGAAACCGTCTTCTCCAAAGTATTGTGTGAAGCCATCAATAACCGTAACACCTTTGGCCATGACACCTTCATTAGTGAAGTAACGGAATTTCACAACCTTAGACTCTTTACCGTCTTTATCAGTTTCAGTAACGTCAAATTTAGTGTAACCACCCTTGTACATTTGACCTTTAGAGTTATAAAGGTATGTATTACCATTAGCATCAACGTAGAAGGCATTGCTCAACATGATACCATTTGGCAAGAAACGATAAACGTCTTTACCATTTGGTGAATATTCACCATTGGTAACCATGTGACCACGCGCATCAAAGTAATAAGTATTACCATTGAAGGTTACAAAGGCAGACTTAGCTTGAGTACCACTTGTACCGAAGTAAGTAATTCCTTTACCGTCATTTGAGAATCCAGTAACAACCTTTTCATTGCCTGTCAATTGAAGAGGAATGAAGTTACCATCTTTAGTGACTGTGAAGTATTTACCAGTTGCTTCATCGCTAAGTACATAGCCAACACCACGTTCAAGAACGTTTGTTCCGTTGAAGTATTCAGCCTTCCATTGTTTCAATTTAACAGAATCATCAATTGGTTTACCAGTTGAGATCATGTTTACCTTGAACATTTCAGGGTATTTAGCTTTAAGCTCAGCCAAGAATTCACCACCGTATTTAGCTTGGTAATCTTTACCTGATGACTTAGTATTAGCTACATAAAGCGAGTGATCAATGATAGCATCCGCAATCTTACGTCCAGCACCATCAGTACGAGTCGCTGTTACGACTTCCTTACCTGGCAATTGGTAAATTTGGTCTGGAACCCAGTCAGCGATTGCTTGGATACCAGCTTTGTGAAGTGCCTTAAGAGCATCACGAAGGTCTTCTTTAGTACCGTATTTATTGTTCTTACTCATAGCAAGGTCATAACGGTCCGCAAAGGCATAACCATTTTGGATAACTGAGTCAAGGAAGGTACCATCGTCAGCAGATACAAATTGAGGTGCCATTTCAAATGATGTTACGCCCCATGATTTGAACAAATCAACATTTTCAGCAATCTTACGGTTAGTATAGACTGAAGGGTCTGAACCATCTGGAATAGTTTGGAAGTTAGAGAATCCTTCGTAGATCAATTGTGAATCATAAGCTTCAGTCGCTTTAAGAGTCAACTCTCCTTCTTTTTTAGCTTCTGTTGAAGGCGCTACTCGAATATCTTGATCATCTGAAGCTCCAACTGGAACCCAAATTGCTACGAAACCAGACATATCAAATGTTTCATAACCCTTAATGTCATTCGCACCGAAAGTCAAGACACCGTTGCTGTCTGTTTCTTTCACGTAACCTGCTGCGATTGCATCTGCATCAGATGTAAAGTTCTTGATACCATCAGCTGTACCAACAATCAAAGCACGGTATTTTTGGTTGGCATGGATTTTACCCATTTCAACGTTTAATTTAGCTGATTGATCCAAAGTCAATTTTGGATTGTTAGCTACAAGTGTTACCTGACCAGATGTACGGCTGTATTTAGAACCTTCTGTATCATCAGCTGTCATGATGTCTTTACCATAACGTACTGAAGCATAGACTTCATTTGTACGGTAGAGTTCAACATCTGAATTGTCCATCTTACCATCAGTTGGCAACCAGTATGAACGTTGGGCTTGTCCACCAGATACATACTTGATACGATTCTTCATCAAGTTAACAATGGTATCGTAATATGGAGACTTAGTTTCCATGTAATTACCATTATCTGTATAAAGGTCTCCATAGTAGACACGAGTGATTGTTTCCATGTTTTGCAACATAACAGCGTATGCTGCTGGGATGTTGTTCAAGGTATATTTTTTGTCGCTGCTGAGCATGTCTTTGTTATAAATCTCAAAGGCTTGCTTCATTTCAGCATCAGTGATTGTGAAACCATCTGATTTTGGATTGATTTCTTTCTTGATGATTTCAGCAATAATATCTTGAACGTTGTTATCATGGGCACGGATAAAGACGTAGTTTCCTGACGCATCTCCGTATTTCTCGTTGTATTTACCGATTGTAGACTGTTTAACTGTTCCGTCTTCGTTATAGGCCTTGCTTCCATCTTTGTTAATCCAATCAGTCTTTTCATCACGTTGTGTCGTGTTAAAAGTATTGTTATACAAAGGACTTACAGCCGGTGTACGTTCTTTGATTGGTTTAGCCAATGAGAAGAGGAGAGCCAAACGTTGTTTGTTTTCCATGGCAAGCGCAGCACCATCTGTCTTGTCATTGTAGTGGTTGTCATTAAGACTCCACGCTTCAAGGACTGAGATGTGGGCAAGAGCGTTTGCTTCAGATTTGTTAACACCATAGTACTCACGGAAGTAGTTTGTGTAGAGTTGAAGCATGTCTGCATTGACATTATCTACCGCGTCGACACGGATACCATCGAAGTTAGCATCCTTGTCACCCATAACGATTGAACCCCAGTTCATAAGGTAGTGAATTTGGTTCAATTGTTCCGCTTGAACAACTGGGTTTGATAAATCTACGTCATTAGCAAGCAAGAAGTCGAAACCACCCATGTGGTTTGGATCTGATTGCTCATCAAGAACCGATTTGTCAATTGTACCAGTCTGGTTAGTTGCTGTACGGTTCAAAAGACGATAATTAGAGTTCGCCCATGGTGTACGTGAATCATTTACATAAAGAAGGGCACCACCTTGAAGGTGATCTTCGCCGCCACCTTTAGAGTAGTTTTCAGTTTCTTTGTTCCATTGTGGTTGTGTCTTAACAAAGGCAGAGATAGTTTCACGCAACCATTGTGTTGATTTTTCAGCCTGAATCTTTTGTTCAATCTTAACTTGGATATCCTTAGCAGCAACATTCAAAGTTTCTTGCTTATCTGTGCTAGTGTATTTAGCATCCAAGTTGAATACTTTAGACATGTAGTTCAAGTAGTTAACTTGTGTATCTACATTTGGCCACCAAGCCATCAAAAGTGGACGGAAATCTTCTGCAGTTGATGCTTGCCAAGTTACACCATCTTTGATGATAGAAGCTGGACGGTACCAGCTATCTGCAGTCAAATAACCATCAATCAATTCAAAGCTAGCTTCAGATGAATCGTAGGCACGGTTATTTATTGAGAAACCATCAACAATATTTGTTGTTCCTGGTGTGAAAGAGTATGTTGATGAGCTTGTAAGGGCACCATCTTTACCGAAGTAAAGCAATTGACCTTTTACAGTAATGGCAAAGTTTTCTTTGTGTGAACCATCTTCATTAACGTAGTAATATTTACCATCAATGTTTTTGATGTTATTCAAAGAGAGAGCTGCCTCAACCTCTGAATCTTTTAAAGCAGCTTCTGGCGCTTTAACTTCAGTGTTTACAACTTCAGCCTTAACTGTAGCTGGTTGTTCTTCTGCTTTTTCAGTTGTAACAGCTGGTGCATCTGTTGTCACAACTGCTTCTTTATTTGGAACAGCTGCCACTGCTACATCAGCAGTTGTTGCTGTTGTAGCTGCTTCAGCTGTTGGTTGTGTGTTCGTTGTAGTTGCTGTTTCGACAGCATTTGTTTCTTTAGCAGGTGTTAAAATATCTGCTTCTTTTGTATTTGTACGTTTATCAACTTCTTTGATTGCTTCTGTAGAAGTAACTAAATCGGCTGTTGTATCTGAATTTGGTTGAGTTACTGTCTTATCTTGAGTTTCATCCGCTGAAACTGAAGATGTTGTTGCAGACAATCCTCCTACGACAGTAGCAAGTGCTGCAGAGGCAACTGCAATTGTAACCCATTGCTTCTTAACTTTATGAAGCTTATAGTGTACCTTATTTTCCATTATAATTTTCCCCGTGATTTTATTTGTCAAAATCAGACTGAAATCTATCCGATTTCAAACAATTACATTATATCATTATTTTCTAACTATTTCTCGAATTAATTGTTTTTTTATAAAATATATGTAACATAACAGTAATATTAGAAAGGTTTTGTAACACACCTATTTCATATGTTTTCAATTCTCATTTTCATATCATTTGATAAGTGAAACTATTTTCTATAAAAATCGTCAACCCCCTTGATACAATGGCTTTTACAACGATTCTGACTCAAAATTGATATTTGTCAGATTTTTTTCTTTAAGGAGCAAAAAAAGGCAAAATTTCTTTAAACGATTCTCGTTTTCAAGAAATTTCACCTATAAATTCATGTCAAATCATATCGTTTTTCACTTAATCTCTCAGATTAAGATTAGATTGATTGATTATTTATCAAAATCAGCATAACCATTTTCATCGAAGAAGACAGTCTTACCGTCTTGGAAAGTGATCCATGTGTTTGTCACACGTTCTCCAAGAACTGATTCGTAGTATTCCACTCCTTTTGGTGTGCTGATTGGGCTACCTTTAACTTGACGTCCCAAATGATCAAAGTAATACTCTTTACCATCGATATTTTGGTGTCCTGTTACAGCCTTACCATCTTTGAAGTAGTACCAAACATTGTTACCAGTTGTCAAGAAACGGTTATTGATACGTTCACCTGAATCTTTATCATAGTATGAAAGTGAACCGTCAGCATTCTTAACAAAGTCACCTTTAACTTGGCTACCATCTTCCTTGAAGTAATAGTTTTTACCGCCAATGCTATAGGCACCTGTCACGATTTCACCATTATCTTTGGCATAGTACCATGTCTTACCACCATCAAGAGTGAAGAAATCAGATTTGACTTGGCTTCCATCAGCATTGAAGTAATAGTTAAGGTGGTCAATTGTTTGACGACCTGTGGCGAGGTTACCATCCTTATCAGCATGGTACCACTTGCCGTTTACTTCGAAGAACTTGTCTTTAACCTTGTAACCATTATCTACAGTGTAGTAGCTAATCTTGCCATTTTCATTAACAAATTCACCTTTAACTTGGGCACCATTTGCACGGAAGTAGTATTCGTGACCATCCAAAGTAAGGGCACCTGTCACATTTTTACCAGCTGCATCACGGTAGAACCATGTTGAGCCATCTGTTGTGTAGAATTCACCCTTCTTAGCTTGTGCATAGCCTTGATCATTGAATTCATACCAGATACCATCGATTTCAGCCCAACGATTTGTGTAGGCATTACCTGAATTTTTATCGAAGAAGTAGAGTTTTCCGTCTGGAGTAACATACTTAGTACCTTTAGCTTGGAAGCCATTTTCATCAAAGTATTGCAATCCTCCACCAGCATGAGTCAAGCCAACAGCCATTTCTCCAGTTGGTGAGAAATAACGGAATTTAGCTTCTGTTTCTGAAGTACCTTCTTTCGGTACATCGAATACAAAGTAACCATCTTTGTACTGCTCACCAAAGCTACCAAAGTAATAATATTTACCATCCTGTTGATAAATAGAATCACGAAGCTGGATACCGTTTGGCAAGAAGAAATAAGTCTTACCATCGACATCTTGACGACCAGTTAACATATAACCTTCTTTATCGAAGTAATAGTAATTTCCAGCATATTTAATGAAGGCATTCTTAGCTTGGAAACCACTATTATCAAAGTAGGCCATACCCTTACCATCATAGTAGAAACCTGTCTTACCACCTTGATCTGTCAAAGGTTTTGGCAAGAAGATACCATTATCAGTAACTTGATAGTAGCGACCAGTAGCATCGTTACTGAGAACATAACGACTACCACGACCAAGGATATTAGTACCATTCATGTACTTAGCAGACCATTGCTTGATTTTAACAGATGGATCAATCTTCTTACCAGTTGATATCATCACATCTTCAAACAACTGTGGATATTTCTTTTGGAGCTCATCAAGGAACTCACCACCATATTGAGCTTGGAAGTCCTTACCTGATGATTTAGAATTTGCAACATATAAAGTGTTATTGATATAAGCATTGGCCTTTGGAGTACCATAACTATTAGCACGTGTTGCTGTTACAACTTCTTGTCCTGGCAATTGGTAAAGTTGATCTGGAACCCAGTCAGCAATTGCTTGAATACCTTGCTTGTGAAGGGCTTTAAGTGCATCACGAAGATCTTCTTTAGAACCGTATTTGTTATTCTTGCTCATGGCAAGGTCATATCGGTCAGTAAAGGCATAACCATTTTGGATAACAGAATCAAGGAAGGTACGGTCATCAGCCGATACAAATTGAGGAGCCATCTCGAATGATGTGATTCCCCATGACTTGAAGAGTTCTGCATTTTCTGCAATCAATTTATTAGTATATTGGCTATCTTTTTCAACAAAATCTTGGAAGTTTGAGAAACCTTCATAGATAACTTGTGAGTCCAATGCTTCAGTAGCAGAAAATGTCTTGTCAAGTTTCTTATCTGAACCTTTAACACGGATATCTTGGTTATCAGGTGCACCCACTGGTACCCAAACACCAAGATAACCTCTCATATCAACAGTTCGATACCCCTTGATTTCATCTCCACTGAAAGTCAAGTTCCCTTCAGCATCAGTGTATTTAATTTTTCCAGCTGCTGCTGCATCATTTTCGTAAGTGACAATTCCCTTATCAGTACCAAGAAGTAATGGACGGTAGGCTTGGTTAGCATGAAGTTTACCCATGTTAACTTTCAAAGTACCATCACCCAGTGAGAAATCCTGATTATTGGCAATAAGGGTCAACATACCAGAATGTTTACTTGTTTCTGCTACACCCGTAGTTTGGTCAGCAGTCATAATATCTTTACCGTAACGAACAGATGACAAGATTTCTTTTCCATTGAACGTGTCGACTTTCATCGATTGTCCACCTGAAACATATTTCATACGGTTCTTCAAGAGCGTTGTGATAGCATCGTAGTAAGGAGACTTGGTAGCCATATATTGGCCGTTATCCGTATAAAGATCTCCATAATAAACACGAGTTACCTGCTCCATATTTTGAAGAATCAAAGCATAGGCAGCTGGAATATTGTTAATAGTATAACGTTTTTCTGCCTTCTTCATATCTTCATTATAGATTTCAAAGGCACGTTTCAATTCAGCATCAGTCATGGTATAACCATCTGATTTTGGATTGATCTCTTTTTGAACAATATCACGAATGATATCTTGAACAAGGTTATCATGAGCACGTGCAAAGATATAGTTAGCTTGTGTATCTCCATACTTACTATTATTTGTACGGTCTGTCAAACTGCTAGTAATCAAATCTTTCAATGAAGAGCCCGATCCATAAAGTGCACCCATAATTGCATAACGAAGGTTATTATCCATGGCAAGGGCTGCACCATCATGTTTTTGATTATAAGCATTATCATTTAAATCCCAAGCTTCAAGGATAGAAATGTGAGCGAGTGCATTGGCTTCAGATTTATCCACACCAAAGGCTGCTCGGAAGTAGTTTGTATAAACTTGGAGAAGGTCAGCATCGACATTGTCAACTGCATCAACACGGATACCATCAAAGTTAGCATCCTTATCACCCATAACAATTGATCCCCAGTTCACAAGATAGTGAATTTGGTTCAACTGCTCAGCTTGCACAACTGGATTTGAGTTATCAACGTCATTGGCAAGTAGGAATTCATAACCACCCAAGTATCTTCCTGTACCATTTAGAGAACCATCTTGGTTACTTGGTGTACGGTTAAGCAAACGGTAATCAGAATTTGCCCAAGGTGTCTTGTCATTATTAACATAAAGAAGAGCTCCCCCTTGAAGGTGGTCAGCAAGGGTATAGTTTTCAGTTGTAGTATTCCACTGGTCTTGTTCTTTTACAAAAGACTCAATTGCTTGACGAAGCCATTCAGTTGATTTTTTAGCTGAAATTTCTTGTTCAATCTTAATTTGAATTGTCTTAGCAGCTGCATTCAATTCAGATTGACTTTGGCTGGTTGAATAAGTTGCGTTAAGGTTAAAGTGTTTAGAGAAAGTATTGAGGTAGGCAACTTGTGTATCTACATCAGGCCACCATGCCATCAAAAGTGGACGAAAGTCTTTCTCAGTTGATACACGCCATTTTTCACCATTTTCCAAAATAGTGACTGGACGATACCAGCTATTTGGTGTCAAATAACCATCTACCAACTCAAAGCTTTCTTTCTTAGAATCGTAAGCACGGTTATGTGAAGAGAAAGCATCAACTAGATTAGTTGTACCTGGTGTGAACGAGTGTGTTGATGTGCTTGTCAAAGCACCATCTTTACCAAAGTAAAGCAACTGGCCATTAACTGAAACAGCAAAGTTTGTTTTGTATGAACCATCTTCTTTGACATAATAGTATTTACCATCAACTTGTTTGATGTTGTCCAAAGAGAGTGCTGCTGTTTCTTCTTTTTCAGTAACACCAGATTTTGGTTTTTCAGCTACTGTAAGCGTTGTATCTGTCGCAGTCGCAGTTGCAGCTGGTGCTTCTGTTGTCGCACCATTTGCTACTGCTGCACGATCAGTTGTTGCTGGTGCCACCGTATTAGCACTTGTATCTGCTGCAGTGGTTACTGCCGCAGGAGTTTCGACCGTTGCAGTATCAGCAGCCTTGTCAGTTGTTGTTGCTGTCGCATCTGTCGTAGCAGTTGCTGCAGGAGCGGCTACTTCATGCGTTTCAACGACAACATCGCTTTCAGCTGTCGTAGAGGCAACTGGTTGAGTTGTTTCATCGGCTGAAACCTTTTGATTGGCAACTGTAGCACCACCTACGATAGAGGCAAGTGCTGCCGAAGTGACGGCAATCGTCACCCACTGCTTCTTAACTTTGTGAAGCTTATAATGTACCTTTTTTCCCATTTTAGGTCCTCTTTTCATTTTCCTAGTTTGAATGAAATCTACATAATTCAAACAATTTCATTATAGCATATTTTTTTCAGCCATTTCGAGTCTTTATCAAGTCATTTCAATTTTTAATCATAATGTAAATTGAAAAACATTTTGACAATCATTAAAAACTACCGAATGTCGAAAACGGTAGTCTTTTTCTATTTTTTAGGAAAATTTTTAGAAGTAATCGAGAGGTAAATAAGCTATCTCTATTCAATCAGTTAGCGATTTTCAAGTCAGCTATTAAGCAAAAACCACATTATGTTGGACCCTGTAGCTAACTAAAAAGAGCAAGGTTTCTGTAACTAGTTTTGCCAGAACCAAGCCTAAACCAATAGCAACTAGACTACTAAGTAAGAAATAGTTACAGGCCAAGAGGACCAGGACCAACATAAAGTAGCGAACACTCGATCTAAAGAGGGAGCTTGTCGGATTAAAGACCACATTGGCGTTCAGTAGACACTGGCTGGAAGCCGAAATCACACGAGCTAGCACGACCGGAAGGAGCAGATTCTTCGTCAAGGCAAAGAGCACAAATAAGGCTGTTGCATCAATG
>ERZ772974.1739-NODE-1739-length-13876-cov-9.070183_pt1 | contig 13876 bp, 17 predicted proteins | sample MGYA00580671_ERZ772974 | MGnify/ENA primary metagenome ERZ772974 (study PRJEB29015, sample SAMEA2738065) | human oral metagenome | biome: human oral; feature: human-associated habitat; material: saliva | place: China | collected 2218 ... | reverse complement strand
CAAGGACGATTTTTGATTTTTTTTCGTCATTTTTATAGACTACAAGTGCATTATTGATCTCAGGTAGCTTGTCGCCAGCTGCAAACGCTACGTCTACAACCGGTCCGATAACCTGAGTAATTTTGCCTGAGCTCATTCTTTTCTCCTCTTTATACTATTTATTTTCTGTGACACTATTCCAGTGCACTTGCACCCGCCACAATTTCAGTAATTTCCTGCGTGATAGCTGCTTGTCTAGCACGGTTATACTGAATGGTCAAATCATTGATAACTTTTTTAGCGTTATCCGTTGCTGTCTGCATGGCTGTCATACCAGCAGCATTTTCAGCAGTTTTTGCGTCAATAATGGCTCCGTAAATCATACTTTCAGCAAACTGAGGCAAGAGCTGATCTAAAATCGCGTTTCGACTAGATTCTAATTCTAGATTGAGAATATAATTCTCATCCGCTTCACTAGGATCCAAATCGACGATTGGCAACATCTGCTCTACCCGCATCTGACTGGTCAAACTGTTGACATGGTGGTTATAGCACACATAAAGTTCATCAAAAAGCTCATTCTGATACATTTCAATGGTCTTGGAAATGATTTTCCGAACTTCATCAAAACTCGGATGATTGGCTAAACCGCGCAATTCATAAATTGGCTGAATGCCCCGTGCGCGGAAGAAATCAGCTCCCATTCCACCGATCGAAATAATGACATAATCATCCTTTTCATGGTATTCAGAAATTAATTCCATCATGGATTTGAGGATGGTTGCGTTGTAGCCACCGACCAAACCACGATCAGATGTAATGACAATATAAGCCGTTTTATGAACTGGTCTGCTCTTTAGCAGTGGATGATGGCTAACATTTTCTTCCTCATGACCATGCAAAAGGTCGGTCAAGAGTTTTCGAACCTTAGAAGCATAAACTTGGAAGTTTTTTGCTGCTTCTTCGGATTTCCCCAACTTAGATGCAGAAACCATCTGCATCGCATTAGTGATTTGACTGGTGTTTTTTGTGGATGCAATTTTATTTTTGATATCATTTAATGAAACTGCCATCTGACACCTCTATTCTTATTTGAAGTTAGACTGATTAATAAATTCAGTAATAGCGGCGTCCAACACTTCTTCGCTCGGCAAATCTTTTGTCTGACGAATGGTTTCATAAATATCTTCATGATGAGCATCAAAGTAATCGAAAAGCTCTGCTTCAAACTGAAGAATCTCATCCACCGGTACTGTGTCTAGGAAACCATGGGTCAGTGCATAAAGGATCACAACTTGTTTTTCAACTGGCAGTGGCTCATGAACTGGCTGTTTCAATACTTCTACCGTACGGCGTCCACGGTTCAACTTAGCCTGAGTTGCTGCATCGAGGTCACTACCAAATTTGGTAAAGGCTTCCAGCTCACGATATGAAGCAAGGTCAATACGCAGGGTTCCTGCAACCTTCTTCATGGCCTTGATTTGTGCAGATCCACCTACCCGAGATACAGAAGAACCGGCGTCAATGGCTGGTCGAATACCTGCATTAAAGAGGCTATCGCTAAGGAAAATCTGACCATCCGTAATTGAAATCACGTTGGTCGCGATATAGGCTGAGATATCTCCTGCTTGTGTCTCGATAAATGGTAGGGCTGTGATTGAACCACCACCCAGCTCATCAGAAACTTTAGCTGAACGCTCAAGCAAACGGCTGTGAAGGTAGAAAACATCCCCTGGGAAGGCTTCACGACCTGGCGGACGACGAAGCAAGAGGGAAAGCTCACGATAAGCTACCGCTTGTTTAGACAAGTCATCATAAACGATGAGGACATGCTTGCCATTGTACATAAATTCTTCAGCCATTGCTACACCGGCATAAGGAGCCAAGAAAAGCAATGGAGATGGTTGTGAAGCTGATGCTGTTACCACGATAGTATAATCCAAGGCTCCATACTGACGGAGAGTTTCTACCTGTGTACGGACAGTAGATTCCTTCTGACCAATGGCAACGTAGATACAGATCATATCCTGCCCTTTTTGGTTGAGGATCGCATCAATGGCAATACTGGTTTTACCAGTCTGACGGTCACCGATAATCAATTCCCGCTGACCACGACCAATCGGTACAAGGGCATCAATAGCTTTCAAACCTGTTTGCAATGGTTCTGATACAGACTTCCGTTGCATAACTCCTGGAGCCGGTGCTTCTACAGGGCGTGTTTTAGTTGTAGCAAGCTCACCCAAGCCGTCAACAGGACGACCGAGCGGATCTACGACACGACCAATCAAAGCATCTCCAACAGGAACTTCCATGATTTTACCCGTGCGACGAATCGTATCGCCCTCGCGAATATCTGTAAAATCACCCAAGATAATGATTCCGACATCGGTTGACTCCAAGTTTTGGGCCATACCATAAGAACCATTTTCAAAAATCAAGAGCTCGCCACTCATGGCATTATCAAGGCCGTGGGCACGAGCAATTCCATCACCAATATAAGTGACGACCCCAGTTTCTGTGACGTCAAAATTTGGCTGGAAATTTTCAATTTGTTGCTTAATTAAAGCGCTGATTTCTTGTGCGTTAATCGCCAAAATTCACACCACTTTCTATTTCAAATTTTCTTTTACGAGTTGTAATTGACGTTTTATACTTGCATCAATTGTCTTATTATTGGCTGAAATGACGAAGCCACCAATCAGGCTAGCATCTAATTCCTGCTTGAGCGAACGAACTTTAAGGCCCATTTTTTGCTCAATCATTGGTTTCAATCTTTCTTTTTGACTGTCTGTCAATGCTTGAACAGATTTAACCGTCACTTCAAATTCATTGCTTTGTTTCTCAATCTGATGCTGAATTTCTATCAACATATCGTAGAATAAATCTGCTCGATGATTGAGAATAACGACTTCGATAAAGTTATCAATCAGCAGTGAATCTGAGTTTTGAAAAAGTCGAAGAGCCTTCTCCTTTTCTCCCTCATCAACGCCAATATGTGATAAAAAGTCAGCAAGATTTGTTTCTTCAAACACAGCCTTAATTTGGCTTAGTTTTTCAAAAACATCTTGTTGCTGACCTTTTTCAAATACTAATTGAACAAAAGGCAAGGTATATTTTTCAATTACCGCATAGTGCTTTTTGTCCATTAAGCATCTCCTAATTTATCAATATAACGATCAATAAGCTCACTGTGTGCTTTTGTATCAAGCTGCTGGCTCAAGATCTTACTTGCAAGACTTACTGTTAGGTCAGCCACATCGTCTTTAATGCTATTCAAGGCTTCTGCCTTGCTTTGAGCAATTTCCTGATTGGCTTTTGCTTTCAAACGTCCAGCTTCTTCAGCTGCATCCGCTAAAATTCCAGCCTTATTTTTTTCAGCTGTTTCCTTAGCATGTTCGATAATCGTCGTTGCTTCCTGACGACTTCCTGCTAATTCATTCTCACGTTTTTGCGCAAGTTCCTCAGCCTTTTTGCGGGCTGACTCAGCCCCGTCAATATCATCCGTAATCTTTTTAGAACGTTCTTCTAAGATACTGGTAATATTGCCCCAGGCAAACTTCTTTACTAAAAAAATTAATAAAAGGAAGGAACCAGCGATGAGAATAAAGTCACCAATAATGGCACCGATAGTTACGTGCATTCCTTTTCTTCCTTTCTACTTACTATTCTTCACCGTTTATTTTCTTGCCGATATACATCGAAGACAGCATGGTAAAGACATAGGCCTGGATACATGAAATAAATATCGAGAAGGCTGTCCATAACATACTACCTAGGAAAGCAGCTGGATACCAATAAAATGCTTGATGTGACAAGGTAAGCAACAAGCCAGCCAAGACTTCCCCTGCAAAGATATTTCCGAAAATCCGCAGAGCCAGAGAAGCAAAATTGGTAAATTCTTCCAAGATATTCATTGGAGTCATAAATCCAGGTGTTGCAAAAGCTTTTAAGTAATCTTTAAAACCACGACGACGGATTCCTTCCACATGACTGATCAATGTAATGATAAAGGATAAGGCTAGGTCATAGCCCAAATTTGCCGTCGGTGAGGTCCAGAGATTGTAGCCATTGGTGGTTTGAATTTTAGCCATCAAACCGATATTATTGGCAACTGCAATAAAAAGAAACAAGGCAAACATAAACAAAGAATAATCTTTGATGTAGTGTTCCCCAATATTTTCTTTAGTAAAGCCAATGACAAAATCATAGACGTACTCAAGTAAATTTTGCTTTCCTTTTGGTCGGATGGACATTTTTCTACTTCCCCAGTAGATAAAGCCAAAGACCATCAAAACGGTCACAAGTGACATAGCAAGTAGGGTCAAATCAAAGGAAATTGGGCCTAGCTGAATAGTCGGATTAAGACTCTCTTCCAAGGTTTGACACCCCCTTTTCTAAAATAGAAAAAACTATTTGATAATGAAAGACATAACCAAAGTAACGAAGAAAGTACCTTCAACAAAAGCGACACCCATGATGAGCAAGCTTCTTAATTGATCAACCATTTCTGGCTGACGTGAAGCTGCTTTAAACAGATTGCTCATAATCAAACCTTCAGCTAATGAGACGCCAAAACAGGCAATACAAAGTCCTAAAAATGTTAAATTCATGATGAATTCTCCTTTTATATTTTTTAAATGTACCCCATTAGTTTACTCCTAATAAAGGTAATAGTCAATTATTTTGTGATATTGTAAGCGTTTTTCTCACTTTTCCTTTAAATTTAAAATAAAACTTGAATAAAGATGCTTTTCGAACATTTATCCTATAAAAATCCAAGCAAAAATAAACTGAGAAGATCTCAGTTTATTTTAATCTACTTGAGGTAAAAAAATCGTGAAGCGCATCCACCTATTCTCAACTGCTTCAAAGCGATAAGCGAGATGGTGCTTTTCTAAAATCTGCTGCACGATGAAGAGCCCCAGCCCCGTACCACCATCCTTGCGATTGCGACTGTAGTCTGGTCGATAAAATGGCTGGAAAATCTGCTGGATCTGTGAGTCATCCAGCACTCGCTCAGCTTCATTTTCTACAATTAATAGCCCATCTTCTAAACGAACCAAGATTTCTCCGCCTTCTACTGTATAATGGAAGGCATTGTCAATCAGATTCTTTATAGCTTTCAGTAAATAGGTCTTATTTCCTCGAACTTTCGTTTCTGAAAGTTGGACATTAAATTGATAATGCTTGAGGTCAGCCAGAACCTTGTATGTACTGATATTTGCTTCAAGCAGCTCTTTAAGTGAGAAGATTTCTCGCTCTGTCTCCATGGTCATTTCTAGTTTTGAAATGGCTAGGATAGACTGAACTAGACCTGATTGTTCTTCCAATATTTCGCGGCACTTCTGCAGGTATTTGTCCCGATCTTTAAAATCGCCCACTCCATAAATCATCCCGTCAATCATTCCCATCATACTGGTAATGGGTGTCTTGAGTTCGTGGGAAGTCATTCGGAGAAATTCTGCCTTTTCGCGCTCGCTTTCTGCGACTTTCTCATTTTCTAATCGCAGAGCTTCCATACTTGCTAGGAGGTTAGCATATAAGTGATTGATATCTTGAGCCAGATCAGCAATCTCGTCATGCCCTTTCACCTGACAGGAAACGTCTGGAAGAAGACTTGTCATTTGCCGAGTGCTAGAGGAGATATCCTTAATTCGCTGACTAGAGGTCCGACTATAGAGATAGGCGGCAAGCCCACCCAGACTCAGCGACAAGAATAATACAAAAGGATAGAGATTGAGCAAGATCCGACTGGCATCCGAAACGGGCTGCAGAGAATACTCGCCTCGCAGGACTACTTCTTTGCCGTCCGACGTCCGAAAACTTTCTGACAGAGTCTTGCTTTCATAGTTACTATTGGCAATGGTCGGAACAATCGTCAGCTGGAGAGAGCTTTCTCCATTCGTTTCAAGTGCTGGGTAAAGAATCGTATTGTCTTTCGCCAGCAAGGTGAACCAGATTTGATTGCTTTTTTTGCTATAATTGCTCAAAAGCTCACTGATTTCTTGGCTAGACTTTCCCTTGACCTGCTTGGCTACCTGAGCAAACTCACGCTGGGCTTCTCCCCCCTTGACCTGCTGGTAATAAACCGGCATGGCAAAATAGAGAGTGGATAGAACGATTGTCACAACGACAAAGATGATGAAAGTCGTCAAGAGGAAGTTCTTTTTGACAATCTTCACGTGTCCTCTCCTCCAAGCTGATAGCCCATACCTGTGATGGTTTTTAGAGGGATACCTGGAATTTTCTTACGAATGTTCTTGATATGATTATCCAGCACCCGACTGTCTAGCTCACTGTAGCCCCAGATGGTATTCATGAGCTGATCACGGGTTACTAAATGATCCTTTCTCTTGGCTAGAGCCTGCAAGATCTCATACTCTTTCTTAGTCAGAGGCATCTTTTCTTCCTGCCAGTAAACGGTACAATCATCGATAGAGACAGTCAAATCACCAACAGTAATCTCTGAAGCAACTGTATTTCGTCGCAGAATATTCTCAATCCGTTTGACTAAGATTAGTGGTGAGAAAGGCTTGGTCACATAGTCACTGATGAGGTGGTTAAAGCTGACTAGCTGAGTGTACTCATCATCTAGCGCCGTCAGGATCATGACTGGAATCTGAGAAGTCTTGCGAATTTCCTTTAGGACATCCAGCCCACTCATGGTTGGTAACATCATGTCCAAAATAACTAAGTCAAAAGACTCTGCTTCAAATTGAAGCAAAGCCTCGCCTCCATCAAAGACTGGTGTAACTGCATAGTTACTTTCTTTTAAAAATTCACAAATGACTTGATTGATCGTAGTATCGTCTTCCACTACTAAAATCTTGTGCATATATGCTTGATTCTCCTTTATTTATTCAAATCGCAGGGCTTCAATTGGATCCAGCTTGGATGCTTTCACAGCCGGCAAGAGCCCAAATACTACTCCTATTATACAACAAAAGAGCAAACTTACAAAGACTGAAAAGAGGGATAAAATATAAGGATAGGCCAAAGACTGGGTAATAGCGAAGCCAGAGGCGATACCTGCTACCACGCCAATGATACCTCCCATCAGAGTCAGGATGACTGCTTCAATCAGGAATTGCTTGAGAATGATCTTGCGCCGAGCTCCCAGAGCCTTTTTAATCCCGATTTCACGAGTCCGCTCTGTCACTGATACCAGCATGATATTCATAACCCCAATACCTCCGACTAATAGGGAGATGCTGGCAATACCCGCTAGCAAAACAAAGTTAGACTGGTTAAGGTTATCCAATTGGCGCTCAAATTCTTGCAGATTTAGTACACCAAACATATAGTCTGACTGAGGCATCTGCTGATTGAGATAATCACTAACTTTCTTAGCCACCTTCTTCAAATCATCGGCTTTGTGGGTCTGAACGGTAACTTCTGGGCTGACATTGATGGTATCAAAAATCCGATGCCATTGTTGCAGAGGAATATAGGCCACCTTTTCCGAACCAGAGGTCAGGCCACTCTGCTCAGTAGACTTAAAGACGCCGATAACTTTAAAAGGATTGCCCTTGACTTCTACGTACTTACCGATACCGTCTCCCTTAGGAAAGAGGGTATCATAAAGAGACTTTTCTAGGTAGGTTACTTGCTCTTGGTTTTTGAAGGCTTCTGAGTCAAAGCCTTCCCCTTCCAACAGCCGTTGCTGCTTGATGTCAGCTACCGACTGGGAAACTGCCTGAACCTTGCTAGATGACTTTTGGCTGAGATAGTAAATCTTTTCGTCTGCCCCATAGGTCATCAAAGCATTTTTAACTCCAGGAATTTCCTTGATTTTGTACAAGACATCCTCTCCCATGAAGGGAATGTAGGAAGGCTTCTGCGCTTGGGATTTCTCTGGAATAGAGGGATCGATGGCGCTTTTCTTGTCGTAGACGACTTTGATGGTATTATTGCTACCACCGATCAGCTGACGCTTGGTATTTTCCGTATTTCCTTCGATAATGGAAAAGATAGCAATAATAGCGCCAATCCCGATGATAATCCCCAGCATGGTCAGCATAGAGCGCATTTTGTGGGACAGGATGGAGTTTAGAGCTACAAAAATATCTTCCATATAGCCCCCTTCTATCCTAATGCCCGAGTCTCTATATTACCGTCCCGCAAGACAACCGTTTGCTTGCAAAGCTGAGCCACTTCTGGCTCGTGGGTAATGATGACAATAGTTTTGCCTTGTTCGTTAAACTGCTTGAACAGCTCCATGATCTGAACACTGGTCTTGGTATCCAGCGCTCCAGTCGGCTCGTCTCCCAGAATAAAGCTGGGATTGGTTACCAAGGCACGCGCAATGGCTACCCGTTGCTTTTGACCACCGGACAGCTCCATAGGCTTAAAGTCGCTTCTCTCTTCCAGACCGACCAATCGCAGCATTTCCAAAGCGCGCTCGCGTCTCTCTTTTTTAGGAACTTTCATGTAAGTCAGAGGCAGTTCAACATTTTGACAGGCTGTCAGCTTGGGCATGAGGTTGAAATTCTGGAAAACAAAGCCAATTTTCTGATTACGCAAATCAGATAGTTGGTTGTCAGACAGGTCAGAGACGTCAGTCCCTTCGATATAATAAGAACCTGCGCTAGCCTTGTCCAAACAGCCGATAATGTTCATCAGAGTGGACTTACCAGATCCAGACGGCCCCATAATCGCTAGAAAATCCCCCTCTTTCACATGCAAATCAATTCCTTTCAAAATCGGAAATTCCTGACTGCCCTGTTGATAAGATTTGTGGATGTTCTTAAGCTTTAACATTCTGTCCTACCTCCATCCCGTCTTTCATGCCTTCTCTAGGCGTCGAAATGGTATCCTTCATAGTCAGACCTTCTGTAATCTCTACCAAACGGTCAGAGACTTTCTTGGTCTTAACTTCCTTCATTTTTACCTTTTTACCCTCTACCTTCCAGACATAGGTCTTGCCATTTTTACTGAAAGTATAGGCCTTGTTGACGACTACCTTGCCTGCCTCAGGTGCATTTTCTACGACATTGACATAAGAATGGGAGCCTACAAGTGGCATTTCACCGCCTTGGTCCAGCTCGACAGTATAAGGGAACTTGCCTTGGTTGGGATTTTCCTGTTGTTTATTTCCACCATTGCTATTTCCAGTATTTGCAGTTGTCAAGGTGCCGACTTGCGTCACGGTACCACTCCAGCGTTTCTTAGGATCCTTACGGTCCACAACATCTACTCTCTGACCCACACTCAGCTTCTCACGATCAAATTCACTAACGCTTCCTTTGATCAGAGTTTTGGACTTGTCCATGATTTCGATAAAGGTTTCTTCTTCCTTTTTAGCCTTGGACTGAGTCGGAAGATCTTCGTTCATAGAGGTAATGGTCCCCGCTGTATCAGCCGTCACGGTATCATATTTCATACGGTCTGATTCCGTCTGAGCTGTCACCAGAGCCTTTTCAGCCTCAATCTGCGCATTCGTTACTTCATTGTCAGCAGTCTTTGCGTCACTTAGCGATTGAGCCAGTTCATCTTCAGCAGATTTTATCTGATCTAACAAAGACTCATCCTTACTAGAATTGTATTTATTCTTAAGAGTATTGAGATTAGCCAGCTTTCGGTTATAGGTTTCCCATTTGATAGATGCGCTAGTTTGTGCAGCCGTAATGCTATTGGCTTTAGCTTGAGCATCATACTGAGCAGACTGAGCTGTCAATTCCTGAGATGTCACATAGGAAAAGAGGGGCTGGCCTTGTGTAACAGTATCGCCATTTTTAACGAATACTTCCTTAACTTCACCTTTTGATGGGTCAATCTTGACCTTACTACTATTGTTAGCAACTACTTCTCCAGATAAAACTAGGCTTGTTTTTTTACTGTTATTAACAGCATCTTGGACCGTCAGTGAATCAATCTTATTATCGACCATTTTCATGGCTTGTTGTTGATCAACCTGATGAAGAAGTACATAGCCTCCCAGCCCTGCACAAGCAAGAATGACCGTGCTTCCCAATAGAATGGTTTTACGATTCATTTTTTTTATTTGAAACATATTGCCTCCAACCTACAAGTTCTAACTTTTATTTATCAGTTGATTCAGATTCATCTGTTGGTAATTCTTCTCCATCCGCTGGGATTTGAATCACGTTTCCGTCCGGCATGGTATACTCTGTCACTTCCTTGCCGTCTACTGTTTTCGTTTTTTGATCAACAGCATCTTTCTTAAAATCTACTTTTTTCCCATCACTAATTTCTTTATTGTCAGCATTCTTAGAACCACATGCAGCTAGGAAAAAGACAGACATTCCGATAAGAGTTACAAGCATAGCGAATTTTTTTACGTTCATTTGATTTCTCCTTTGTTTTAGAAAACAGGAATTTTGAGCTTTCCTGATCGTATTTGTTTTTTTGAACAATTCCATTCTATCAAAGTGGTCTATCCCCTTCCTACCCACCATCTGTTTTTTATCTATTTTTTGATAAAATTTTGAATTCTCCTCTAAACACAAGACTTTTCCTATCCAAACAGCTTCTTAAGTCGTTTTATGGTATAATAGATTGATTTTAAAAGAATGAGGTGGAAACATGACTCAAACAGTTTATTTTGGAACATACACCCGACGAGTTTCCCAAGGAATTTACAAGGCAGATTTTGACACTGAAAAGGGAGAACTCTCAAACTTAGAATTAGTAGCCGAAGAACCAAGCCCTACTTATCTAGCCTTTGACCAAGCTGATCATCTGTACACCGTTGGTGCAAAAGATGGACGAGGTGGGATTGCTGCCTATGACCAAGAAGGGCAGCTGCTCAATCATGTGGTTGAAGAAGGCGCGCCGCTTTGCTATGTTGCTGTAGATAATGAAAGAGGCCTTGTCTACGGAGCTAACTACCACAAGGGACAAGTGCTGGTCTACAAGCAGCAAGAAGATGGCAGCCTAAAACTAGCTGATTCAGACACTCATGTTGGGCAAGGACCTCACGCCAATCAAGCCTCTGCCCATGTCCACTATGCTGACTTGACTCCCGATCAATATCTGATTACTTGTGACCTCGGAACAGATCAAGTCACTACCTACGATGTGACGGAAGACGGACAACTGAACAAATTGGCCACCTACACATGTGCTGCTGGAGCCGGGGCACGCCACATTGTCTTTCATAACCACTATAAGATTGCTTACCTTATCTGCGAACTAAATTCTACCATCGAAGTATTGATTTATGATGGCGTTGGTCAGTTTGAACACCTGCAGACCATCTCAACTCTTCCAGAAGGATTTGCAGATTTTAACGGCACTGCAGCCATCCGCCTCTCTGCCGACGGAAAATTCCTCTATGGCTCTAACCGCGGTCATGACTCAATAGCTGTTTATCAAATTCTAGCTGATGGAAGTCTACAGCTCGTTGAAATCACGCCAACAAAGGGCAAAAATCCACGCGATTTTAATATCACACCTGACCAAAACTACCTCATCGCTGTCCACCAAGATTCGGACAATGCAACTGTCTTCAAACGCAATCCTGAAACAGGCCGATTAACAGAAATTTCTCATGATTTCTATGTGCCAGAAGCTGTCTGCGTAACCTTCCAATAATCAAAAGAAAATATCAAAGGAACATTCAAAATGAATCCAGTAGAATTGTTTAACCAAGTAAAAGAATTGATCGAAAAGAAAGATTTTGATGCAGCTAAGAAGTTTGTTGAAGACCACAAAGATGAGCTAGGCGAATACTTAGATAAAGCAAAAGATTTAGTAGCCAATTCAAAAGGGCTCAACGACGTTATCAACAAAGTTAAGTCGATTTTCTAAAATCTTAAATAAAAAAGCTGTTGGATTTTTATCCAACAGCTTTTTTATTTGATCGAGCCTTATTTAGTCCATTTCCGATTCATAGAATCCTCTAATTCTTCCAATCGCTCCCTTGTCAAAGGTTGAGCAAGAAAAACGTCCTTATCGACATCTTTGTCCTTATTAAAATCATGTAAAGCAACCCTTTTATAAACTATCTTATTGGCCAGAGGGAGTTGACCATTTACATAGGTCGTGATTTCTATATCGCTTTCGCTAAAAAATGCTCCATAATAATCTTCCCGAACCACTACTGTCTGCCCTTTTTCCTCAAGATAGGCATAATGGGTCACTGGAACATAAACCGTAAAAAATATCCCAAGAATAGGAGAAAATGCCACTAACAATGCTCCTAGAGCAAGAGCGGGATAAAGAACCCACCTATATCTTTTGACCAATAAATAGAAAACAAGAAATAAAAAGGGAAAAGCAAACCATGGGCTGAACTGAGGGTACCAGAATATACTGGTGATTGTAAGAAATAAAAGAACTGCCAAAAGCGCCAGAGAGCTTGATTTGTGTTTATAACCCAAAAAGAGGCCTATAAATAAAACAGTAAGAGCTGGCCACTCTCTGCTTAGGATATACAAAATGAAATAAAACATCCCAAAAGTCTCCCCTTTTTTATTAAAAATCCCTTGAGTTAACCTCAAGGGATTTGCTTCATTTCATTAGAATGAATTATTTTTTCAAGTTATTTCCCTATTACATATTACAATAAATTACGCCTATTTATAGATTTTATTTCTACTTATTTTGTCAAAATAACCAACGTACAAACAAGTTAGAAATTATTAAAGGGTAACAAAAAAGGTACTATATTTATGAGTTCAGCAGGCAAGGAGATAGCACCCATTTAATGGTGCTATTTTTCTATGCCTGTTCATGTTCTAAAGGTACCACTGCTAAAGTTTTTCCCAGACTTGCTAATACTTTTAACACCGTGTCCAGTTGCGGGCTTGTCTTACCTGTTTCCATTCTAGCAATGACAGGCTGACTTACACCACTTAATTCCTCCAATTTCTTTTGGCTTATTCCCTTTTCATTCCTGGCCTCGATAAGCTCGCTCATGATAGCCACGCGCATATCACTTTCTAAAATCTCCTCTTTGCTAAAAATCTCAGCTCTAACATCTTTCCAATTGCTGCCGATCGCACTATTTTTCATTATCTAGCCCTCTTTCTTTTAAATCTTCTAATTCACGCTTGGCTTGTTCAATTTCTCTCTTTGGAGTCTTCTGTGTCTTTTTCATAAAATGATGCAATAAAACGAAACTGCCATCAATCCAAGCAACAAATAAAATCCTATCCCTTAGTGGTCTAAGTTCCCAAATTTCAGCATCTAAATACTTAATATATGGCTCACCTGCGCGTGTTCCATGCTGGCTTAACAACTCAATATAATCATTGATTTTATTGAGTTTAATTCTACTATCTTTTCCCTTTTTACTGGCAAGCTCTCGCATATAATCTAAAACAGGCTCATTACCGTTCTTATCCTTGTAAAAATAGATATTATGCACTATTAGCACCTCTCTCTAATAAGAATTATAACTCAAAAGTTATTATTTGTAAATACTTTTAGTCATTAAATTCTTTTTCCGAATGCTTTTCCTCGTTTTAATTCTCTCTTGCCTCTTGCAACATCTGATAGAATGGATAAAGATCCTTCTACTTGCGAGGTATTAGTCTTATGCAGCTCTTGCATTTGTTTGTTTATGTACTCTTTTATCCCAACATTTCCCAACAGCTCGGTAATACGATTATTAGCGTAGCTCTCGCTATAACCAGCTTTAATTGCTGATTGATAACCGTTCCCTGTCTTTATCTACTCATCTGCAAAGCGCCTCTGTCTTTCATTTCCAGCAAAAAAATCACAAGTATATTACTCATGATTTCATTTTATATGTGTAAAAAAAGGGGGTTACACTATTTTAATCAGTTTTTCGATGTTATCAAGCAACTCACTATATTTAGAGTTCTCATTTTAATCCATACAATAAAAACCCCATCTCTGGGGCTAAATAAGTAGTCGGACGGATTTGCACCGCCATTTCTCTACGAGAGAGCGTATTCCTTCTTCAAAC
>ERZ772974.1735-NODE-1735-length-13900-cov-12.721993_pt1 | contig 13900 bp, 10 predicted proteins | sample MGYA00580671_ERZ772974 | MGnify/ENA primary metagenome ERZ772974 (study PRJEB29015, sample SAMEA2738065) | human oral metagenome | biome: human oral; feature: human-associated habitat; material: saliva | place: China | collected 2218 ... | reverse complement strand
CGAGGGTATCCGCAGGGAGTGAGGTGTAGTAGCCCAGGGTATCAAGGCCCGTGATGAGCTCGTCATAGTTGAGCTCGGGGCGATCCTGCAGGTCGATCCCCTCGAGACGTAGGCCTTCATTGAGCCACATCGTGGCATAGCTGGGAGGGTCGGGCATCGTCCAGCGTAGGTGTCGACCTGAGAGACCTTCGCGTACGGTACCCGAGATGAGCAGGGTGTCGGCTCTACGCATCGGGGTAAGGTCCAGTCGAGTTGAACTACCGAGGAGTAGCTCTTGGCGCGTGGGGACGAGGAGTGAGGCGACATTCGGCTCCACGACAGGCTGCTCTCCGTCGCTGGAGAAGAGGTAGAGATCAGCGTAGTTGTCTGCGATGTTAAAGCCCGAGATGGGAGCGCCATAGTACTCGTCAAGGTCTTCGTCGGCCCAAGTCTCATTGAAGAAAGGACGGGGGAAACCTCGGAGGTCAATGATTAGACGTCCCGTGATACGGGTGATCCCGCGCTCCTCAAGCAGCGCCTTGACCTCACTGATGAGGCGCTTCTGATTGGGGATGTAGTGCGAGCCGAGTGAGGGATCTGCCGAGGCCTTCAGCACCAAGTCTCCATGAAGTGTCTCGCCATCGACCTGCCCACGGATCATCACGGGGATGTGGAAGCGGTAGTCGTGCCCACGTAGCGCAAGGAAGGCTCCCGTCGTAGGGATCTTCACCAGCGAGGCGGGGCGGAAGGCTTCGGACGTGCGGTGAGCAAGTACGGGCTCTCCCGTCTGGAGGTCGCGTACGAGAGCTGTGACACGTACCCCAGGACGCTGCTCATAGCGGCGCAGTATCTCGATCGCTTCGGGGTAAGGCTGCGAGTAGAGTGGAGCGGTGAGAGCGAAAAGGCTGAGGAGGAGGAATAGGCGAGCGCGAAGGGACATCTGATGGTCGGGACTACATGAGCTGGGGAGAGGGTAGGAGGGAGAAGAAGAGAGGCTACCCCTACATGTGGTAGGGGTAGCCTCTGTAGGTTGGGCGATGGGAGCACATCGAGGTGCTCTATCGCTTAGGCTGAGCTGTAGCTTACTTGTTGCCCTTAGCCATAGCACCACGTGCAGCACGGGTGAGCTTAACGGCGCAGACGACAGCGTTCTTAGCGTTGATGACTTCGAGACCTTCGAAGCTGAGGGCACCGACCTGGATGGTCTTACCAAGACCAAGCTCCGTAACGTCGATGAAGAGCTTCTCGGGGATCTCCGTGTAAGGAGCGCGCACCTTGAGCTTACGCATTTCGAGGCTGAGCTTACCCCCTGCCTTCACACCTTCAGCGTGACCAGTGAGGACGACGGGAACTTCCATGACGATAGGCTTGTTAGCTTCTACCTGGAGGAAGTCGAGGTGCAGGATAGCGTCAGTGACGGGGTGGAACTGGAGGTCCTTGAGGACAGCCTTGACCTGACGGCCATCGATGTCGAGGTCGATAGCGAAGATGTCTGGAGAGTAGACGAGGTTACGTACGCCATCCTGGCTTACGGTGAAGTGGAGTACTTCGTTGCCTCCGTAGAGGACTGCGGGGATCTGATCACCAGCGCGGAGGCCCTTAGCGGCCTTCTTACCGAGCTCGTTGCGGAGCTGGCCTGAGAGTTGGAAAGTCTTCATTCTCTTTGTTTTAAATTGTGTTACTCAAAATTAGTGTCTTCTAATTTCCCATCACACGAGTCCTCTCTGTCCGCGGAGGAAGGAGGGCTTCTCGTCTTCGAGACAATCGTCGAACGGCGCAAAGATAGTGATTTTCATCGACATCCCGACACTTCCTCTGCGAATAGCTGGTGCTTCCAAGCCCTCAGCTTCCTCTCACCATAGTAGAGGCGCCTCTTCCGAGCCTTCATCTAAAGGAGGGTACTACCAACCTATATTGGTCGTCGGGTGAACCTATATAGCTTGCGAAGCAGACCTATATAGGTCACGAAGCTGACCAATATAGGTTCACCCGACGACCAATATAGGTTCATATCCCGCTCTCGTAGTGTCTCTCCCTCCAGCTGATAGGGCAATTCTTTGTAGCTTTGCTCCACCATAGCCCCTATAAAGAGATGAAGAAAGAAGATCTACGTATCGTATATATGGCGACGGCAGACTTTGCCCTGCCGTCCCTCCAGCGCCTCGTCGAAGGTGGATACAACATCGTGGCAGTCGTCACGATGCCAGATAAGCCCGCTGGTCGTGGGCATAAGCTCAAGCAGAGTAGCATCAAGATCTACGCCGAATCTGTAGGGCTCGAGGTCCTCCAGCCTGAGCGACTCAAGGATGAAGCCTTCGTCGGTCGCCTGAAGGAACTACGCCCCGATCTCGGTATCGTGGTCGCCTTCCGTATGCTCCCCGAGGTCGTCTGGTCACTGCCCCGCTTCGGGACGATCAACCTCCACGGCTCACTCTTGCCTAAGTATCGTGGTGCAGCTCCCATCCATTGGTCGATCATCAATGGCGAGACGGAGACGGGAGTCACGACCTTCCGCCTGCGCCATGAGCTCGACACCGGGGATATCCTCTTGCAAGCGAGCCTACCTATCGGGCCAGAGGATTGTGTGGGGAAGATCCACGATGAGCTGATGCTCCTCGGAGCAGAGACGCTCCAGCGCAGTGTCGACCTCTTCCTCGCAGATGAAGAGCCCAAGGCTAAGCCCCAGAGCCTTTATGAGGCGAATCCCACGCATGCACCTAAGCTGACGAAGGAGAATACCCAGCTACACTGGGATCGCCCAGCGGTAGAGCTGAATAACCTCGTGCGTGGTCTGTCTCCTTATCCTGCAGCATGGTGCCTCCTTTCCTTTGCTGGTGAAGAAGCCCAGCCCTTCAAGATCCTGGAGACAGCGGTGAGTGGCGAAGACCTCCCCACGGAAGAGCATCCTATCGGCTCTGTCATCATCACGGGGCGCCGTAGTCTGGAGATTCAGACCTCTGCGGGTCGTCTTGCTATCAAGACCCTACAGCCAGCGGGGAAGAAGGCGATGCCTGCCTCAGCCTTCCTCAATGGCCTCCATCTGAAGTAAGCCTTTCTCATAGATTAGCTCCCGAGAGAGCTATCCCCTCATAATGCCACCGGGCGACTACCTCCATCGTGAGGTAGCCGCCCGGTGGCGTATTTGTGGTCGCTTACTTAATGAGCGAGTAGGCTTAGTAGAGGCGCGTCAGCTGAGTGAAGTCCTTCAGACCACGCAGTGAAGCAAACTCGAGGTCAGCATCGATGCGTGAGGTGAGGCTGGGATCCTTCTGCAGAGCCTTCTGGAGTGAAGAGATAGCCTTGGCAGAGTCACCCATGCGAGCAGCTACGATAGCACGGAGGTAGTCGGTCGTAGCATCGGGCTTAGCGATAGCTTCGAGCGTCTTGATAGCCTTGCTGTAGTTGCGGTTGAGGATCTGTGCTACGGCAGCATTGTTCGTCGTGACATCACCATAGGCCGTCTCAGCCTTGGCGTAGTCACCCTGACGCAGATAGAGGAAGCCGAGGGCGTCACCTACGCCAGGCATAGAGCTGCCTTCGGCGATGAGTGAGGTGGCCTTGTTGAGGTCGCCATCCTTCAGAGCCAGCAGACCGAGGTTGACCTTCGTCTCGGGGTTGTCCTTACGCTTGAGCGCACGGTCGAACCATACGAGGGCAGACTCATAGTCACCACGCTGCAGGCAGAGTGAGCCGACGTTGTTGTATGAGCGGTAGTCCTTGGGGTACTTCTGCATGACGAGCTTGTAGATGTTCTCCTTCTGAGCTACGTCATCGGTGAGGGTAGCCGAGTAGAGGAGCTCTTCGACGCTCAGTGCGCTGGGGAACTTCTCCAGCAGGCTCTGGATCTCAGCATCGCTCTTGCCAATGATCTTGACGTTAGCGACGAGGCGAGAGCGACGGAGCTTGGGGAGGACCTCATCTGCGAGCTTGCTGAAGACAGCCGAGATATTGCGGATCTCATGCTCACGCTGCTCGGGGTCGGGGTACATGCTCAGTACGCGAAGTACGAGTTCCTTGTCCTGGAAGTCGCTCTGCTCGACGAGCTTCTTGAAGCCTTCCCAGTCCTGAGCGGTGTAGTGAGCGTCGATAGCGACGTCAGACATCTTCTGCTTCTTGAAGGCCGTCTTGAGCTGTGCCGTGGTGTTCTTCTCACGCGAAGCACTGAGCTTTTCGTTCAGCTCCTTACCACCATCGGGGGAGGCGTAGGCCTGGACTTCGACAGATACCTCCTGGTTGGGAGTCTCCTTAGCGTTCTGTACGGTGTACTTCCATTCCTGCACCTCGTCCTTATTCAGCTCGGAGCTACGGACGTTGGACTGCTGGATGAGGAACATGATGTTGGCATCATACGCCTCCTTGATGACGCGCTGGAAGCCGTCGGGAGAGATGACGGGCGTCACGCCTGCGAGCGTAGCGAGAGCTTCGGTAGCGATCACGCCATCAGCGACCTTGAGGTCGGGGAGCTTGACCGTACGGCTACCCTGCTTCCCCTTGAAGTTGAGGTAGAGCTCGCTCTTTGCCATAGCGGGGACGTAGGGCAGGACGAAGTTGACGGTGGCGTTGGAGCCATTAGCATGGTACACGATGCGGTCGTTGCCGTAGACCTTTTCGCCCTGGAAGGTGGTGCCGTTGCCCCACTTCTCACCGCCCTGATAGCGGAGGATAGGGACGATGGTCAGCGTAGCATCCTTGGGGAACCACTTCGCGGGGAAGGTGAGGTGGACGGCTACAGGTACTTTGCCCCCGACGACTTCGAGGGGCTGAGGTTCGGCCTTGACTTGGTCGGCCGTCATGGGGCGTAGCTTTTGGCTACAGCTGCTTGCGGTGAGTAAGACAGTCGCCGATACGAGGGCGCCTGTGATCACTTGCTTGATCATTGCTGCTTGGGATAAATATGATGAAGGGTTAATGTTGCGGAGTCGTAGCCTTCTTGTCCTTGCGCTTGAGGAAGGGCTGGACGAGGGAGGCGAGGAGGAGCAAGGCGAGCAGAGCGGTGCAGACCTTAGCGACCAGCTCAGTGTGATGGATCGAAGCGGGGTCGAAGGTCATCGTCAGCTCGTGTGTCCCTGCAGGGATATAGGCTGCACGAAGCGTATAGTCAGCACGTACCAGAGGAAGCTCGTCCTTGCCGTCCAGCGTGAGGTGCCATCCGTGAGGATAGTAGATCTCAGAGAAGACGAGGAGACGAGGTACATCGGTCGTGACGCGGTACTTCGCCTGGCTGGGAGCGTAGGAGAGGAGCTCGACCTGACCGATAGCGGGTGCGGGCTGTAGGCTATCCGTAGTGAGGCTATCCGTGGTAGCAGTGGCAGGAGCAGCCTTGTAGCTTGAGAGTTCGCCTTCGAAGCGCTTGTCGACGACTGCCGTAGTGCGCAGGGGCGTATCATCCAGCGCGGACATCTCTTCGTCAGCTGTCGTGACCCAGCGGATATCATTGACGAACCATGCGGCGCCGAAGGCCTCGGGGTTCTTCTGATACTGCAGGCCATGCTCTTGGTCAGCGAAGATGAAGTAGCGCGTGTCGAGCATGTTGTAGACCTCCATGTTCTGCTTGGCGAGCTGACGCTCGATGAGGTCCTGATAGCGACGGAGCTTAGCAGCGTGGTAGCCACCTACGCTGCGGTGATTGGCGCTGGTCGTAGCATCGTTGAAGCTGTTGACCGCGAGGTTCATCACACGGTAGTGAGGATCCTTATCCTCGGCGATCGCCTTGTCGACAGCGGTCACAGGACGAGCCTGTGCTTCGACGCTTTCCTTGGGGATGAAGAGATCATCATTCAGATAGCGCTTGTCGACGAGCCAGAGGTCGCAGAGGGTGATGACGCCGATAGAGGCGAAGAGGAGGGACTTCTTGATCTTCCCCTGAGTATAGAGTACGCAGGGGACGAGGGAGAGGATGATGACGATAGCTGAGCGGAGGGCGTCGGCAGAGACGATACCGGCACGGACTTCCTTCAGACTGCTCATGATCGAGGAGACGGGGAGCTGGCTATTGCCCATCGCCTGACGGAACATCTCATGCTCAGCGTCACTCATCAGCCCGAGGAAGGTCTGAGGTACAAGCCACAGCACGAGGCAGGGGAGTAGGGTCAGGGCAAGGCTCGCATATACGGCGACCTTGTCTTGGAGGACTTCCTTCGGGTGGCGTGCGAATTCGACCAGTGCCAGCACGGCGAGTGCGGGGATGGTGAATTCAGCGACGACGAGGATCGATGACACCGTACGGAACTTATTGTACAGTGGCATGTAGTCGATGAAGAGGTCGGTGAGCCACATCATGTTGTGACCCCACGCCAGCGCAATAGAGAGTGCCGTACCGGCAAGGAGTGCCCACTTCAGCGGACCACGCACGATGAAGATGCCGAGGAGGAAGAGGAAGAAGACGAAGGCACCGACATAGACGGGACCAGCCGTGAAGGGCTGATCACCCCAGTAGTGGTTCATACCTCCGATGATCTGCTGGAATTCGGCAGGTACATCCTCCATATTTGCTGAGCCTTCGCTGAGTGCACCCGATGCACCACCGTAGAGGTTGGGGATAAGGAGCGTGAAGGTTTCGCCCTTGCCGTAGCTCCAGGCGGTGATATATTCCTTGTCGAGGCCCTTAGCGGTAGCCTGTACTTGCTGTTGGTTGCCTTCGGTAGCTTCGGGCGTGAGTTCGCTACCACCACGGATCGTCTCCTGCCCATATTCATAGGTGTGATAGAGGTTCGAGCCGTTGATGCCGATAGCGATAGCACCTGCAAAGAGGGTGACGCAGGTAGCGATGATGAAGCTACGCAGAGCCTTCCCTCGCAGCGCTTCGACGAAGTAGCCGATGAGGAGGAAGACAATGAGGAAGGCGAAGTAATAGCTCATCTGCACGTGGTTCGATAGGATCTGAAGCGCTGCGAAGAGAGCTGTCATGGCACCACCGAGGAGGTAGCGCCCGCGATAGGTATGTATGATCCCTGCGATCGTCGGCGGGATGAAGCAGAGGGTCATCAGCTTCCATATATGTCCTGCCGTGATGAGGATGATGAAGTAGCTGGAGAAGGTCCACATGATCGCCCCGAGCACCGATGGTAGGCGCTCCATACGTAGGGCACGCATGAAGAGATAGAAGCCACCGAGCATGGCGAAGAGCAGCCAGCTATAGCCTGGTAGGAGCGTGAAGGGCCACTGCAGCGTGAGGATATCCTGTATCGTGCGGATGATGCCTACCGAGGGGTAGGAGGGTGCGATCTGATACATCGGCATCCCTCCGAAGAGGCTGTTGGTCCAGTAGGAGAAGCCTTCCCCCGTAGCCTCCATGTGCTTGTAGACATCTGAAGCATTGCCGCTGGCACCAGCGACGTCCTGCTGGAAGAGCTCACGGCCCTCAAAGACAGCGGGCGCGAAGTAAGCTAACGCAAGGAATAGGAAGAAGATGACGACCCCAATCACTGGGACCGAAGAGCGGAGGTAGTGCGAGGTAGAGGAGGGGACTTTGGCTTCCACGTATGATCTAATTAATTACGAACCAAACAAACATATCTCGCCCCAAAGGTACTAAAAAGCCCCCATGCACCGTGAGTGATGCCCTCAGGAAAGGCCTTCCGAGCGGAGGATACTAATGGCTCGTCATCGAAAGTCACAGCGCATGGGCATGGACGACGATCTCGCGCAGCGCCTCCCATGGGGTGGAAGATGCCTTGACTGCGGTGCTGTCTTAACCGAAATACCTCAACTAACCGAGGAAAGCAGCTGGAGTGGGCGAAGTCACTTCCTGAAGTTCGTGTGCATTCATAAGGAAGATGCCGAGGAAACCAGCTTGAGTAGGCAAAGTTTCTTCTTGAAGTTCGTGCGCATTCATAAGGAAGATACCGACGATTCTTAAGTAGCTTCGTAGCGATTTATACGTATTAATTCGGGAATTAATACGTATTATTTTATCAATTAATACGTATAAATCTGAAGATTAATACGTATAAATTCGCAGGTTGATACGTATAAATGTGCGCATTCATACGGTTGATTTTTTGAAGTTAACCGTATTTTCTGCTGCGAACTCAAGGAGGAAAGCACGCGAAGTCAAGTACCTTTTCTCGCCGCCTTCAGTAGTTCCGTCCGTGCAGTAGCGATGGTGAGAGGATGGATCACATTCCTTTTGCTCCCTCGACTCGGCTACTTTTCGCTGTGAAATAAGTCCCTTCGCTCGCTGAGCGTATAGGACCGAATAGAAAAGTCCGCCCCCTCAGACGCTGCACCACTGTCGTGGGTGCGCTGAGGGGGCGGACTTGCGATGGATAGCAAATAGAGGCGTGGCCTCTACGTGCGCCTTACTTTACGCCAAATTCCTTCTTGACCTGCTTGATCCAAGCGGTGAGGCGGGTGTCGGTAAGCTCAGGCTGATTCGTGGGATCGACGATGAGGCCGACGAACTGATCACCGCACTCGGCGAGTGACTGTTCGTATTCGTAGCCTTCGCGCGACGTGCGGCCGACGACTTCAGCACCCAGCTCTTCGAAGTACCTGGCGAGGATACCCACGCCATCAGCAAAGCTGACGGGGGTCTCTACCTGATTGCCGGGGCCGTAGATAGCTACGCGCTTGCCGGAGAAGTCAGCGTCCTCGATCTCGGGAAGGAATTCGTCCCAAGCCGAAGGCAGCTCGCCATTGAAGTAGGTAGGCGTACCGAGGATGAGAGCTGCGTGCTTCTCGACGTCAGCCAGATGCGCCGTGTCGATGTCTACATATTCGATCCCTTTCCCCCAGGCTGCAGCGATACGCTCTCCCAGCTCGGCGGTGTAGGCTGTGCTCTTGCTGTAGAGCAGTCCTATAGTCTTCATATTGTCGTTGCTTTTGGGGTTAGTATTCGATGAGCTCCTTAGCTGCGGCGTAGATCTTGTCTTCGCTGGGCAGGGTCGTCAGCTCAAAGCACTTGTGGAAGCCTACGGGCGTGGAGAGTGCCCCGACACGGAAGATGGGGGCATCCAGATCACGGAAGGCCTTCTTGGCGATCGAAGCCGCGAGCTCTGCACCGAAGCCACCGAAGACGCGGTCTTCGTGTACGATGAGCGCCTTGGACGTCTTGCGGATAGAGGCATAGACGGTCTCTTCGTCCCAGGGTACGAGCGAGCGAAGGTCGATGACTTCGATGCTCTTGCCGAGGTCCTTCTGGATGCGCTCAGCGACATTGAGAGCGAAGTGGAGCGTATTCCCGTAGGTGATGAGCGTAGCGTCCGTCCCTTCGCGGCGGATACGTGCCTTGCCGAAGGGTACTTCGAAGTCTTCGGGGATGACTGAGGCTGACTCAGCACTATTGTACTGTGCCTTGGGCTCGAGGAAGACCGTGACACCGCGTGAGCGCATCGCCGTACGGAGAAGCCCTGCGGCATCGTCCGAGAAGCAGGGATAAACAACGCGAGCACCTGGGAAGGTCGTCAGGACACCTTCGACACTCTGCGAGTGGTACAGACCACCCTGGATATAGCCACCTGTAGAGAGGCGAATAGTGATATTGGGAGAGTACTGCCCGTTGCTGCGCCAGAAGTCGTGCGTGGAGTTCACGAACTGCTCCATAGCAGGCCAGAAGTAGTCGGAGAACTCAGCCCCTTCGATGACGATACGGATCTTGTCGCTGAAGCGGCTCATACCGTTCGCCGTACCGACGATGTAGTCTTCTGCGATAGGAGCGTTGAAGATTCGCTTGTTGCCGAACTCCTGAAGCATGCCCTTCGTCACGTTGAAGACGCCACCCTTATCCTTGTTAGCGACGTCCTGACCCCAGAGGAAGGTGTCGGGATTGTGACGGAACTCCTGCTTGAGGGTCTTGTTGATAGCCTGCACGAGCGTGAGCTTCTCGCCCGAACCATCGGGGATACCCGTGCCGTACTTGTCGCCAGGGTAAGCTTCGCCGATGACGTACTCCATCACGGTATCTGCCGTGGGATCTGGTGCCTTGAGGGCATTGCGGTTAGCGACCTTCAGCTCTTCGCGTGCTTCTGCTTCGATAGCCTGCAGCTCTTCTTCGGTGAAGCGCTGGTAGCGCAGGAGCATACGGCGGAACTTAGGCAGTGGGTCTGCTGCCTGAGCGCGCTGCAGCTCTTCTTCGCTACGGTAGAGCGTGTGCTTATCCGAGTTGGAGTGTGCGCCGATACGTACGCAGTCTGCCGTGACCACGACAGGCGTGCGGTGCTTGACAGCGTACTCACGTGCAGCCTCCATGGTGTTCATAGAGTCGAAGACGTCCTTACCATTACAGAAGAGGACCTTGAGATGGCGGATACCAGCGTAGTTCTGCCCGACGCGTGGGTTAGCCGTCTGCTCGTGCGTAGGCACGGAGATACCATAGCCATTGCCCTGGAGGACGAAGATGACTGGGAGGCGCTCACGTGCTGCACCGTTGATCGCTTCGAAGACGTAGCCTTCGGAAGCGGAGGATTCCCCGTGCGAAGCGATAGCCACACCGTCTACACCATAGTAGTCGAGAGCACGTGCCAGACCTACAGCCTGAGAGTCATGTGCAGCGACGCAGGAGGAGATGTTGTGGATACCCCATTCGACCTTAGCGTAGTGGTCAGACATGTGTCGGCCGCCACTCGTGGGGTCAGTAGCCTTGGAGATACCGTTGAGGATCATCTCCTCGACCGTCATACCAGCTGACAGAGCTGCCAGCAGGTCACGGTAGTAGAGGAAGAGATGGTCCTTGCCTCGCTGGAAGATCTGTCCGATAGCGAGCTGGATACCATCGTGGCCAGCGTTGGAGGCGTGGAACTGCCACCCGATAGACTGTAGCAGGTAGCTGGGCGCCTTTTCATCAAGGCAGCGGCCGAGGTAGAGGAGGTAGTACCAGCGACGAAGGGTCTCCTTGTCGGTGGTCTTGATCCCATATATCTTCTTTACTGAGCTCATGGTTATGCGTTGTTAGTCTTCCATTCTTCGAGGTAGCGTGCTACAGCCTGCAGGAAGGCGCCGCCGAGCATACCATCGATGATACGGTGGTCATAGGAGAAGGAGAGGTAGATCTTGTGGCGGACGGCAATGACGTCACCAGCAGGTGTCTCGAGGATCGTGGGTTCCTTTTCGATAGCCCCGATACCGAGGATAGCGGACTCAGGCTGATTGATGATCGGCGTACCGAAGAGCGTGCCTGAGGAGCCGTAGTTCGAGATCGTGAACGTACCACCGGACATTTCGTCTGGCGTGAGTTGTCCCTTGCGACTCTTGTCAGCAAGGCGAGCCACCTGCTCAGCGATGCCTGCAAGGCTCAGCTTGTCGGCATCACGGATGACGGGCACGACGAGGTTACCATCAGGCAGGGCTACAGCCATACCGACGTTGACGTGCTTACGCTCGATGATGTTGTACCCATCGACAGCTGCATTGATGCGGGGGAAGTCCTTCAGTGCACGGGCTACCGCTTCGATGACGGGAGACATGTACGTCAGTGAGTAGCCTTCGCGCTTCTTGAAGCTGTCCTTCTCTGCTTCGCGCCACTTCACCAGATCCGTGATATCGGCCTTGAGGAAGCTCGTCACGTGAGGAGCTACCTGTACCGACTGCACCATGCGGTCAGCGATGATACGACGGATAGGATCCATCGGGATCACGCGGTCTTCGGGACCAACGGGCACAGCGGGAGCTGCGACCTGAGGACGAGCGGTGGATGCGGGAGCAGGAACTGTAGCGCGCTCTGCACGTGGAGTAGGAGCGGGTGCCCCCTTCTTCTGCTCGATGTAGCGGACGATGTCGGCCTTGCTGACGCGACCGCCAAAGCCCGTGCCTTGGATCTTATCCAGCTCTTCCTGACTTACCTTAGCGGCCTTAGCACGCTCGAGGACGACTGGTGAGTACCAGCGCTCTACCGTGCCACGATGCACTTCGGTGACGGGAATGGATGGGGTGGGGGCAGCAGCAGGAGCAGGTGCTTCCTTCTCTGCTGCAGGTGCTGGGGTGGCAGGAGCTACTGCCTCACCCGAGGTGTCGACGATGATGACGGACTCACCGACAGCGACGGTGTCGCCTTCGCCATAGTTGATCTTGACGATCGTACCAGCTACGGGGGAGGGGATCGTAGCGGCCGTCTTGGCAGAAGTGATCTCGAAGAGGTCTGTGTCCTCCTCGATGTAGTCCCCTACCTTCACGTTGAGGACGGTGATCGTACACTCGGTTACGCTCTCGCCCATCTTGGGCATCTTGATATCGAATGTCGCCATGAGATTTAGCTTATATGATGTGTCTATTATATCTATGGAGTGGGTAGGTAGCTCTTAGGAGAAGAGGACCTCGTGGAGGATCTCCCCTGCTGTGGGGTGGGGGAAGATATGGCGTCGGAAGTCCTCGATGCTGGAGCGGTCGGTGACGGCAATACCAGCCAGGAGGATGAGCTCCGATGCGGGATTCCCTAAGATGTGGCAGCCGAGGATGGTGTCATTCTCGTCGACAAGGACCTTACACAGCCCAGGGGCTTGCTCGTTCTCTACGACGTAGCGTCCTGCATAGGCCATGGGGAGCTTGAGCACGCGGTAGTAGCGGCCTTCGGCACGGAGCTTCTCTTCGGTAGCCCCGACACCTGCGATCTCGGGGTGCATGTAGACGACAGCAGGTACAGAGTCGTAGCGCATGCGGTCATCACTACCACCTACGATATGGTTGATAGCGACCTCACCCTCACGGATAGCGGTATGAGCGAGCATGGAGAAGCCTGTGATATCACCAGCGGCATAGACGCGGGGGTGGGAGGTCTGCATGTACTCGTTCACCACTACGGCTGCGCGGTTCATCTGGATAGAGAGTGTCTCAAGGCCTAAGCCATCCGTCACGGGACGACGGCCGACGCTCAGAAGGATCTGCGAGGTGGGGAGGACTTCGGTCTTCCCGTCCTTCGTCTCGATGCTTACGCCCTCAGCAGATACTGCTGTGACCTTCGTCTCGAGGTAGAACTGAATGCCACGTCGTGCGTACTCCTTGCGAAGCATGCCCGAGGTCTCGCTGTCCATAGCGCCGAGGATCTCGGGAGCCATCTCGATGACACGTACGGGTACACCGAGGGAGGTATAGATACCAGCGAACTCCATACCGATGACACCACCACCGATGATCGTGATGTCCTTGGGGAGTGTCGTGGCACTGAGGGCCTCGCGGCTCGTCCAGTAGCCGACTTCGCTGAGGCCTGGGATGGGAGGGATGGCAGTCTCACTACCAGTAGCAAGGAGGACGTAGCTCACGGCATAGGTCTCGTCGTCTGTAGCGACTAAGATACGATCTCCCTCTTCGCCCGTGAGGCGAGCAGTCTTGGAGACGACCGTGACACCAGCACCCTTGAGCTTGTAGGAGACACCTCCGGTAAGGGTCTTGACGATCTTATCCTTGCGGGCAACGATCTCTGCGTAGTTGGCGGAGATAGCTCCCTCTACATGGATACCATAAGCAGCGCTTTCGCGCATTTCGTCGAGGAGGTTGGCCGAGTGGAGTAGGGTCTTCGTTGGTATGCACCCTTCATTGAGGCAGACGCCTCCGAGGGCTGTGTGTTCAAAGAGTACTACTTGAAGGCCGTTGGCTGAAGCATTCGCTGCGGCATTGTAGCCAGCAGGACCGCCACCGATGATGGCTATATCGAAGTTCTTCATTCTAATTGTCCTTTTTGTGTGTGTACAAAGCATTCCAAAGATACGTTTTTTCGTGGTACACTATCAAAATGCCTTGCTTACAGGGTACGTATAGCCCTTAGAGGAGACTGTTGCCGCGAGTCCCGCCCTCTATTTAGAGTGCTAAGGCATCGTACGCCCAGTCCCTCGATATGCCTTTCCGAAGTGACCGAGCAAGCCCTTCGCCTTATCGCGAGTATTCCTCTTATCCAGTGGAGGAGAAAGTGTCCTTCTCGTGAAGGAAAAAGTGCCTCCTCGTAGTGGTTTTCCTCTGTCTATGCACGTAGTCTTAAAGACCAGGCACGTCAGTC
>ERZ772974.1727-NODE-1727-length-13939-cov-29.529458_pt1 | contig 13939 bp, 12 predicted proteins | sample MGYA00580671_ERZ772974 | MGnify/ENA primary metagenome ERZ772974 (study PRJEB29015, sample SAMEA2738065) | human oral metagenome | biome: human oral; feature: human-associated habitat; material: saliva | place: China | collected 2218 ... | reverse complement strand
CGGTGCCGAATCAGAATTCTCACGGCGTCCCGAAGAGCTTCTTCGCCTCCTCGGACCTCCCCACGGCAAGGTAGGCGCCAGCGAGGTTGCCGCGCGAGGTGAGAGTGACAGGGTGAGCAGGTCCCAGGGTGCGGGTACGGTCCTCGAGGTTCTGCTCGAACAGGGGGATGGCCTCGTCGAGCCTGCCAGCATCTCGGCAGGCGCCGGCGAGTGTGCTACGCGAGGTGAAGGTGTCGGGGCGGTCAGGACCCAGAATGCGGATGAAGTCGGTGAGGTTCTGCTCGAAGAGGGGGATGGCCTCGTCGAGCCTGCCCGCATCCCGGTAGGCACCGGCGAGGCTGTGGCGTGAGGCCAAGGTTTCAGGGTGGTCGAGGCCCAGGGTGCGGGCGACGTCGTCGAGGTTCTGCTCGAAGAGGGGGATGGCCTCGTCGAGCCTGCCCGCATCCCGGTAGGCACCGGCGAGGCTGTGGCGTGAGGCCAAGGTTTCAGGGTGGTCGAGGCCCAGGGTGCGGGCGACGTCGTCGAGGTTCCGCTCGAAGAGAGCGATGGCTTCGTCGAGCCGGCCCGCGTCCCGGTAGGTGCCAGCGAGGTGGTGCCGTGAGACCAAGGTTTCAGGATGGTCGAGGCCCAGGGCGCTGCTGACCTCGTCGAGGTTCTCCTGGTACAGGGGGATGGCGTCGTCGAGCCTGCCCGCATCTCGGTAGGTAGCGGCGAGGTTGAGGCGCGCGGCCGAGGTGCCGGGGCTGTCGGGCCCCATGATGCGCATGGCGTCTGCGAGGATCTGCTTTTTCAGGGTGATGGCCTCGTCGAGTCTGCCCGCTTCCCAGTAGGTGTCGGCGAGATGGTCACGCGCGGTGAGGGTGCTGCGGTGGTCGGGGCCCAAGACGCGGCTACGGCCGCTGAAAACCTGCTCGTACAGGGTGATGGCCTCCTCGAGCCTGCCGCTCGCTCTGTAGGCGCCGGCGAGGTCGAAACGTGAGGTCAGGGTGCGGGGATGGTCGAGACCCAGGACGCGGATGGAGTCCTCGAGGATCTGCTCGTACAGGGCGATGGCTTTATCGAGCCTGCCCGCATCCCGGTAGGAGCCGGCGAGACTGTTGCGTGAGGTGAGGGTGTCAGGGTGGTGGGGGCCCAAGGCGTCGCAGGCCCGGGTCACGGAGTCAGTGAGGCAAAGGGCCAGCTGCGACATCCCAAGGCTGGTCGCGTAGTGCAGTGTCTCGGCGAGCTTTGAAGACACCTGTGGCTCAGAATACAGTGAATGAGAGTAGTCCTGTGATGTGACTGAGAGCAGCTGCTCGATGAGATGGTGGGTCTCGTGTCGCCGCTGTTCAGGATTCTCTAGGCGATCTACGTCAATCCCGCTGAGAACTGATGCGGCGCACGTACGCGCCTCACCGAGCTTCTTCTGGTCATTCAGGTAGGTTTCCCGGTACACGTGTCCCTGGAGCCAGTGAATGAAGGTCTTGTCGCCGTCGCTGGATTCTTGGATGACGGAAGCACTCTTCAGAACAGACAGAGTGTCGCGTACTGCATCGGAGTCGCCGTCGAGCTTTAAGAGCCAGTGAGTCGGCACTCCGGAAGCAGCCAGGAGGGACAGTGTGTTGAGGAGCGATACGGCGATCCTCTCCTGCTGAGGATGCGTGGTTCTGAGCTGCTCCAAGACCTGTTCATAGGCCATGAGCAGCGCCGTGCCGACGGCGTCGGGGTAGTTGGCACCCTCGAGGCGACTGATGCTTGACTCGAGCGGGTGATGACTGAGCCTGTCGAGGTAGCCGGATAAGGCGTATCCGCCCTGTTGTGCTGTCGCGGCGGCTTGGGCTATGGCAAGGGGCACGTCGCCCAGCGCATCCGCGATCCGGTCAGCTGCTTCGCGGTGAGTGTCGCCGGTACGCTCGCACAGGAGGGAGACCGACTGCTCCCGATCGAAGGCGCCCACCGCCAACCGCAGCCACCCCAGGCCGTCCCAGTCGAAGTGACGCGGGGTGGTGATGAGGACCCGGACTCCAGCGCCCTCGGGGATGAGGTCTCTCAGGTCGTCGGGGTTCTCCACGTTGTCGAAGACGAAAAGGCGGTCCGCCGCCTCTGCTGAGCGCAGCTGATCCAGGAGGCGCTGAACAATGACCTCCAGAGGAATGTTCTTCGGTGCGTCGATACCGATCCGCAGTGCGAACTCGTAGAGACCGGCAAGGATCTCCTTACGTGAGGCCGCATGAATCCAGGCGACAAGGGGCCAGCCCTCCTCCTCGCACCTGGCCGCAACCGCAGCGGCCAGCTGAGTCTTGCCGCTTCCTCGCATCCCCGTCAGAACCGTGCGAGGCTCGGCGTGAGTGAAGACGGCCTCGAAGAGCTCATCCTGTCCCTGCCGCTTGACGAAACCTGTGGCGACCGTCGGGCGACTGCCGAAGCGAATTCGCTTGGGAGAAGCGGATGGGTGGCTTGTGGTCATACTACGAATCTCCCCGATGTCCTTAGCCGACGTCCTCAGCGGCTCATCAGTCTGCGCTTACCCCAGGGGTGGTCGTGTCGCCTATCGTACAAGCGGAGGACGACGCAGAAGCAGGATTCGTACGGCGTCGGAACCCGACGCTGAGGAGCACAGAAAACACGTGGGCAACGGAAAGATCCGTTGCCCACGTGAAGAATGCCGGCGGAGAGGAATCGACGTCGGTGAGACGGGCTCCGTCAGGCGGCGACAGTGCTGGCGTGGAAGACGAACGTCCTAGAGGGAGTTGGTCCCAGCTAGCACCATGATGACCAGGCCCAGCAGCACGCGGTAGACGAGGAAGGACGTGAACTTGTTGGAGGACACGAAGCGCAGCAGCCAGGCGATGGTCGCGTAGGCGACGACGCCGGAGACGACGGTCGCGATGATGGTGGGCGTCCAACCCACGGTACTGCTGATGGCGCTGGCCTCGGTGATGGCCTCCAGCAGGCCGGCCGCGACCAGGGATGGGATACCCATGTAGAAGGACAGGCGCGTGGCCGTCACCCGGTCGAACTTGAGGAACAGGCCGGCGGAGATCGTCGCCCCGGAGCGGGAGATGCCGGGGAGCACCGGGGACAGGGCCTGGAACGCACCGATGATGAGGGCGTCCTTGACGGTCACGTCCTTCATGCCCTTGGAGAGGTTCTGCTGGCGGTCGGCCAGCCACATGACTGCCGACCAGATGATGAGGGCCCCGGCGATCACCCACAGGGAGCGGACCGATTCCTCGATGAACTTCTTGAGCAGCAGCCCGACGACGGCCACCGGGATCGATCCCAGGATGATGCCCCAGCCGAGCGTGTAGTCGGGGTCCTGGCGGGCCTGCTGGTTGCTCAGCCCCTTGAACCAGGCGGTGACGATACGGACGATGTCGGCCCAGAAGTAGATGATGGCGGCGATGATCGCGCCGACCTGGATGACGGCGCTGAAGGCTGTTGTGCCTGGTTGAGTGATGTCGTGGCCGAGAAGTGTCTCGACGATATTGATGTGTCCGGTGGAGGACACCGGGAGGAACTCGGTGATGCCCTCGACGATGCCGATGAGGACAGCGTGCAGCCAGTGCAAAGGGACTCCTGGGGTGGACGGTTGGTGGACTCACGGCAGGTTACCGGCGCACGAGGTGGGGAAACGGCTGGGTCACTGTGGTACCCGCCGCAGCGGTGGCGGTTCAGCCGCGCGGCGACACCGGGGCAAAGGCCCAACTCTGCGGCCGCATATCAGTTTGTATCCCTTTTATAACGTTGGATGCGGGACAAGTCCAGCCCGTGCGGCCTCGGCGTGTGACCGAGGATCGGCCGTCGGCTGCTGCGACTCACTCCATGACGAGGTGTGCTGCGTGCTCGCGCAGGTACTCGCGCAGATAGGGGGCGGCGAAGTCGACCTTGCCGTAGCCGGCGGTCTTGATGATTCCGGCGGCGAGCAGCCGGTTGCGGTAGACCGACACGTAGTTGACGGGGCGGTCCATGCGTTCGGCGATGTCGGCGATCTGTGACGGGCCGTCGTCCTTGGCCATGCACACGAGCATCGTGCGGTCGACGTCGGACAGGTCGCGCAGCGCCGGAGCGTGCACCAGGTTGCCGAGGCGCAGTCGGGCGGCGGTTGTTCCTGCGGCGACTGCTGGCTGGGTCACCGGGCCGTCACCACTGTGCTTCCACACCTGATACCCCACGAGCTGGATCATGAATGGGTAGCCGCCGGTCGCGTTCGCGCACTCCTGAGCCAGGTCGTTGCTCAACGCCTTCGCGCCCGTGTCGAAGGTCGACTTCAGGGCGTCACAGACGTCGTCGATGGCCACCTCGCCGAGCTCTATCCGCTCGGCCCGGCGCAGGAAGGTGGTGATGTCGTCATTGAGGAGCTCCTCAACGGCCTTGGGGAGGCCTGCCATAAGAAGGCCGATGGGAGCCCCCTCGCGAATGAGGTGCTGCACCTCTGCGGACAGGGCTCGCAGCTCCTCGCGCGGAATGGCATGTACTTCGTCGATCGTGAGCAGCAGACCGGTGCCGTGCTCCGCGAGCCACTGGGTCAGTGCTCGCGCCTTCTGCCGCCAGGAGGGCTCAGGATTGGGTGCGTGCTCGAGTGTCGCGCTACCGCCACCAAGCGGTGTGCTCAGGCTCAAGGAGGTCAGCCGTGAGCGCTCCTTGCCGGCGAGCTGCGACAGCTGGCGAGTGAACTCGGCGGCGAGTCGGTCCATGAGCCCCTCGCGTGCGGTCTCATCAACGACCACCCAGCCCCGCTCTCGTGCTGAGTCTCCCAGAGCGGTGAGCATGACGGTCTTCCCGACGCCCCTGGCGCCAGTGATGAGCTCCAAGAGCCCAGGCGCTCCGGGGCCGTCGTCGAGGCTTTCCAGAAACTCCTCAATGACGCGGTTTCGGCCAACAAGCAACGGAGGCGTTGCTCCCGCTGTTGGTTTGAAGGGGTTGGCCATATGTGATCGTCTCCACTTTTGCGAGTTTTAGATCTTTTAGATCTTTTATAACTTCGGGGTGCACTGACGTCCAGCAGAAGGGAACGTCGGCTCAACCCAGGGTCGCTCAGTCCGTCTCAGCGCTCAGGTGGTGCAGGGCGACGTCGTGCAGCAGCGAGTTCGTGGCCACCGCGTTGCCCCCGAAGGGTCCGGGCTCGCCGTCCAGGGAGGTGAAGCGCCCGCCCGCCTCGGTGACCACGGGCACGAGCGCCGCCATGTCATAGAGCTCGAGCTCGGGCTCGGCGGCCAGGTCCACGGCGCCCTCGGCCACGAGCATGTAGGACCAGAAGTCCCCGTAGGCACGGGTGCGCCAGCACGACTGCATGAGCCCCAGCATCCCGCGCAGCCGCTTGGTCTGCGCCCACCCCGACAGCGAGGAGTAGGACATCGAGGCCCGGGTGAGGTCGTCGACGCCGGACACCGACAGCCGCCGCGCCGAGCTCAGCGAGCGCCCGGTCCAGGCTCCGCCGCCGGACACGGCCCACCAGCGCCTCCCCAGCGCGGGGGCCGAGACCAACCCGACGACGCACTGGCCGTCCTCGATGAGGCCGATGAGCGTGGCCCACACCGGCACGCCCCGCACGAAGTTCTTGGTCCCGTCGATCGGGTCGATGACCCACTGGCGCGAGGAGTGCCCGGTGGTGGGCAGCTCCTCACCCAGGACGGAGTCGCGCCCGCGCGCCCGCCCCAGCTGCTCGCGGATGACGCGCTCGGCCTCCTTGTCGGCCTCGGTGACCGGCGTGAGGTCCGACTTGGTCTCCACGGTGAAGTTGCCGGCGTCGAAACGAGCCAGGGTGAGGCTGTCCACCTTGTTGGCGATCGTGTGCGCCAGGTGCAGGTCATCGCGCCAGCGCCGCTGCTTGGCCGGGGGAGCCGTCAGCGCGGGCTGCGCCGCTGCCGGTGAGGGCGCCGCGGGCGGTTCCGGAAAGACGGGGCGCTGTGGGCGGGGAGTCTCGCTCATGGCACCACGGTAACGGGGGAGCGGGCTCGGCGAGACCCCACCGTCGTCGGGCGCGCCACCCGGCAGGCCGCCCGGCGTGTGCCGAGTCGTTATCTCGCCGTGAGATTCCTGGCGGCGTCAGAGGTGCGGTGGAGGTGTGGGGGAGGGGTGGTTTATTTCCCGTTATATTGCGGAAGAACGGCATCGGTCATCGCGCGGATAGGTGCCTTCGATTTGGCGGGCTGTTATTGGTTCGTTACGCTGACGAGTATGACCCAACCCGGGAGGCTCAATGCAGCATAATGCCGGTTTTACCAGGGATGACGTCGTCACAGCGGCCCTTGAGATCGGTGTGGACCGGTTCACGATGGGTAAGGTGGCGCGTCGGCTCGGGGTGAGTGCGGCTGATCTGGGACGCACTGTCAGCTCTCGTGACGACCTGCTCGTGGCTTGCCTGGAGCGTGTGTCCGCCGACGCCACACTGCCCCCCACCGGCCTGAGCTGGCAGGACTACCTGCGCCGGCTCTCCGACTCGCTGTGGGACGTGCTCGACGCCCATCCCGGCCTGGACCACACCCTCATCAACCTGGCCTGGGCCTACGTGCCCTTCATGTCCGTGGCCAAGCGCGCCCACAACGCCCTCGTCTCCGGGGGTCTGCGCAGCGAGGACGCCTACCTGGCGCTCAACTACACCCTCTCGACGGTTCTGACCGCCCACCAGCAGGCGGTCGCCATGGCCGAGACCGTCGAGTCCGACCGTCAGCCGGGCCGCAGCGAGCGCGGCATCGACGTCGCCACCCGCATGTGGGACGAGCGCTTCGGCGACTCGAACGCCGCCCTGGGCATGCGTGGGCCCAATGAGCTGCACAGTGGCGACGATGCCGACCGCGTCCCCTTCCGCCCCAAGGAGTCCTGGCTGGACCGCGGTGCGATGGCTCCCAAGCTGGAGGTCATCATCGGCGGCTTCTCCAGCCTGAGCGACGTCCTGTCCGGCGCCGGGAGCAACAGCGCCTCACGGGGGCCATCCCCCGCTTCACAGTCCAACGACACCAGGGAGTCCTCCGTGAACACTCTCGTTCTCGTCTTCCACCCCAACATCTCCGAGTCCCGGGTCAACAAGGCCCTCGGGGCCGCGGCGGAGTCGCTCGGCGGCAACATCACCGTGCGCTACATGTACGACCTCTACCCCGACTTCAACATCGATGTGGCCACCGAGCAGGCGGCTCTGCTGGGCGCCGACCGCATCGTGCTGCAGTACCCCATGTACTGGCTCTCCTGCCCGCCCCTGCTCAAGAAGTGGCTCGACGACGTCCTCACCTTCGGCTGGGCCTACGGCTCGACCGGCACGGCCCTGCACGGCAAGGAGCTGCTCCTGGCCGTCAGCGTCGGCGGCGCCGGCAGCGCCTACGGCCGCGAGGGCGCGCACATCTACACGATCCACGAGTTCCTGCGGCCCATGCAGGGAACCTCGCGAGTCATCGGCACCAAGTACGCGGTGCCCTTCCTGTCGGTGGGCGCCCTGGAGATCACCGATGAGGCCATCGCCCGCCGGGCGCAGGACTACGCCGCGGTCCTTCAGACCCCCGAGCTCCCGCTGCTCGACATCTTCGGCTGAGGCGCTTTACGTCCCTGAGCCTGCTGGGTCCCCGTCGGCGCGATGGCCGGCGGGGACCCAGCGTATCTGTGGGGAGGCGCCGTAGGATCTCGGCATGGTTGAGATCGTTGCGTACCGGCCGGAGCAGCGTCAGGCGCTGCTGGACCTGTCCCTGCGCGCCTGGGCTCCAGTCTTCCCACTCATGGAGCAGGACGTGCCCGCCTTCGTCTACCGCTCCTTCTACCCCGAGGGCTGGCGGCAGCGACAGTTCTCCGATCTTGCCGAGGTCCTCGACGGCGAGCCCGACGGCGTCGATGTCGCCGTCCTCGACGGTCGCCCGGTGGGCTGGGTGTGCACCCGTCTGCACCCCGAGGACAGGATGGGGGAGGTCTATATCGTCGTCGTCGACCCCGACTACCAGCGTCGCGGCATCGGGCGGGCCCTCATGAACCACTCCACGGAGCGGTCCCGGGCCGCCGGGATGGCCATGGTGATGGTGGAGACCGGCGGGGACCCGGGGCACGCCCCAGCCCGCGCCACCTACGAGGGGCTCGGCTTCCAGCGCTGGCCGGTGGCGCGCTACTTCAAGGACCTGGCCGACGGCGACTGAGACACCCGTGAGACGCCCCGAGGGCCCAGACCGGCGAACCGGCCTGGGCCCTCGGGCATGGTGGAGGCTGCCTGGTGGCGGACTCAGCCGCGGCGGTCCAGTACCGGCAGGTTCGTGGACTGCAGGGTGGCGGCGTAGTCCTCAGCCCGCTGAGCCAGGGTCTCATCGGTGATGGTGAGGATCCCGGTGGTGGTAAAGGGCTCGAGATAGGTCATCTGGACCATGTTCGCCGTCGCCTGGAGGGGGCGCAGCAGCTCGGTGAGCGTGTAGCCGTAGGAGGACTCGTGGCTGTAGGCGTCACCGGGACCGCCGGTGCTCACGGCCACCAGCAGCTCCTTGCCGGCCAGGGCCTTACCGGTCGAGCCGTAGGCCCAGCCGTAGAGGAGCACGTCGTCGAGCCACTGCTTGAGCAGTGCGGGGGTGGAGTACCAGTACATGGGGAACTGGAGGACGACCCTGTCGGCGGCCTCCAGGGCGGCCTGCTCGGCGGCGACGTCGACCTTCTGGTCGGGGTAGAGGTCGTACACGTAGCGCACGGTGACGTCGTCTCCGAGGGACTCGGCCTTGGCCGCCAGGGACCGGTTGGCGCGCGAGGTGGACATGTCGGGGTGGAAGACGAGAACGAGGGTCTTCATGAATGCTCCTGTTGTCAGACGGTGATGGTGGGGTGTGCGGTTCGGCTCAGGGCTCCAGGAGCACCTTGATGGCGCGGCGCTCGTCCATGGCCTTGTAGGCCTCGGGGGCCTCCTCCAGGGGCAGGCGCAGGGTGAAGACCTTGCCGGGGTTGATCTCGCGCTTGAGGATGCGGTCGATGAGGTCGGGCAGGAAGCGACGCACGGGCGCGGGGCCGCCCAGCATGTGGATCTCGGCGAAGAAGAGCTGGTCGCCGGGCAGGGAGACGCCGTGGGCGACGCCCACGTAGCCCAGGTGCCCGCCGGGGCGGCAGGAGGCGATGGCCTGCATCATCGAGGTCTGGTTGCCCACGGCCTCAACGACGCCGTGCGCGCCGTAGCCGCCGGTGAGCTCCTTGACCTTCGCGGCGCCCTCGTCGCCGCGCTCGGCGATGACGACGTCGGCGCCGAACTCGCGGGCGAGCGCCGCCCGGTCCTCGTGGCGGGAGAAGGCGATGACCTTCTCAGCCCCCAGGGCCTTGGCGGCCAGGACGGCGGACAGGCCCACGGCGCCGTCGCCGACCACCGCGATGGTCTTGCCGGGGCCGGCCTGGGCGGCGACGGCCCCGAACCAGCCGGTTCCCAGGACGTCGGAGGCGGCCAGCAGCGAGGCGATGATCTCGGGGTCCTCGGGCTTGCCGCCGGGAACGACGACGAGGGTGCCGTCGGCCTGGGGGACACGGGTGTACTCGGCCTGGGTGTCGCCCATGAAGCCGCCGTTGGCGCAGCGGGACTGGAAGCCGTCCTCGCAGATCTCGCAGGTGTTGTCGCTGATGCAGAAGGAGCCGACGACGAAGTCGCCGACCTTGACGCTCGTGACGTCGTCGCCGATCTCGACGACGGTGCCCACGTACTCGTGGCCCATGGGGCGGGCCTCCTCCAGGGGCTAGATGCCCCGGTAGGGCCACAGGTCCGAGCCGCACACGCAGGCGGCCTCGAGCTTGACGACGGCGTCGGTGGGCTCGATGACGCGGGGGACCTCGCGGTCCTCGACACGGACGTCTCCGGCGGCGTGCATGACGACGCCGCGCATCGTGGTGGGCAGGGCGGGAGCAGAAGCAGTCACAGGTATGTCCTCACATCAGTGCGGGTTGATATGTGAAGACTAAACGCGCGTCTCGACGCGGGTCCACCGCCTGGCAGGTTCTGTCAGGGCTACCCAGCGGGACCGTGGAGTATCGGTCTCAGCCTGAGGACTCGGCGTAATCGGCGCGGGCACGGGCGAAGACCGGTGCCGACGAGCGGCAGTGACGATCGCGGGCGCTCGCGGATGATCGCGCTCGGCCGAAGCCCGATTGCGGGCCCTTCCGGTCCTTACCCGGCCTCACCTGCCGGCGTCGTCGCAGCGGTCCCGCGTGGAAGGGGCAGAACCAGTGGGGTCCCGGTGAGCGGGTCGGAGATGACCTGGACCGCCAGGCCGAAGACCTCCTCGACCATCCGGATCGGCACCGGCACGATCCTCGGTGGCCCGAGTCGAGCGTGCTCCGGGCGGAACGGCGGGGCCCGTGGGGTGTTGTTTCGGTGGTGTGATGGTTGGTGGATTCATGCGAGGTCAGGTGGCGCGGATCCATCTGAGGTGGACGCTGCCGCGACCGCGAGCCAAGGTGTTTCGCTCAGGTGGCAGATGGCCATCTCAGATGGACGATTCGGCGGTGGCCGGCTGCAGTTCGGGGCGATCGGATTGAGCCAGGCTTGATCTGCGCCGGCTCACGTAGCCGGATGCGAGCGGACCTCACATCGCCGAAACAATGTCCCCGGGCCTGCGGGGCTTGATGATGGCGCAGCTGACTGCGGGTCGTGAGGGCGAGGGGACCTGCATGTGCACGGCCGCCCCCGAAGGCACAGGACGCGCCAGCAGCCGAGCCGTCAGGTTGAGGTTGTCGCTTGGCTCGCAGGGTGCTGTTCTGGGTTTTCCACAGGCTTCGAGGACGCTCTGGTGGTGGGCGTGTTTGCGCAGGTAGAGTCAATATGCCGCCCGGCCGGACAGGAGTGCTCGGTGGGTGGTTTGGTGGAGTTGTTTCGGTGGCGAGGAGGCTTCCGCGATGAGTACGTCCCTACGGCCCCCTGCGTCCACGGATGCGCAACGATCAGCATCCGGTCGTAGCCGGCCTGGTGCCCGCCTCGAGAGCCGCCGGGCGGCCGCTGGGCTGGCGGCGGTGTGCGTGATGGCCCTGGGGTTGACGGCCTGCTCGTTGAAGGACGCTAAGGCGGAGGCGAGCGTGAGCGCCAGTGCCAGCGCCTCGGCGGCCATCGCCCGCGCCGAGAAGGGCATCGCTGATGCCAACGCCTCCGCAACCGCCTCACGCGAGGCCGCCCTGACCCCCGAGCTACGAGCCAAGCGCGACGCCGCCCTGGCCGAACCACTACCCGTCAAACCTCTACACATGGATGAGGAGTCCGCACGAGGCGCCACGGGTAGCGTCTACTACTTCCTCGACCTCTACCGCTACGCCTTCATGACCGGCAACACCACCGAACTCAAGGCCATGAGCGAAGGCCAGTGCAAGTTCTGCCAATCAGCGATCGAGCGAGCAACCACACTTCATGCCACAGGTGGATGGATTGATAAATGGGATCAAAACATCAGCGGCGCAACGTACTACGAAAAGTTAAAAGAATATAATTACAATCGAGTCGCAGTAACGGTTGACTATGGCCCAATGACTTCTCATCCTGGAGACGGAGGCGCCTCCAAAACGTCTGAAAAAGACGATGGAAGAGTTCTTAACTTTGGCGTTAGGTACGTCAATGGAAACTGGTCGATTGGAGGCGTTGAGGTGAGTGAAAAATGATTCGATTCCATATTGTTGCCGTCGCTCTAACTGTGCCGTCAATTCTCTCGTTTCCTCTTGCTGGTAATGGAGGAGAGAGTTCATCAACTGTCGAGTCTAGTGTAACTGCCGGAAACACGGACGTGGGAGTGAACACCTATGGCGAAATAACTGAGACTATTCCTCAGGAAGGGTCGTCGGACACCGGTGAGCCGCCGTCTCAAGAGCATCCGACCGTGACGGCCTCGGACCCGTCGATGTGGGAGGAGCAGCCCCACCAGGACTGCGTCAGCGGCGGCGGCCATATCCCGGACATGGACTGTATGTACAACAGGATGTCCCAGCCCGGCGACCCCCAGAACGATGAGCCCGCCGGGGCCAGCCCCCGCACGGTCACGATCACCACCCGCCAGGCCGCCACCCTCATCGCCCAGGGCTCAGGGATCACCCGCCAACCGCCCGGCCCGAAGGTCGTCATCTCCAAGGCCTTCATCGTCTACACCAACCCCACCACGCGCCACCAGACCACCACCATCCTGGGCACCACCATCGACGTCGAGTTCACCCCCACCTCCTACACCTGGAACTGGGGAGACGGCACCACCACAACCACCACCGACCCCGGAGCCCCCTACCCCCACCAGACCGTCACCCACCACTACAAGCACACCGCCACAGCCGTCACCACCACCCTGACCACCACCTGGACCACCCGCTACCACCCCACCGGAGACACCACCTGGCACACCATCGAAGGCACCATCACCACCACCGAGACCTCCACCCCCTACGACCTCGTCCGCATCACCTCCTACCTCACCGACGACGCCGAAGAAGCCCAAGGCCACTAACCCTCATCCCCAGCGCACGCGGTCGGAAGGTAGGCCGCCCGCTCGCTCCGCGAGTGCGGTGTCACTGTGGGCGACTTTTAGGAGCACCCCTGGCCGATGACCGTCGCGCTCCGGCGAATATGCGCTGGTCAGAGACACACAGGCTCGGGCACGGCAACCGATCAACGCCCCAAAAGTCGCCATCCGTGACACCAGGGCCCTATAGCGCATCGTCGAGACCGCCCACTTAGCCCACCCCTAAGCCCCAGCCCCCAACACACGGTCACACCTTAAACCGCCAGTTCATCACTTCGCCCCACAACGCGCAGGTTAACCTACGAACTCGCCAGCCGGAGACAGGCGTCGCGGCCACGTGACATAGGACGTCACATGACGAATCACAGCCCTCCCCTTAGCTATCCAACAGAGAGCAAACGCGCCCAACACCCTTACTCGACGCAATCTCCTGGCGTAGCTTAGGGTGCGTTGAGTAGAAACTCAGCAGCCGACGAAACTGCACGTAACTCATCGGCAGCCCCGAGATCGGAAGATAGTAGCGCCTTCCGCGCGAGTCCTTGATCACGACACACTCTTGGAGGTTGACGACTCCCCGCCCCTCCACCTGAGGTTTCATAGACCAGTCGACGAACGCCCTGTACTGACTATATGGAGAAATAAGTAGCCCTTCGGGAGTCAGCCTCCATGCCGCACTTCCAGGAGCCGATCGAGGCACCCCATTAATGGCCAATAAGGCAAAGAACACTGCGGCTGCACCGATAAGCAGTCCATCGGAGTATGGTCGGCGAGGAACGTCGACATACTGACCAACACATATTGCAAGTAAGGCACCCAGGAAAAGCCCGACAAGACAAGCCCATTCACATACTGCCGGCGTTGACGACGGAACGAATTCAACCCCCTCAGTCGACAGCCTCGCCCACTGCCGGTGAGGCCTATCAACATCTTCCAATACAGAACCCTTCACAACATTCTGCGCCAGAAATATAACGCAAAACGTCAAGAACACGACGAGAATAGACCATAGAGAGCAGTACCACAGAAATAGTGAGTAAACCACAGAGAGAACACTGCCGTAGAAAAAAAGGCTAACCTCGCGAGCCCGAGCCCGGTCTCCGCGCTCACAGTCGACAATCTGGTCAAACATCACATACATAATATTGACCGCACCACCTTGGCAACACGTAGACCAGAACCTACACCTTCGATCATTGATCGAATTTCGAGCAACTCACCTGCGATCAAGATCATGCGCACCCAAGAATAGAGCCTCCTCCACCCGCTCCAAAGGAGTCAGCAACATGACGTCGCGTTCAGTTCTCATACAGCAATGCTATCGAGATCACTGACAAAACACTGCAATTCTGAACAGGCGGTCCGTGAACCGAGTCACCTGTATCCAATGCGCCGGCGCGGTGTCGTTGCGGCTCACCTCCCACTGAAACTGGTGCAGGCGAGACAGTGCCCGGTGCACGGTTCTCTCGATGTTTTCAGACCTGCCACGTAGCCTGACATCATGACGACTCTTGAGATGCTCATTGACGTCCTGTCCCGAT